>OGYH01000292.1_pt1 | contig 53389 bp, 48 predicted proteins | sample 1576511 | NCBI WGS metagenome assembly OGYH01 (sample SAMEA3541522, study PRJEB24748) | human gut metagenome | biome: human gut; feature: human-associated habitat; material: faeces | place: China | collected 2012
GGAAAAATTTGTCCTTATAGCCAAAAGGCATGCAATCTCCAAACCAGGTATCCGGGAATTGATAGTAAAGCTTGTTCATAATAAAATGTATACTACAGAATAATTTTACATTTTAAATATGGACAGGCTTTTTTATTTATTAGAAAAATTTATAATAATTTATTTTATATAAAGCAAAGATAAGTTTAAAATTAAATAAAAAAGTAGAAAGTATATTAAAAAGAAAAATAAAATTTATTACAATTATAATATTATGTTATACTTTAGATAAAACAGTTATTTTGAGGTGAAAAGATGAAGCCATTAGCGGATTTAATAAGGCCTAAACAATTAAGTGAAGTTTTTGGTCAGGAGCATATATTAGGAGAAAATAAAATTTTAGATAGAATAGTAAAAAGTGGACGAATTTCAAATATGATATTTTATGGCCCTCCAGGGGTAGGAAAAACTACAGTAGCTAATATAATTGCAGAAAAGTCAGGAAAAATATTTTATAAACTTAATGCAACTAATGCTTCATTAAAAGATATTCAAGAAATAACAAAGGAATTAGATACATTTTTAGGTGTTAATGGTGTAGTTCTTTATTTAGATGAGATTCAAAATTTTAATAAAAAACAACAGCAATCATTATTAGAATACATAGAAGATGGTAGAATAACTTTAATTGCATCAACAACAGAAAATCCATATTTTTATATATTTAAAGCGTTACTTTCAAGATCAACTATTTTTGAATTTAAGCCAGTTGAAGAAAATGATATAAAAAAAGCTTTAAATAGGGCAATTGAAATTAAAAGTAAAGGATATAATGAAATAAAATTGCAAGTTGAGCCTGAAGCAATAAATTATTTATGTGCATATTGTAATGGAGATGTAAGAAAAGCTATTAATGGATTAGAAGTAGCTTTAAATTCAACTAAACCTAATAGTGATAAAGTTGTAGTAATTGATTTAGAAACTGTAAAAGATTCAACTCAAAGTAAGGTAATTGCATATGATAATGATGGTGATGCACATTATGATATACTTAGTGCATTTCAGAAATCAATTCGTGGTAGCGATGCTGATGCTGCAATTCATTATTTAGCAAGGCTTATTAAAGCTGGGGATTTAATTTCTATATGTAGAAGATTGCAGGTAATTGCTGCAGAGGATATAGGGCTTGCTTATCCACAAGTTAGTATGATTGTAAAATCATTAGTTGATTCTGCTAGAGAGTTAGGATTTCCAGAAGCAAGAATTCCTCTTGCAGAAGCTACAATACTTTTAGCAACAAGTCCAAAATCAAACTCAGCATGTTTGGCAATAGATGCAGCATTAAATGATTTAGAAAATATGTCTATAGGGGATATACCTAATCATTTAAAAGATGCACATTATAGTGGAGCTTGTAAAATGGGTAGGGGAGTTGAATATAAATATCCACATAATTATCCAAATCATTATGTGAAACAACAGTATTTACCACAAAATATTAATAACAAAATTTATTATCAATATGGTGATAATAAATTTGAAAAAGCTATAAAAGATTATTGGGATAAGATTAAAAAATAATAATCAATAATATGAAAAGGTAATAAATTAGTTAACAATAGATTGAGAGAAGTTTACATTTTTATATTTATAGATAATAATTTAATAATTAAATGGGGGAACAAATGATGGAACAAAAGAAGTATAGTGATTATTTACAAATTTTAAAAGAAGAATTAGTGCCTGCAATGGGATGCACAGAACCAATTGCAATTGCATATGCAGCTGCAAAAGCAAGAGAAGTATTAGGGAAAATGCCAGAAAAGGTTATAGCAAAATGTAGTGGAAATATAATAAAAAATGCAATGTGTGTAACAGTTCCTAATACAGGAGATTTAGTTGGAATTAAGGCTAGTTCAATTATTGGTGTTTTAGCAGGTGATTCAAGTAAGGAACTTGAAGTTATTAATGAGGTAAAAGAAGAACATATAAAAGAAGCAAATAAGCTTATGAATGAAGAATATTGTTTTGTTGAAAGATTAGAAAGTGATATTCAATTACATATAGTAATGGAAGTATACAATGGAAATGAAAGTGCATTAGTAGAAATAAAATATGCTCACAATAATATATCTAAGGTAATTAAAAATGGGGAAGTATTATTTGAAGGAAATGAAGACCCAAGTAAATATTTAGGGGTATTTATTGATAGAAGTATATTAAATGTTAATGATATATTTGAATTTGCAAATACTGTGGATATAAAACATATTAAAGAATTGTTAGACATGCAAATAAATTATAACATAGCAATTGCAAAAGAAGGATTAAATGGAGAGTATGGAGTAGGGATAGGCAAAATGCTTATGAAGTGTTATCCAAATTCAATTATTACTAAGTTAAAGGTTTATGCTGCAGCTGCTTCAGAAGCTAGAATGAGTGGATGCTCATTACCTGTTATGACGAATTCAGGAAGTGGAAATCAAGGTATGGCAACTTCTATTCCAGTAATAATATATGCAAAGGAAAAAGGATTAACAGAAGAAGAATTATATAGAGGATTAGTTTTTTCAAATTTAATTACTATACACCAAAAAACAGGAATAGGAAGGCTTTCAGCATTTTGTGGGGCTGTAAGTGCAGGATGTGCTAGTGGAGCTGCAATTACATATTTAGAAGGTGGTACATTAGAGCAAATAAATAAAACAGTTACAAATACATTAGCAAATATTTCAGGGATAGTTTGTGATGGAGCAAAGGCATCTTGTGCAGCTAAAATTGCAACAAGCGTTGATGCTGGTATGATGGCGCATTATCTTGCTATGGAAGATAAAAGTTATGTAGCAAATACAGGAATATTAAAAGAAAATATTGAAAAAACAATAACTGCAGTAGGAAGACTTGGAAAAGAAGGAATGAAGGAAACTGATAAAGAAATATTAGAAATAATGCTTGAGGGGTAATTAATAAATTTTAGTATTATATAAAGATATGGGATTACTGGGAATGTCGCATTAACCAGTATATTTTGTTAATTTTTATTTTTTAAAACAATATATTGTGTATAAAAGTTTTAGTGTGGTAGCATCTATTCATTATATTTATTAAAAGATTCATAGCTTTTATAAAGTAAAGTAGTTCACAATAAATTGTGCTAAAAGTTTACATAAATAAATTGAATTTAATTTGCAATGTAAGATAATTTCAGTGTTGACAAAAGCAGAGTAAGTTAGTATGATATAAATATAAAGTAGAGCAAAAAGGTCTGAATAAGGGGTGAGAAAATGAAATTATCAACTAAAGGAAGATATGGAGTAAAAGCCATGGTTGAATTAGCAATACATTATGGAGATTCTCCTCTATCAATAAAAACTATTTCACAAAGGCAAGGAATATCTGAATATTACTTAGAACAGTTATTTTCTCCACTTAGGAAAGCAAAGCTTATAAATAGTATAAGAGGTGCTCAAGGAGGCTATATTTTAGGAAGAGAGCCAAAGGATATTAAGGTTTCTGATATAATGTATGTACTTGAAGGGCCTATAGAGATTGCTGATTGTATTGAAGGGGTTGCTTGTGATAATATAGATTGTTGTGCAACTAGGCTTTTATGGACAAAAATAAAAAGTAGTATAGATGAGGTTATGGAAGGCATAACATTACAAGATATAGTAGATGACTACAATAAAATTAAAGAAAAAAATGAAGCGTTAACATTACAGAGGAGTGAATAATATATGAAAACAGTATATATGGACTATGCGGCTACCACTTATGTAAAGCCAGAAGTTTTAGAAGAAATGATGCCATATTTCACACAAAAGTTTGGTAATCCATCATCTTTTTATGGAATATCAAGAGAAACTAAAATGGCAATAGATAAAGCAAGAGGGCAAGTTGCTAAAGCTTTAAATTGTGATATGAATGAGGTTTACTTCACAGGTGGTGGATCTGAGTCAGATAACTGGGCAATTAAAGGTATTGCATCAGCACATAGAAAAAAAGGAAATCATATAATAACAACTAAAATAGAACATCATGCTGTTCTTCATACTTGTGAATACTTAGAAAAAAATGGGTTTGAAGTAACTTATTTAGATGTTAATGAAGAAGGATTTATTGATTTAGAGGAATTAAAGAATGCAATAACAGATAAAACTATATTAGTATCTATAATGTTTGCAAATAATGAAATTGGAACTATTCAACCAGTAAAAGAAATTGGTGCAATTTGTAGAGAAAGAAAAGTATTATTCCATACAGATGCAGTTCAAGCAGTAGGAAATGTTCCAGTTGATGTAAAAGAAATGAATATAGACCTTTTATCTTTAGCAGGTCATAAAGTATATGGGCCAAAGGGAATTGGTGCTTTATACATAAGAAAAGGTGTTAGAATAGACAATTTAATTCACGGTGGAGGTCAAGAAAGAGCTAGAAGAGCTGGTACAGAAAATATAGCTTCAATCGTTGGATTAGGTAAGGCAATAGAGTTAGCAACTGAAGATTTAGAAGGACATAAGAAGAAGCTTTCAGTTCTTAGAGATAAACTTATAGATGGTATTTTAGAAAGAATTCCATATTCTTATTTAAATGGACCAAGAGGAGATAAGAGATTACCTGGTAATGTAAATGTAAGATTTACTTATATAGAAGGTGAATCAATATTATTATCTTTAGATTTTGAAGGAATATGTGCTTCAAGTGGAAGTGCTTGTACATCAGGTTCATTAGATCCATCACATGTACTTTTAGCAATAGGACTTCCTCATGAATTAGCTCATGGATCATTAAGATTAACATTAGGAGATGGATCAACAGAAGAAGATGTTGATTATGTTTTAGAGGTATTACCTGGAATTATTCAAAGAATTAGAAATATGTCACCATTATGGAGTGATTTTGTTAAGAAGGGAGAAAAATAATTATGATATATACAGATAAAGTTATGGACCATTTTAGAAATCCAAGAAATGTAGGAGAAATAGAAGACGCAAACGGTATTGGAGAAGTTGGAAATGCTAAGTGCGGAGATATAATGAGAGTTTACCTAAAGGTAGAAGATAACATTATTCAAGATGTTAAGTTCCAAACATTTGGATGTGGATCAGCAATTGCTTCATCATCAATGGCAACTGAAATGATTAAAGGAAAGACTTTAGAGGAAGCTTGGGAATTATCAAATAAGGCTGTTGCTGAAGCTTTAGATGGACTTCCACCAGTAAAAATGCACTGTTCAGTGTTAGCAGAAGAAGCTATACACAAAGCAATTAATGATTATAGAAAAAATGCTGGATTAAACACTGAAGGTTGGGAATTCGAAGAAACAGACCATGATGAATTACATGATGCAGTACACGGACACGAATAAAGTTTAAGGTGTGATTTTAATGGAAAAGAGGAAAAAAGTAGTTATAGGTATGAGTGGCGGAGTTGATAGCTCCGTTGCTGCTTACCTTTTAAAAGAGCAAGGTTATGATGTAATTGGTGTTACAATGCAAATTTGGCAAGAAGATAAGGATTATACAGAAAGAGAAGGTGGATGTTGCTCACTTTCAGCTGTAGATGATGCTAGAAGAGTGGCAAATAAAATTGGAATACCTTTTTATGTAATGAACTTTAGAGATAGCTTTAAAGAAAAAGTTATTGATTATTTTGTTCAAGAATATATTGATGGTAAAACTCCAAATCCATGTATAGCATGTAATAAGCATTTAAAGTTTGATGAGTTATTAAGAAAAGCTCAAGGAATAGGTGCAGATTATGTTGCAACTGGACATTATGCTAAAATAGAGCAAGATGAAAATGGGAGATATCAATTAATACGTTCTGATGATGATAGAAAAGATCAAACATATGCATTATATAATTTTACTCAAGAACAATTAGCTCATACTCTTATGCCTTGTGGAGGATATACAAAGAATAAAATAAGAGAAATTGCTAAGGAAATTGGATTATCAGTTTATAATAAAAAGGATAGCGAAGAAATTTGCTTTATACCAGATAATAATCATGGTAGATACATAAGTGAAGCTAGACCATTAGAAGTTGTTCCAGGAAACTTTGTTGATAAGAATGGAAATGTACTTGGTCAGCATAAAGGAATAGTTTATTATACAATAGGTCAAAGAAAAGGATTAGGAATAGCTCTTGGAAGACCTGTATTTGTAACTGATATTAATCCTAGAACTAATGAAGTTGTATTAGGACCTGAAGAGGATATATTTAAGACTGATTTAGTTGCTAAGGATGTTAATTTTATAGCCTTTGATAAGTTAGAAGAACCAGTAACAGTAGAAGCTAAGGTTAGATATTCAGGTAAACCAGCAGAAGCTGTTATTTCACCTTTAAAAGATGGCAAGGTAAAGGTTAGCTTTAAAGAAAAACAAAGAGCAATAACAAAAGGTCAATCAGTTGTTTTCTACCAAGGAAACAAAGTTGTTGGCGGAGGAGTTATTGCTGGAATAATATAAAATGGGCTGTCGCACTAAATTATACACAATATATTGTTTAAAAAACAAAAATTAACACAATATATTGTAGTATTTATTCTTAATGCGACATCCCATTTTTAGTTTAGAGTGATAAGTGGCAAGTGACAAGTTAATGAGAAAACTCCTTAGTGAGTTTTTGAAAAATATATTTATTAAATTCAGACTAAGCTGAATTTATACATTAATTTGAAACTTACCACTTGCAACTAACTAAAGTAGTTCTATTCCAGCTTCTTCGCATTTTTTATGAGTATATTCATCCCAAATAGAAGCTTGTACTTCGCCTATGTGAGCTTTTCTTAAGAAATACATGCAAATCCTAGATTGTCCAATTCCACCACCCATAGTAAGGGGAAGTTTATCTTCAAGCAATGCTTTGTGAAATGGAAGAGTACATCTATCTTCACAATTTGCCTTTTTTAATTGAGAAATTAAAGCTTCTTTATCAACTCTTATACCCATAGAAGATAATTCAATTGCTGAATCAAATAATGGGTCATAAAATAAAATATCTCCATTTAAAGTCCAATCATCATAGTCAGGGCTTCTTCCATCATGTTTTTCACCAGATTTTAATATATCACCAATTCCCTGAATAAATACTGCCTTATATTTTTTACAAATTGCATTTTCTCTTTCTTTAGGAGTAAGATTTGGATATAAATCTTCTAATTCTTGAGAAGTTATAAAAGTAATTTCTTGTGGTAAGATATTTTCTTCTATTGAAGGATATTGTTTAGATACAAAATCTTCAGTAGCCTTAAATACTGAAAATATTTTTTTTACTGTGCTTTTTAAAGTATCAACAGTTCTTTCTTCTTTAGTAATTACCTTTTCCCAATCCCATTGGTCAACATAAATAGAATGTAAGTTATCTAATTCCTCATCTCTTCTAATTGCATTCATATCTGTATATAAACCATATCCAGGTTGAAAATTATATCTATGAAGAGCAAATCTTTTCCATTTTGCAAGAGAATGTACTATTTCTATTTCACTATCTTTAATAGCAAGCATATCAAAGCTGACAGGTCTTTCTATTCCATTTAAGTTATCATTTAAACCTGAACTATTTTCAAGGAATAGTGGAGCAGAAACTCTTGTTAAATTTAAGGTTTCAGCAAGCTTATTTTCAAAGAAATCCTTAACTTTTTTTATAGCTATTTCAGTTTCAAGTAATGATAAATTTGATTTGTAGTTTTCAGGAATGAAAACTTTAGATTTTAATTCTTTTGTCATAAAAATAACCTCCTAAATAATATAAAAAAACCTTTCATCCTAATTTAATAGGACGAAAGGTTACTTCCGCGGTACCACCTAATTTGCATAAAGCCTCTTAATCAGTGCTAAATTAATAAATAATTTAAGACTGTTCCATTATAACGGTAAGACCCCGTCTAAGCCTAGTTAAGTGAGATTCCAAATTTTAATTTGGCAAATCGAACTTACATCTCTGACAAAAGGAAGAAATGTTTCCTTTTAAAGAGATGAAAATTTTAATTTGGCAAATGGAACTTATATATCTCTAACATAAAAAAGAGAATGTTTCTTTTAATACTCAACTTGTTCGGTTAGAAGCTCAGGAATGTTTTTCATAAAAACTAATCTTATAAGGCTTACACCATCCCTTACTCGCTTAAAGATATCATTTAAATTACTCTTTCCTTCAGTGCTGATTATGTATTTTAAATTTGAATTAATATTATAATATACCAAATTTTATTTCATGTAAATAGTAAAATTAAAAAAGTTAACAAGAATTAATTGTAATTAGTGAAAAGATAATATATTATTTTATCTTTTACATGATATAATATAAAATGAGTATTTAAATATATATACTTAAAAATAATATTTTAATGGAGAGAGTAAAATGAAGAAGAAAATTAATTGGCAAAAGGTAATAGGATATTTTGTATTAATTACTTTAATTTCTACAGCTATATTTTTAATTTTTGTAATAAAAGATGCGCCAACAGTTGCAGACCCAGCAGAACCTTTTGTACGTTTAAAAAGTGATTATGCATTAATGTTATCTCAATGTATATTAGGTATAGTTGCAATGATGATGCCAACTTTATTGGAAAATAAGTTTAAAATTATAATTCCATCATATATGATAATTTTATATACTATATTCTTATATGCAGCAATATATTTAGGAGAAGTTAAAAGTTTTTATTATAATATTTCAAATTGGGATAATATATTACATACTTTTAGTGGAGCAATGATAGGTGCTTTAGGTTTTTCAATTGTTACTTTATTAAATAAAACAGAAAAGGTACCAATGGAATTAAGTCCTCTTTTTGTAGCATTATTTTCATTTTGTTTTGCAGTAACATTAGGTGTTGTTTGGGAATTTTATGAATATACATTTGATGGATTATTGGGACTTAATATGCAAAAATTTGCATTAGAAAATGGAACTCCTTTAATTGGAAGAGCTGCTTTAGCAGATACTATGATGGATTTAGTAGTAGATGCAGTTGGAGCATTTATAATGAGTGTTATTGGTTATATTTCATTAAAATATAACAAAGGATGGATTGAAAGACTTCAAGTTAAAATGACAAAATAAAAATTAAGTAAGAAAGAGGCTGATATAAAAATTTGATATCAGTTTCTTTTTTTTGTAAAAAACCAAAAAAGTGAATTTATAAGACTAATGATAATAATGATTTTCAGTATTTAAAATAATAAAGTAGATTTGGTTATAGTATTTTATTGTAAAAAATATAGCTTTTAAAATATATTAAAATTGCTTTAAAATTACATGAAAAAATATATAATAAAAAGTATGTTTAACTAGGAACATACTTTTTATTATAAAATTTAATTTTTCTACTTATTAAGATAAGTATATTTAATAAGTATAGGCAGTTGGTTGAAAATCTAGAAGTTCCCATGTATTTTCATTAAAGTTGTAAGAAAGGATAGCAGAAAAGTGTACATTTCTACCAGTATTAAAAGAACCAACCTTAACTAAAGTAGATGAAGTATCTCCTTCTTCAGATATAACATAAAGTGAATCTATATAACTTTTAGTGTATTCATAATTAACATTATTAAATGAAAATCCATCTCCAAAATAAACTGCATTAATAAGTGTATCTAATAAAATATCACCAGCAGAAAATAAAGGAATAAAATTATCAGTTTTAACATTAATAAAATCTTTTATAAACCATCCCTTTTTATATTTATATTGAATTTCAGCAGTAGCAAAACAATTTACTGTTCCTGTAGGATAATTTAAAGTAATAGAAATAGGTGCATTAATAGTATTAAAATTTACAAATTCACTATCTATTATATTAATATTATTAATATAAAAAATTTCTTCTGGCATAAATTTTTTAATTTTTTCATAAAGAATAGGATTTGTAACTGTGTAATCCATAAGTAACTTATTAACATCATTAAATGTTAAAGTTGTAGGCTTAACCTTATCCTTATATGAAGCAGTAAGAATAGCAGTAATAGTTAATATAAATATCATAATGTTGATAATTGTTAATTTAAATTTACTATTTTTTACTTTTATATCTTTAAATTTTATTTTATTACTATAATTCATAAAAATCACCTTTTATTTTAATTGTATATATAATATACTAATTATACAATATATTTACATGTAAGAGAAAAGGAGGAATTAATATTGGATATAATTTTTAAAATGACCATGGATGATTACTTAGAATTACTAAGATTAAAGAATGATGATATTAGTAGTTTAAAAAAAGCTAAATTTCGATATAAAATATCAATAGCATTTCTTATAGTAGCATTAACATTTTTTTTATTAAGGATAGTATCACCATTTTATATACCTGTGTTAGTGGTAGCATCTATATTATTAATTATTTGGTTTTCATATAGTGATAGTATAGTTGATAGAGAAAGAGAAAAAACAATTATAGATTTAGTAAATAGGGAATTTTCTAAATCTATAAAACAAGTAAGAGAAACTAAAATAACTTTACAAGAAGATGGAATAATTGAAGAAATTGAAGGGATGTATAGTAAAATTCAATGGAATTTTATAGATGATATTATTGTAACAGAAAATAATATATTTATTAACTTAATTTCAGCACAAGCACTAAATATTCCTAAAAGAGCATTTAACAATGAAGATGAACAAAAAAATTTTTTAAAATATATAGATGAAAAATTAGCTTAAATTATAGTTGATAATAAAATATTAAAAGTGGACAAAGTAATATGCTCCCATTATAGTAGACAGTCTTATTATTTTAACTGTTTACTATAATGGGAGCATATAATTTAATTGTCCATTTTTATTTTAAAGCACATATGTATATATGATTAATGTTTTCATTAATATTTATTGTAAAATCATAAACAGGTTGATAAAATCCCTTACTATCTAATAAGTAAATTAAATTAGCATCTATAACTTCTATATTAGAAACTTTATTTGGCATAGCATAAAATTTAAAATTACCTGCTAAAATTTCATTATATGCCTCTTGTAAAGATAAAATATCATATTCTTTATATGGCTTATAAGAAATAACATTATTAGTAAAATTGGAAACTGTATTATTTTCATTTATTGTACAAATTAGATCTCCATCAATATACATATCTTTTGATTTAACCATATCTAGTGAAATTGAATAATTTCCATCTCCATTATCTTTAAAATCAACATCTTTAGGTAATTCAATATCAAATTCATTTAATATGGCTTGTACTTCCTCATAAGTTAACTTTTCTTTACCCTTAGCTTCTGTTTGTTTAAAACTAATAAACGAAGTTGTAAGACCCTTGTAATTTACCCATAAAGAATAATCACCTTTTTCAGATTTAAATATTATAGTATCATCATATTCATTATTTTGTGACTCATCTATATTTGTATTTAACTTAGAAAAAATTTTGTTAGCTAAATTTATAGCATCTTCTTTACTTCCAACATACGATTCATAAACATATGCTTTTTTTAATTCATTATCAAGATTTAACTTAGTATGTAAATTTATTTTTGACATATTTACTTTATAGTTATTGTTAATAGATAAATTACCTAATTCTTGCTTATTATAATTTATAAATAGTACACTAATAAAAATAATGCTTATTATTAATGGAATTTGATAAAATGCTGTAATTAAAGCAGTATGTTTTTGATTTGATTTTTTTCTTTTAAATAATGATATGAAAATCATTATTATTCCATATCCTATGGCACATCCTAAAGTATTATTTAAAATATCATCAAGTTCAAATATTCCTCTTTTAGTTATAAGTTGTAGAATTTCTATAAATAATGTTAGGAAAAAGCCAGCTAAATAAGTTATATAAAAACATTGGCATTTTTTAAAAAGTAATGTTTAATTATTTATAAGATAAATTTAAACTTTAAATGTAAAAAAATAATATAATTTTAATAAAAATATTTAAATAATATTTTTATTGGAAAAAATTGACCTATAAGTATATAATTAATATAAGTATTTAAATTAAAGGGAGGAAATAAGATGAGCTTAAATTGGAGTTTAAAAGAATTATATCAATCATTTGGAAGTAATGAATTTAAAAATGATATGAATAATCTTACTGAAGAAATATCAAGTATAAATGAATGGATTGATGAAGCAACTAAAGATTATGAGAATGTAATAGTAAAATTAGAAGAATATTTAAAGAAAAGTATTAAATTAAATGAATTAATAAGTAAGCTTGGGGTGTTTATAGAATTAAGTATTAGTGTAAATACTAAAGACTCAGAAGCATTAAAGAATTCAGACATATTTGAAAAGAAATTAACATATTTAGTTGAGGGTTCTACTAAAATTGAAAGATATATAAGCGGATTAAAAGACTTAAATTTACTAATAGAAAAATCAGAACTGTTAAAAGAACATAAATTTTTATTAAATGGTATAGCGCAAGATAGCAAATATTTATTAAGTGAAAAAGAAGAAAACATAATAGCCAATATGAAAAATACAGGCTCAAATGCTTGGAGCAAGTTAAAGGATAATTTAATTTCATCTTTAACTGTTGAAATATCAGAGCATGGGAAAGTAAAGGAATATCCTCTTACAGTTGTTTTAAATATGGCTTATGATAAAAGTGAAAAAGTTAGAAAAAAAGCTTATGAAGCAGAAATAAAGTCATATAAGAAAGTTGAAGAAGGTGTAGCTGCAGCTTTAAATGGAATAAAAGGTGAAGTATTAACTGTTTGTGATATAAGGGGATATAAGTCTCCTTTAGAAGAAACACTTTTAAATTCTAAAATGGATGAGGAATCTTTAAATGCAATGATTGAAGCAATGAAAGAAAGTCTTCCTGCATTTAGAAAATATTTAAGGAGAAAAGCAGAAATGTTAGGTCATAAAAATGGACTTCCATTTTATGATTTATATGCACCAATTAATAATGCACATATGAATTTTACTTATGATGAAGCATCAAAGTTTATAGTTAAAAACTTTAAAAGCTTTAGTGATGATTTAGCTAACTTTGCTCAAAAAGCAATAAATAATGATTGGATAGATGTTGAACCAAGAGAAGGTAAAGTAGGGGGAGCTTTTTGTGCAGGTATTCACACTTTAGGGGAAAGTAGAATATTATTAAATTTTGGAGGCAGTTTTGGGGATGTAGTTACTATGGCACATGAACTTGGTCATGGATTCCATGGAGAATGTTTAAAAAATGAATCTATATTAAATTCAAATTATCCTATGCCAATAGCAGAAACAGCATCAACATTTTGCGAAACAATAATAAAAAAGGCGGCAATTAAAGATGCAACAGAAAAAGAAGCATTATCTATATTAGAAACAGAAATTTCAGATTGTACTCAAGTAATTGTAGATATTTATTCAAGATTTTTATTTGAAAAATCTGTATTTGAGGAAAGAAAAGAAAGTGCATTAACTGTTGAAAGAATTAAAGAACTTATGTTAAATGCTCAAAAAGAAGCTTATGGTGATGGATTAGATGAAAATTATTTACATCCATATATGTGGGCTTGGAAACCTCATTATTATGATGCAAATTATAATTATTATAACTTCCCATATGCTTTTGGACTTTTATTTGCAAAAGGATTATATGCTGAATATCTTAAAAAGGGATCAGATTTTGTAGGTGAGTACGAAAGATTATTATCAATAACAGGAAAAAATAAAATTGCAGACATAACTAAAGAGGTTGGAATTGATATTAATGATAAGGAATTTTGGAAGAATTCTTTAAAAACTATTGAAGAAGATATAGAAAAGTTTATTATGCTTAGTAAAAAACATTAATTTAAGGGGTAGATTATATGGATATTAATTTAAATAAAGATGAAATTATTGTTGTTTTAGATGCATTAGTAGAAGCAGTAGCATTTGATAAAAATGCTGATGAAATAAAAGAGGTATATAATAAAATAGTAAAACAAGCTAATATGGATGGGTATGAAATGCTGGGATAGGAACAGTGGCAAGTTACAAGTGGCAAGTGGCAAGTTAAGGAAAAAATTCAGCTTGGGCTGAATTTTAGAGAATATATTTTAAGTTATAAGTGGCAAGTTTAGGTATAAATTTAGCTTAGGATGAATTAAAAAAATATATTTTAAGTTATAAATGGCAAGTTTAGGTATAAATTTAGCTTAGGATGAATTTAAAAAAATATATTTTAAGAAATTCCCTAAGGAATTTCAACCTTAACTTGTCACTTGCCACTTATCACTAACTTGCCACTTATCATTAACTTGTCACTTGCCACTATCAAAGTCACTTGTCACTATCAAAGTCACTTGTCAGTAATTTAAGCTTACTAGCTTAGTTTCATAAGGAGTTTCAACCATAACTAAAAACTCCTAACTACTCACTCCAAACTACTTATTACAAACTCCTAACTAACTTAAAGAAGATGTATGTTACAAATGTTATATAAATATAATAAAATATAATAAAAGTTAAAGTAAATAAAATAATTAATTTGCTATGGTTAATAAAGTTAAAAAGTTTATTAAATACAATATCAAAGCTCCAACTTTTATTTTGAAGTAGTAATTCTTTTATTTCTAAAGGAGAATATTTATTATTTTTGCTTATATTATTTTTAATAAAATAAGGTAAATCTTTTGCATTTACAATTGATGTATTGATATCTTTAGTTTGTGCTACAACAAATTTATCTTGAGGTAGTGCAATTACATTAGTAATTGGAATATCAAAAGATAGGATTTCAGATAAAATGTTGTAGCATTTAATACATTCATTTGATAATTTATTTAATATATTATTATCAAGTACATAATCATTATTCAAGCTTTCATTATTTAATTTATCTTTATTAAAATATTTAGTCTTTAAAAAATCATCATAAGGATAATTTAAAGTTTTAATTATAAAAATACAACTATTGGTTATTACTAAATCATCAATATAACAACTTTCTTCATCATTATCTTCTAAATGAAGGTTATTTAATACAATACTTTCATTTTTTAAGCTTTTTAAACAATGATAAACTTTGTGGCAATTATGAAGTTTATTAAAACAATAGCTTAAATCTATATATATTTTATTATATATATTAAACTTAAGTGCACATAAGTGAACTAAATATAAAAAATAAATAGTAGCTAATGTATTAAAGTTTATATGAAGTAAAAAACCTATGGTAAAAAGCAAAAATGGGAATCTTAAAAAAGATTTAGTTAAGATAAAAGCTAATATACCAATTGTGATTTTTATTATAAATTTTAAAAGGTTAAAAATAATTCTAAAAATAAATAAAATAATATCAAATAAAATAATCAACATTAAAGTTAACCTCCTTTAATATTAGATTATCTACTTTTTGGAAAATTATTCATTTTTTTATTTTTAGTCATTTACATAACTCCTATTACATATATTAAAACATAAATAATTAAAAATGTCTTAAAAAGAGGTGTAATTATGAGTATTTATGTTTTAAAGGATTATGTTGAAGATTGTATTAAGAATTGTGTTAAGCCAACATTTGAGGGATTGAATATTTATTATAAAGCTAAAAAAAATAAAATTTAAGAAAAGTTTACTTTTAACTTCTAAAGAAAAGAGTATAATAATTAAAGATACAGTAAGATTAAGTGTGGTGAATGTAAATTGAATACAAAAAAATTAACAGAATCAGCAATGTTATCAGCATTATTTGTAGTTTCAAGTATGATAGCAATTTATACAGGAATAGCATATACACTTTATTTAGATATGGTTGTACCACTTTTTGTATGCCTTATTTATATGAGACTTGATTTAAGACATACTTTACTTTCTTCAATTACTTCATTACTTATAGTAACATTTGCAATAGGTGATGTTGCATCAGCAATTTGGATGAGCCAAGGTATTTTAATGGGATTAATTTGTGGATATTTTATTAGAAAAAAGGAAACAATTTTTGATGATTTATTTTATTCAGCAATTTTAGGAACTTTTATAATGGTATTAATAGACATATATTTTTCTAAATTAACTGGATATAGTTTTATGAAGGAATTTGACAGTTATAGAGATTTATTTCCATTAGGAAGTGAATATATGGCAATGGCATTTAATATTTTTGTAGCAATGATGCCAATGAGTACTATTTTAATAGTTTATGTTGGAGCTTTACTCATTGGTAAAAAGCTTATGATATTAAATGAAAATTGTACTGAAAAGTATATGATAATTAAAAATTTTAAAAGATATGGTTCATATATTTGTTGTAGTAAAAAAACTTATTATTTTGGAATAATATATTTAATTTTAACAGAATTAATAAATTTAACAGGATTTGAATTTAAATTTGTTTATTTTAAAACTGTTATTATGGCAATAAGAGTAATTGTAATATACTTTGTTTTAAAGGATTCATTTACTTTTGTAATAAGAGGAATTTTTAGTAAAATAAAATCAAATGGCATGGTGCAATTAATTTGGTTAGGTGCTATTTATATGTTATTAATTGATTTTAAGTCTACTTTTATAGTTTTAGTTATAGGAAGCCAAATAATAAATTATTCTATGAAGTTAAGAGATGCACAAATTAATATGTTAAAAACATCAATTTTAAAAAGATAAAAATAAGGAGATGTCGCATTAAGAATAAATATTACAATATATTGTTTTGATTTTTATTTTTTAAAACAATATGTTGTGTGTAAAATTTTTAGTGCGACAGCCCCTTATTTTTTATATAAGAGTAAGAGAATTTACATCTAATTTATAAGTTGCATCTTTTCTTTCAACTATAATATTAATTTTTTCCTTTAATTCTTCATCATCCATTATTTTAGAAATAAGTTCACGAGTTGGATTCATTGCAAAAGGTATACCAACTGATTTAAGCATAGTGAAATCACCAGCAGTATCTCCATAAGCATAACTTTGGCTTAAATCAATATCATATTTTTCGCAAAGTTCTTTTATTGCCTTTTCCTTGCTTTCAGAATCCCACATTGGAATAATGTTACCATTATATTTATTTTCAGAATCTAATTCATAAATTGTCCCTCTATAATCATCCATATTATATTTCGATGACATTTCTTTAACTAATTCAATAGGAGAACCAGAAATAGCAATAACAATATCCCCTTGTTCTTTGTGCCACTTTATTCTTTCTCTAGAAAATGTATAAACTCTATCACCTTTTTGTTCAATAACTTTTTTTGCAATATAATCTATATGATATTTGTCTAATCCTAATATTGCTTCTGTATAAACATCAACCATCTTTAAAAGATAAGTATCATAATCACCTTGTCTTTTGTCCCAATTAATATAAGCAGGTTTTACTTCTTTATACCATTTCTTTTCATCTACAAGGTCATATTTTATTATTTTTTTAAAAACCTCAGTTATAAGTCCTTCTCTGTAAATTGTTCCATCTATATCGAAAAATGCAGCTTTTCTTGACATATAAAAACCTCCTTATGTTCATTAATAAAATTATTATCTTATAGTTATTAAGGTATATGATAATAAAGATAAGCAAAAATTGCAAGATTAATTTTAAGGAGTATAGTTTAAAAATGTAGATAAATAAATTTAATGAGGTTTAAAACAAATAAAATATAATATAATAGAATGTATTAATTGTAAATCTTGACAAAAGGTAGCTAAATAATATAATAAGTATATAAGAATTAAATAAAATGCTAGGGGTGCCGAAAGGCTGAGAAATAAATTATTATTAACCCTTGTACCTGATCTGGATAATGCCGGCGTAGGAAAGCTTGTTGATGTATACTAAAAATGAACCTATTAAATTTAACTTAAAATATTTCAATATAAAAATGTTTTATATTTATTTTACTTAGGAAGATTTTTAATATAATTTTAAATGAAATAGCTGTATTCCAGTAAGGGATATAGCTTTTTTTATGTATTATGAAAGTTTAATTTTTGAAATAGTAAGGTTAGTGAGAGTAATTAAGTTTAAGATTTAAAATTTATAATTTTAATATCATGAACTAAATGAGTGATAGTCACTTTGTTTTATTTAAAATTTAAAGTTTAAAGGAGAAGAAAAATGAGAAATTACAAAATACCAACATTAACAATTGCAGGTTCTGATTCTTCAGGAGGAGCAGGAGTACAAGCTGATTTAAAAACATTTAGTGCTATAGGTACTTATGGAATGAGTGTTATTACTGCAATAACAGCTCAAAATACACAAGGAGTTTTTCTTGTTGAAGATTTAAGTAAGGAAATAATTGAAAGGCAAATAGAAGTTGTATTTGAAGATATAACACCAGCAGCAGTAAAAATAGGTATGGTATCTAGTCCAGAAATTATTCATACTATTGTAAATACTTTAAAGAAATATAAGCCTAAATATTTAGTGGTGGATCCTGTTATGATATCTAAAAGCGGATATTCATTATTAAAGCCAGAAGCTAAGAAAAGTTTAATTGAAGAACTTATACCAATGGCTTATATAATTACTCCAAATACTCTAGAGGCAGGGGAAATTACAGGAATAAAAATAAATGATGTAAATGATATGAAGGAAGCAGGGAAAAAAATATTAGAATTAGGTCCTAAATTTGTGTTAATGAAAGGTGGGCATTTAGAAGGAGATGCTGTGGATGTATTAATAGGAAAAGATACATTTGAAATTTATAAACAAGAAAGATTAAATAAGAAAAATACACATGGAACAGGATGTACCTTATCATCAGCAATAACTTCACACTTAGCATTAGGTTATGACATAGCTGAGGCTGTTAAGTTAAGCAAAGAGTATATAACAGAAGCAATAGCACATAGCTTTGATATTGGTAAAGGGGTTGGACCTGTTAATCATTTTTATAAATTTGAGGATTAAACAAGGAGAATAAGTAATGTTTGAATTAATAAATAAAGTTAAAGAAATAAATCCTTTAGTATTACATTATACAAATGAAGTTACTATAAATGATTGTGCAAATATAACACTTGCATTAGGGGCAAGTCCTTTAATGAGTTATTCTGATGAAGAGGTTGAAGAAATAGTTAGTGTTGCTAGTTCAGTAGTAATTAATATTGGTACTATGAATTCAAGTAGATTAGAGTTATTTGTTAAAGCTGGAAAGGCAGCTAATAAATTTAATAAGCCTGTTGTATTGGATCCAGTAGGTGTTTTTGCAACTAAAACAAGAATAAATTTTGTAAATAAACTTTTAAATGAAATAAAGTTTGATGTTATAAAAGGCAATGTTGCAGAAATAAAGTTCATTGGAGGATTGGATGTAAGAGGACAAGGCGTAGATTCATTTGATGATGGAGAAGATATTTCAGAAGTTATTAAAAAAGTATCTAAAAAACTTGAGTGTATAGTTGTTGCTACTGGAAAAGTAGATTTTATTAGTGATGGCAATGATGTTATAAAAATATTTAATGGAACTCCAAAATTAAAAAGTGTTACAGGAACTGGCTGTATGACTGGAAGCTTAATAGGAAGCTATTTAGGTACTTATGATAAATTAGTAAGTTTAGGACAAACTGATAATTTAAAAAAAATAGAAGCAGTTGCTATGGGAATACTTACAATGGGATTAAGTGGGGAATTAGCTGATAAGAATGACATAGCAATTGGAAGCTTTAGAGAAGAACTTATGAATAATGTTTATAAAATGAATAGTAAGAAATTAAAGGAGTATGGAAGGTGTGAATAATATGAAATTTTCAGAAGTTTTATTTAGTGAAGTAAAGGAAATTTGGGATGGATATTTAGAGCATCCATTTGTTAAAGCAATAGGAGAAGGAAGTTTAGATAAAGAAAAATTTAAGAATTATTTAATTCAAGATTATTTATATTTAAAGGATTATGCTAAGGTTTTTGCTATGGGGTTAGTTAAAGCATCAACTATGGATGAAATGAAGTTTTATCATGAATCTATAAAAGGTATATTAGATGATGAAACTGCAGTTCATGTTAATTATTTGAATGGATTTGGATTAAGTACAGAAGAGGTGGAGGAATATAAAAGTGAATTAACAACTGAAAGTTATACAAATTACATGCTTGGAATTGCATTAAAAGGTGATTTAAAGGATATTGCAATGACTATAATGCCATGTACTTGGAGCTATTATTATATTGGAAAGCACTTATATGAAACATATAAGGAAAATTTAAAAGATAATTTTTATACTCCATGGATAGAAGGATACGCATCAAATGAGTTTAGAGAATATACACAAGAGTGGATTGATTATATAGATGATATATGTAATGACATATCAGAAGTAAAAAAGGAAAGGTTAAAGGACATATTTATAAAATCTAGTCTTTATGAAATGGAGTTTTGGAATATGGCAAATAAATAAACTAAATTCCCATTTTTAGGTTAGGTATTACAATTATCAACTATCGTATATAAAATTTAATTTAAGATGAGGTAATTAATATGGTTGTTTTTATAGCGATAATATCAGTAATATTATTTATATTTTATTTTAGGGATTTAAAAAAAAATCCTATAACAACAAAGAAAATGGTAATAATTGCAATGATGAGTGGATTATCATTTATGCTTAGTTTAATTCAGTTTATAAAATATCCTCAAGGTGGAGGTATAACGTTATTTTCTATGTTACCAATAATGATACTTTCAATATTATATGGTAGAACAGCAGGTATAACAGGTGGATTAATATGGGGCTTTTTATCATTATTAAATGGAGCATATGTAATACATCCAGTTCAATTTTTCTTGGATTGTCTATTTGGGCCAATGGCTTTAGGGTTTACATGTATTTTTGGTAGTGAGAAGAAATACAAAATAATTTTAGGTGCATTATTTGCAGTTACTTTAAGTGTTTTTTCTTATTTTGTTTCAGGTGTAGTATTTTTTGCGGAATTTGCACCGGAGGGAATGAATACATATCTTTATTCATTCTTATATAATTTTACTAGTGCTGGAGTTGAAGGTATTTTATGTATAATACTTTTATCTATAATTCCTTTAGGGAGATTTAAAAAACTAGTTAACGTTAAAGATATTGCAAGCATAAATATTAGAAAAAGGTGATAAAAATGAAAGATTTAAAGCTTTATTTAGTAACAGATTCAGATATTTTAAAAGGAAGAGATTTTTATAATTGTATTGAAGAAGCATTAAAAGGTGGAGTTACAATGCTTCAATTAAGAGAAAAAGATGCTAGTGGAAAAGATTTTTTAGAAAAAGCAATGAAGCTTAGAAGTTTAACTAAAAAATATAATGTTAAATTTATTATTAATGATAGAGTAGATATTGCAATGCTTTGTGATGCTGATGGAGTTCATGTTGGACAAAGCGATATAAGTGCAGACATGGTTAGAAAGCTTATAGGTAAGGAGAAAATAATAGGAGTATCTGCAAGAACAGTAGAAGAAGCAATGAAGGCTAAGGAAGATGGGGCAGATTATCTTGGGGTTGGAGCTATGTTTACAACTACTACAAAATTAGATGCTAAAAGTGTGACAATTGATAAGTTAAAGGAAATTAAAAAAACTGTAGATTTGCCAGTAGTAGCAATTGGAGGATTATCATTAAATAATATTGATGAATTAAAGGAAGCTAATGTTGATGGATATGCTGTTGTTTCAGCAATATTAAAAGCTAATGATATAAAATTAGAATGTGAAAAGTGGACAAGAAAAATAGAAGAATTAAAAAATTAAAAAATTAAAACTGTAAGGGGTAGGAGAAAATATGGAATTAAGTAAAAATAAAAGTAGGACTAAAAAGTTAGTTATAAGTGGAATATTAATAGCAATTTCAACTATTTTAGGTACATTTTCTATCCCATTATTAGGAGCAAAAGTAGCACCAATACAACATTTAGTAAATGTAATTGTAGCAGTAATCTTAGGGCCAGTATATGGAGTTGGATGTGCATTTGTATCATCATTACTTAGAAATATACTAGGAACTGGAAGTTTATTAGCTTTTCCAGGAAGTATGGTTGGAGTTTTTTTATCAGGTTTATTATATAAGAAATTTAAAAAAATAGAAGTTGCAGTGATTGGAGAAGTAATTGGAACAGGAATAATAGGAGCACTACTTGCTTATCCATTAGCAGCATTTGTATTAGGGCGTGAAGTTGCAATGTTTGTTTATATAGTACCTTTTTCATTAAGTTCCTTCATAGGTAGTTTTTTAGCTTATATAATATTGAAGTTAACTACATTAAAGCAATTTTTAATAAATAATTAAGGAAATTAATTTTTTTCTGACTTTTTTGAAAAATGCATAAATGAATAATTTAAAAGGAAATGTGAATAATATTATTCAAAAAATAGAAAATTGAAACTTAATTGGTTATATAAGTAAAATGGTGTATAATATATTTGTAATAAATAAGTGTTTGAGGTGACAAACTATGATATTTAATAAGGGTAAAAAATATGTTTTTAGCAAGGATGTATACTTAGCTAGTGATGAGAGAGTTGAAAAATTAAGTAATGACCAAATTAATAAATATGATGGGAAAGAAGTAAAAGTTGGACATAGTTATTTAGGTTATATAGGTAATTCAAGAATATCTTCTAGCTGGTGCAAAGAAATTAAATAAATATTAAGTAAAAGAGATGGTATGAAAATTTATTGAATAATAAGTTTTTATATCATCTTTTTTTGCAGAATTAATATAAAATTTGGAATATAGATTGTATAATTGAATAATAGGAATAATTAATAATAAATAGAAGTTAAGGGAGGCAGTATTTTGAGAATATTACATACTGGTGACTGGCATCTTGGTAAGAATTTAGAAGGTGCAAGCAGAATGGATGAACAAGAATTATTTTTAAATGATTTTGTAGATATAGTTGAGAAAAATAAAGTTGACTTAGTTATTATTGCAGGTGATGTTTATGATAATAGCAATCCTCCAGCAAGGGCAGAAAAGATGTTTTATGATACATTAAAAAAGCTTTCTAAAAATGGGGAAAGGTTGATTTTGGTTATTGCAGGAAATCATGATAATCCAGAAAGATTAGTTGCAGCAGGACCTCTTGCAATGGAGCATGGAATAATAATGTCTGGGACACCAAAAACAGTAATTCAATGTGGGGAATATGGGCAACATAAGGTTATTAATTCTGGAGAAGGGTTTATTGAAGTAGAAATTAATAATGAAAAAGCAGTGATATTAACTGTATCATATCCAAGTGAAAAAAGGTTAAATGAAGTTCTTTATGGTGAAATGGATAGTGATGAAGATAGGGTAAAAACTTATGGTGAAAGAATAAAGTCATTATTTGATTCTTTAGAGAAGAATTATAGAAGTGATACGATTAATTTAGTTGTTTCGCATTTATTTGCAATGGGAAGTGAAGAAGGGGGATCAGAAAGAAGTATTCAATTAGGGGGAAGCTATATTGTTAATGGGTCATGTTTTCCAAAGGAAGCTCAATATATAGCATTAGGTCATGTGCACAAGCCACAAATAGTACCAGGAACAAATAAAAAAGCAAGATATTCAGGTTCTCCACTTCATTATAATAAAAAGGAAATAAATATTACAAAGAAGTGTTTCATAATTGATGTAAAAGCTAATGAAGAATGTGTTGTTAATGAAATTGAACTTAAGGTTTATAAGCCAATAGAAGTTTGGAAATGTGAAAGTATAAGTGATGCAATTGATAAATGTGAAGAAAATAAGGATAGGAATTGCTGGGTTTATTTAGAGGTGAAGTGTGATAGGTATATAAGAGAAGATGAAATAAAGAAGATGAAGGGAATTAAAAAGGATATTTTGGAGATAATACCAAAGCTTCAAAGTGATGAGGAAGATGAAAGTGCAGTAACTATTCAAGAAAAGTCTTTTGAAGAAATATTTAGGGAGTTTTATAAAAAGGAAAGAAATATAGAGGCTGATGATGAAGTTGTAAACTTATTATTAAAACTTGTAAGTGAAGAGGGGGATGAAGATGAGGCCAATTAAACTTACAGTAAAGGGATTAAATAGTTTTATTGAAGAGCAAAGTGTTGATTTTGAAAAATTAACTGACAGAGGATTATTTGGTATATTTGGGCCAACTGGAAGTGGTAAGTCAACAATTTTAGATGGTATAACATTAGCTTTGTATGGTGATGTTTCAAGAAAAAGTTCTAATTATATTAATACAAATTGTGAAAAGGCAAATGTTAGTTTTGAATTTCAAATATCCGGTGCAGAAATAAAAAGGTATATTGTAACAAGGGAATTTAAAAGAGATAAAAAGTCAGGAAATCCTGTTTCAGGCAAGTGTAAAATGGTTGACATAACAAATGGAGAAGATGTTTTAGCTGATAAGGTTAAAAGTGTAACTGATAAATGCAAGGAAGTAATAGGGTTAAGCTTAGAGGATTTTACAAGGACAGTTGTTTTGCCTCAAGGGAAGTTTTCAGAGTTCTTAAAATTAGAAGGAAAGCCGAGAAGGGAAATGCTTGAGAGACTTTTTAATTTAGGACAATATGGTGATGAGTTATCAGGAAAGTTATTAAGGGAAATTAGTAAGGAAAAGAATGCAGGAAATATTTTAGCTGGACAGCTTAAGGGATATGAAGATATAAGTGAATCTAAGAAAATTGAAAAGGAAGAAAATTTAAAAATAAGTATTGAAAATTTAAAAAATATTAATGATGAGCTTAAGGAAATAGAAAAGGATTTTAAGGAAAAATCAGAACTATGGAATTTGCAGCTTGAAATAAGTGATTATAAGGAAAAGGAAAGTATACTTGTTGAAAGAGGAAATGAAATAAATTTAATTAGGGAAAAAATTAAATTTGCTGAATCAGCAAATAAGGTTAATCCTTATGTTATTGCTTATGAAGATACTTTAAAAAATATTGATTTAACAGAAAAAGAATTAAGTCAATTAAAAGATAAATGTGAAGAGTTAAAAGAGAAAAAGTTAAGTATTGAATTAAAATGGAATAATATTAAGAAAATTAAGGATGAGAAGCTTCCTCAATATAAAATTCAAGAAGAAAAAATAAAGGATGCAATAGAAGATAAAAAAGCATTAAATATTTTAGAAGAAGAAATTAAAAAAATTAATAATAATATAAGCTTATTAAATAAGAAGAAAAAGGAAAATGAAGATAAGTTATTAGATTCTGAAGAGAGATTAAAGAAAGGTAATGCTTTATTAAAAGAAAAAGAAGAATATAGAGACACATTAAATATAAATAGTGAATTAAAGCAGGATGTTTTGCAAGGTGTAGTAATTACAAATGATTATAATAGTTTATTAAAAGTTGTAAGTGATTATAATATAAAAATAAAGAGATTGAAGGATGTAGTAGATAGTTCATTAAAGGAAAAGAAAGTATTAGATATTGAACTTAATGATAAGGAAAATTTATTGAAAAGTAATGAAAAAGCCTTAGAAGAATTGAATAAAAATTGTCCTGGAAGTCAAGAAGAATTATTTAAGTTGCAACAAAAGCATTTAGAGTTAACAAGAAAACTGGATATATTTAATAAATCTAAGGAAGATATAAATAAAAATAAAAACTTAATAAATGAGCTGGAAAGGGAAGTTGAAGTTAAAAAGAAAGAATTTGAGCTTTTAGAAAATGAAATAAAGAAAATAAGCAGTTATATACTTGAAATAGAAAGAGAAAATTTAGCTTATAAGCTAAGAAGTGAGTTAAAGGATGGAGATATTTGTCCAGTTTGTGGTTCTGCTCATCATCATAAGGAGAATATTAAGCATATAGAATTTAAGGAAAGTATTAAGTTTGAAGAGGAAAAATCATTAAAGGAAAAATGTGCAAGTGATTTAGATAGTATTATAAAATCTATGGAAGCTAAAATTAAGGTAGCAAAAGAAAAAATAGAAGAAGAAAAAGTTGTAATAAAACATTTGGGAGAGGATTTTAATGAAGATTTGGTAAGGACTTCTCAAGTTAAAATTAGTGAATTAAAAGCAAGCCTTGATGATTATAATGTTAAAAAAGAAGAATTAGAAAAAATAATAAAATTATTAAGTGATGAATTTAATATATTAAAGCTTAAGTTCACCAAATTAGAAGCTAAAATAAGCAGTGATGAAAAAACATTAATGCAATTAAAAGAAGAATTTAATGATAATGAAGCTAAATTTAAGGAAATTGAAAATGAATTGAATTTACTTAAAGAAAAAACTAAAGTTAAGGATTTTATAACTAAAAATGAAGAAATAAATAAAATTGAAAAAGAAAAAGAAGATATAGAAAAAGTTATTAAAAGTTATAGAAATAGATTAGAAGAATTAAATAATAATAGAGATGAAGCAATAAAAATTTTAAATGAAACTTCAAATGAATTAGGTAAATTTAATACTGCTTTAGAGGAAAAAGCTAAAGTTAGAGAAGAAAGCTTAGTTAAGATAAGAAGTAAAGTTGAAGATGTAAATAATATTGAAGAGATATTAAAAAATATTCAAAATGAAATAAAATCAATTGAAGCAAATTATATTTTAATAGAAAAGCAAAAGGAAAAAGCTGATAAGGATTATGAAGAATGTAATTTAAAAGTAAATGGTATAACAGGAAAATGTACAGAGCTTTATAAGCGAAAAGTTAATGAAAAAGAAAAGTTATATGAGGTATTACAAGAAGAAAACTTTTTAAATATAAATGAAGTTAAAGAAAATGTCTTAAATAAAAATAAAATAGAAGAATTAAAATTAGAAGTTGATAATTATAATAATGATTTGGCTAAAATTAAAGGTGCAATAGAAAGTGTTTCTCAAAAAATTAATAATAGAAAATTAGCTAAAGAGGAATGGACTGAAATACAAAATAAGAAAGAAGAAAAGGAAAGCCAAGTTAAGGAATTAGAAGAAGTAAAAATTAAGCTTCAAGAAGAGGTTAAGTTAATAAAAGAAAAATTATTAGAACAAATGGATTTACTAAAGGAAAAGGAAAAGTTAGATCATAAGTTAGCATTGTTAAATGATTTGGATAAATTGTTTAAGGGTAAAAAGTTTGTTGAATTTGTTGCTGCTACAAGATTGAAATATGTTTCTTTAGAAGCAAGTAGAAAATTAAAGGAAGTAACTAATGGAAATTATGGATTAGAAGTTGATGAAGATGGAAAATTCATTATTAGGGATTATAAAAATGGTGGAGCAGGAAGGGATGCATCTACTTTATCTGGAGGAGAAACGTTCTTAGCATCACTTGCATTAGCACTTGCTTTATCAGCAGAAATTCAGCTTAAGGGGACAGCACCACTTGAGTTATTTTTCTTAGATGAAGGGTTTGGAACTTTAGATGACAATCTTTTAGAAGTTGTTATGAGCTCTCTTGAAAGAATTCATAATGATAAATTAAAAGTTGGTATTATAAGTCATGTTGAAAGTATTAAAAATAGGGTGCCAGTTAAATTATTGGTAACTCCTGCTCAAGCCGGAATGGGTGGAAGTAAGGTTAAGATAGAAAGAAGTTAATATTATAACAATAAGGAGCTGAACATTTCAGCTCCTATTGTTATGTTATAGAAGAATGTTGTTAAGATAGAAGATAGTTGTTTGGTATTAGAGTATTAGCATCTGTTATATCAAAATGTTGTTGATAGAAAGCTTGGACAAAATAGGACAATAAATAAGTTTTGTAATATGACTTTATGATATGTTATAGAACAATGTTGTTAGTATATGTTATAGAACAATGTTGTTAGTATAGGAAAGTATTAGTTTTTAATATGTGAAAATTCACGATAATTATGATAGAATTGACATTATGATAAGTAATTAAACAAACATTAGGAGGAAGGAAATTTTGTTAATCAAAGGCATAAAATATTCATTTTATATGATTTTTGCTAGATTAAAAGGATTGAAGTATGAACATATAAAAAAAACTAAAGGTATAGAAGAAGCAACAGAATATGCAGCTAAGAGTATATATTTATGGTCAAAGTTCACTATAAATATAATAGGGATGAATATTAAAGTTGTTGGGAAGGAAAATATACCCAAGGATGCTTGTGTATTTGTAGGAAATCATACAAGTATATTAGATATTCCAGTTATATTTTATTCAGCAGATAGGCATATAGGATTTATATCTAAAAAGGAAGTCTTAAAAGTGCCTGTTTTAAGCTATTGGTTGGAAAGAGGTAAATGTATTGCATTAGATAGGCAAAACCCTAGAGATGGAGTAAGAATGATAAATGAGGGGGTTAAAAATTTAAAAGAAGGATATTCAATGATGATTTTTCCAGAGGGAACTAGAAGTTTGGATGGGAAAACATTACCTTTTAAAAAGGGAAGTATGAAGCTTGCAATAAAAGCAAAGGCTCCTATAGTACCTGTTACTATAGATTCTTCATTTACTTCATTTGAAAAAAATAATAAGTTTAAGCCTTCAACAGTTATTGTAACTTTCCATAAGGCTATAGAAACTGCAAATATAACAAAGGATGAAGAAAAAGATTTAGCTGAAAATGTGAGAAATATAATAATAAGCTCCCTAAGAGATGAATATAAAAATTAATTTTATCATTAAGCATAGTAAGGAGAAATTAAAATAATGTTAGATAAAATAAAAGAATTATTTACTGGAAATGAAATTATAAGTGGAAATTTTGGAATTGAAAGAGAAGCTTTAAGAGTTGATGAAAGTGGAAATTTAGCAACAACAGATCATCCAGAGATATTTGGAGATAAATCTGAAAATCCATATATAACAACAGATTTTTCAGAAAGTCAGGTTGAAGTTATAACACCAGCATTTAAAAAGTCTGAAGAAGCATATAAGTTTACAAGAGTACTTTATGATATTGTTGCAACAGAAATAGGAGATGAATATCTTTGGGTAGAATCAATGCCATGTATTATTCCAGAGGATGATAAGATACCAGTTGCAAAGTTTAAAAATGCTAGCAAGGAAGCTCAGGAATATAGAGAAAAATTATTAAAGAAATATGGAGGTAAAAAACAATTAATTTCAGGAATTCATTATAATTTTTCTTTTGATGAAGATATAATAAAGAAATTATATGAAAATAGTGATAAGAATGATTCATATAAAATTTTTAAAAATAGCATTTATTTAAAGGTAGCAAGAAATTATTTAAGATATAGATGGATTATAGTATATCTTTTAGGAGCTGCACCAATTGTTCATGAAAGTTTTATCACTGAAAATAAATGTCCATTAATGAAGTTAACTAAAAATGGTTATAGCAGTAATGGAGCTATTTCACATAGAAATGGAAAATGTGGGTATAAAAATAAAGTAGATTTATTTCCAAATTATAAAACTGTAGAAGATTATATTGGTAGTATTAATGGTTATTTAAAAGATGAAATTATTGAAAGTCATAAGGAAGTTTATAGTCATGTAAGATTAAAACCTAGTGATACAAATAATTTTATGGAATCTTTAATTAATGATGGAATTAAGTATTTAGAATATAGAACAATTGATATTAATCCATTTGAAAAGGGTGGAATAAGCTTAGAAGATTTAAAATTCTTGGAAATATTTAATGTATATTTATTATTGAAAGAAGAAAGTACTTTTGAAAAGTGGCAAGAAGAAGCATTAGAAAACCAGCAGTTAGTTGCAGTTTCAGGACTTAATGATATTGAATTAAGTAAGGATGGAAAAGCAATTGATAAGGTTGAATATGGATTAGAAATATTAAATGAAATAAAGGCAATTAATAATGAGCTTAATTTAAATTATGAAGATGTTATAAATAGAATGATAGATAAGTTTAATGATAGCAAATTAACTTATGCTTATAAGGTTTCAGAGTTAATAAGAGAAAATGGATATGTTGATACATTTTTAAATTTAGCAAAAAAATATAAGAAAGAAGCATATAATAATAGATTTAAATTAGAGGGGTATGAAGATTTAGAATTATCTACTCAAATTTTAATGAAGGAATCTATTAAAAGAGGTATTACTGTAAATTTAGTAGATAGAAGTGAAAATTTTATATCTTTAAAGAAAAATGAAAAAATTGAGTATGTAAAACAAGCTACTAAAACATCAAAGGATACTTATGTTTCTGTATTAATAATGGAAAATAAAACTGTAACTAAAAAAGTGTTAGCACAAAAAGGTGTTAAGGTTCCAGAAGGTGATGAATTTAATAGTATTGAAGAGGCAAAGTTAAAAGCGGGAAATTATATAAATAAGCCAGTTGTTATAAAGCCTAAGAGTACTAATTTTGGAATTGGAATTAATATTTTTCCTAATGGTGCAAACTTAGAAGATATAGTTCATGCCTTTGAAATTGCTTTTAAAAATGATAATACTGTTTTAATTGAAGAATTTATAAAGGGAAAAGAATATAGATTTTTAGTTATTGATGATGAAGTTGTAGGAATACTTCATAGAGTTCCTGCTAATGTTATTGGTGATGGTGAAAAGACTATAAGTGAACTTGTAGAAATTAAAAATCAAGATCCATTAAGAGGAAAGGGATATGTAACACCTTTAGAAAAAATAAGATTAGAAGAAAATGCAGCCTTATTCTTAAAGCAACAAGGAAAGGATTTTAATTATATACCTAAAAAAGATGAAATAGTGTATTTAAGGGAAAATTCTAATATAAGTACAGGTGGAGATAGTGTGGATTATACAGATGATATTCCACAAAAGTTTAAGGAAATTGCAGTTAATGCAGCAAGGGCAGCAGGAGCAAAGATTTGTGGTGTTGATATGATGCTTGAAGATTATAGTGATGAAAATACTAATTATGCAATAATAGAATTAAACTTTAATCCAGCAATTCACATTCACTCTTATCCTTATAAAGGTAAAGAAAGAAATATAGCAAAACATGTTTTAAAACTTTTAGAACTTATATAAACTTCAATTTAAACTATTTAAATTTATAGAAAGTTATTTTAGTTTTTATATTTGTATAAGTTAATATTGTAATTGGGGATGTGGCATTAAGAATAAATACTACAATATATTGTGTTTATTTTTATTTTTTAAAACAATATATTGTGTATAAAATTTTTAGTGCCACAGCCTCATAAAAATATTATTATTTTTTAGATTTGCACTTTGGAGAAATATAAATTTAGTTGAAAAAAAGTGGCAAATTCGATATAATGACTTATAACATGAAATAAATTAAATGAATATAGTTAGTAGTTTTTAAATGTATTTATTTAATTTATTTTATAATTAGGACGTGGAAATTATATTTAAGTACATCTTAGCAACATTAAACAAGTAATAAATTAACATAGTCAGATGTTAAGCTTTGTAAATGCAATGTTAAGGAAATAGCTTTTAAAGTATTTTTGTTAATTAAGTGAATTTGACGTATTAATTTATAAAAAAATATCAATATAAAGAAAAGTTGATTAAAAAACAGCTTTTATTTTTGTGTAAATAATTACAGTAAATATAGATAAAATATGGAGGATTTAGATGGAAAGCAAGAAGAAGATAAAGGTCATACCATTAGGTGGACTTGGGGAAGTTGGTAAAAATATAACGGTAATAGAATATGGTGATGAGATAATTGTAATAGATTGTGGAATGACTTTTCCTGACACAGAAATGTATGGGATAGATATAGTAATTCCTGATGTAAGTTATTTAGTTGAAAACATTGATAAAGTAAAAGGATTTTTTATAACACATGGACATGAGGACCATATAGGGGCAATACCATATATTTTAAAGCAAGTTAATGTTCCTATATTTGCAACTCAATTAACAGCAGGATTAATTGAAAGTAAATTAGAAGAACATAAAATGCTTGATAAGGTAAGTATAAATATTGTCAAGCAAGAAGATATAATAAAATTAGATAAATTAAAGGTAGAATTTATAAGGACTAACCATAGTATAGCCGACAGTTGTGCATTAGCAATTCATACACCTATTGGAATAGTTGTTCATACTGGAGATTTTAAGGTGGATTTTACTCCAGTTGATGGAAAGGTAATAGATTTACAAAGATTTGCTAAGCTTGGTAAGCAGGGTGTTTTATTACTTATGGCAGATAGTACTAATGCTTGTCATCCAGGATATACTATGTCAGAAAAAAGTGTTGGAGAAAAATTAGATAATTTATTTTCTAAAGGCAAGGGAAGGATAATAGTTGCTACATTTGCATCAAATATTCATAGATTACAACAAATAATTAATTCATCAATTAAATATGGTAGAAAAATTGCTTTTAGTGGAAGAAGTATGGAGAAAATTTCAGAAGTTGCAGGTAAACTTGGTTATTTAGATATGCCAGAAGGATTATTAATTGATTTAAAAGATTTAAAGCTTTATAACAATAATCAAATAACAATTGTAACTACGGGAAGTCAAGGAGAGCCAATGTCTGCTCTTACTAGAATTGCATCATCTACTCATAAGAGTATACAAATTGAAAAAGATGATATGATAATTATTTCTGCAAGTCCAATACCAGGTAATGAAAAGGCTGTATCAAAAGTTATAAATGAATTAACTCATAAGGGAGCAGAAGTTATTTATAAGTCAATTGAGGAAATACATGTTTCTGGTCATGCTTGTGAACAAGAATTGAAGCTTATACATTCTATGTTAAAACCAAAATATTTTGTTCCAGTTCATGGTGAATATAAGCATTTAAGAAAGCATATTTTAATAGCTGAAGAAGTAGGATTAGAAAAAGGAAAATCATTTATATTAGAAAATGGTGATGTTTTAAGTTTAAATAGAAAATCGGCAGCTATTATTAATAAAGTTCAATCGGGCAATGTATTAGTAGATGGTAGTGGAATTGGTGATGTTGGAAATATAGTATTAAAAGATAGAAGGAATTTATCTAAAGATGGTATAATCAATGTTATTGTTGCAATTGAAAGAGAAAGTCATACAATTGTTGGTGGACCTGATATAATAACTAGAGGGTTTGTATATGTAAGAGAATCAGAAGCATTAGTGAATGAAATAAAAGAAATTTCATATGAAAGTATACAAAAATCTATAGATAATAATATATTTAAGTGGTCTGAAATAAAAAATAATATAAGAAATGATATAGGTTCATTTATATATAGCAAAACAAAAAGAAAGCCTATAATAGTACCAATAATAATGGAAGTTTAATAAAATGGGGATGTGGCATTAAGAATAAATACTACAATATATTGTATTAATTTTTATTTTTTTAAATAATATATTGTGTATAAAATTTTTAGTGCGACATCCCCTTTTTTATGAGAAATAAGTTTAATAAAGTAAAAAATGAATTAAGAAAAGTGTAAGAAAGATTTTCATATTTTAGCAGAAATTTTAATTTTGCTATTATTTTTACTAAGCTTATAAGTGAAAATATTTCCTATTATTTTAACAGGTTTATGATTAGCAAAGGTTGTTAAGTATAAAAGGTCTTTAAATTTATCAATATACATATTTTCATCAAAAGCAATTTGTTCTATATTTCCAGATAAAATTTGTTTTGCAATAAAACATCCATTTTCATAAATAACTTGTGAAGTTTTTTTATAAGTAAAACTATTTTCTTGATAAATTATTACATCACCTTCATAAATTTCACGATTTGAAGAATCATAAATTCCAGTAGGCATTAATAATTGACAATCATTAAAAGAAATAGTTTCTTCTTCATCCTTATCATAATAATAAACTTGCTTTTCTATATAATCAATCCTAGTAACTTTAAAGCACTTTTTTGAAATTTTATTATATATTTTAAATTTAAGCTCATCATGCATAAAAAACACTCCAATCCATATATATTATTAAAAATACTATAAACTATATTATATTATAACAAATTGGAAAATATTTGAAAATATTTTTTTAGAAAATTACATAACAAATTTGTTAAATTCATAAATATAAGTTATGAAAGTAATAAACTTATAGGTTGGTGAGGGCAAATTATTAATATTGATAAAATTAAAAAAGATGATGGAAAGTACTATATAATAAAATTTAGAATAAGTCACAATTTTGATTTGGGAAAAATGTATATAGGAGATGACAAAATTTTATATTTGTTTAATAAAGAATATGAAAAATTTGCATTAAATGCATTAAAGCAAATAGGTAGCTTAAAATATGCAAATGAAGATATGAAAAAAGAATTTAATAGATATTTTCCTAAACTAGAGACAAGCTTTAAAACAACTATTGGACAAGTAGGAATTGTTTTTAAAAAAGAGGAAGATTTAATTTTATTAAGAGATTTATTATCTTATTGTAATGGTAAGTTATCTGTTAATACAGCAAGTTGGTTATTAAGTAGTTTATATAATATAATATGTTTTTTGCATTATAATGGTTTAACTCATAACGGAATTACAATAGATAGTTATTTTGTTTCAACAAAACATAGATATGGTGCGCTAATTGGAGGTTGGTGGTATTCAGCTAAGGAGGGAAAAGAGCTTATTGGAGTGCCTAATAAAATTAAAGGATTACTTCCTTATGAAATGAAAAGGAACAAAAAATCAAATTCTATTTTAGATTTAGAATCTATAAGGCTTTTAGGCAGGTGTATACTTGGTGATAAAAATGGTAATTTATTATCGGTGGGTGGTAATGTTCCAAACACTCTTAATTTATGGTTAAAAGCTAATGCAGGTAATAATCCATTTGAAGAATATAGTATATGGTCTAATATTATGAATTGTATAGGAGAAAGAAAATTTATTAAAAAATCTATAAATAAAGATGAATTATATAAAAAGATAGGTGGAAAATAAACTTAAATTAGTAAGTGATAATTTTTAAATTTATTTCATGAAAAATGACTAATGAAAATTTAATTTTCAATTATGTTTTATAGAAAAGAAATAAGAAAATAATAATTTTGAAATGAATTATATGATATAATTGGGTTATAATTTAAATAAGAATAGCTAAAGCTAAAATGGAGGGTTTATATATGTCATTTACAAAATTAGATATGAATGATAATTCACAAGTTGAAGGAAGAGCTTGTGTAATTATTTATAATATAGGTGGTAAGGAACTTAAATCAATTAAAGGATATGCTTCGCTTTTAGGGGTTAGAGATCAAATAGTATTATATCCTAAAAATGCAGATACTGTTGTAAAAGATATATTAGAAAATAATATAAATTCAGATTGTTCTAATGGAAGAAAAGAAAGAGCCATAATATTTAATGCATTATCACCAGCAAAAATAAATGTATTTTTAGAAACACTAAGAAAATTAAAAATAAATAATGTTTTGAAAGCTACAGTAACACAAACATCAATTAATTGGACATTAAATGAAGTTGTTGAAAATCTTTCTGCAGAGCATATTGCAATTAGCAAAGGAAATTTTGAAGCTCATAAATAAAATAATTTAGGAATTATAAATTTAAAGAAAATACTTTAAGTTATAATTCCTATTTTTATTATAAAAAAGCATTTTTGATTTATAAAGTAGCATATTTGTTTCATTGTTTGTATGAAAAGTTTTATGTATAATTTCATATATGTGATAACAATTACAAAAGGGGGATAAGAAATGTATAAGTATGGAAGAGGAATGTGGAAGAGCATTGAAAATGGTAATGAATTATCATGGGTTATAGGAAATGGTATTGGTGGATATGCAAATCATACTGTTGCAGGAGGAGGGGCTCAAGCCTTTCATGGATATTTAGTTGCATCTTTAAATGCACCAGTTAATAGAAAAATGATTTTAACTAGAACTCAAGAAGAAATTATAATTGGAAATAATAAATATGATTTAACTTCTCAACAATATATAGGAACTTCAAAAAATGGGCAAGAATATTTAGAACAATTTATTTTAGATACAGTTCCGGAATATTATTATCAAATAGAAGATGTATCTATGAAAAAGACTATAGCAGTAGAGTATGAGCATAATACAGTAGTAGTATGCTATGAAGTTGAAAATGGAGTGGAGGACGCAAAATTAAATATAATTCCATTATTTAACTATAGGGAAGCTGGGGAAGTAAGTGAAAAAGCTGATTTAAAGTTTGATGTTAGTGTTAATGAAAATATTTTAACTTTAATACCACAAAAAAATAAGAATTTAAAAATAGAATTTTATACATCAGAAGGTGAATTTTTTGATAGAAGTTTAATTCCTACAAGTATGGCAACTCCAAATTATTTAATAGAAGAAAATCATTTTTATATGATAGACCATAGAACAGGCTTTTTAGGAGTGGACAATCATTATACACCTTATGAAGTTAATATTAAATTAAATCCCTTTGAAAAAAAGAAATTTTATGTTAAATGTACAATTGAAGGATTAGATGATAAAAGCGGATTTGAAATAGTAAATGAATATAAAGAAAGAGCTGAAAGTTTAGTTAGAAATGCTAATTTAAATGACGAATTTGCAAATAACTTAGTTAAGGCAGGAGATCACTTTATTGTAAATAGAGAAAGTACAGGATTAAAAACTGTATTAGCAGGACTTCCTTGGTTTACAGATTGGGGAAGGGATACAATGATTGCATTTGAAGGACTTACTTTAGTTACAAAAAGGTTTAATGATGCAAGAGAAATTTTAGAATCCTTTGCAAAATACATTAAAAATGGTTTGGTTCCAAATGTATTTCCAGATGAAAATACTGAGCCTGGATATAACACAGTAGATGCTTCTCTTTGGTATTTTCAAGCAACATATAAATATTTAAAATATACAGGAGGTGAAAGAGATTATAAATTTATTGAAGAAAAAATTTATCCTAAATTAAAAGAAATTTATAAAGCATATTCAACTAAAACAGACTTTTCAATTGGAATGGATAGTGATGGATTGATTTTTGCAGGTGGAGGACTTGATCAAGTAACATGGATGGATGTAAGAGTTGGTGATTATGTTGTTACGCCAAGGCATGGAAAACCAGTTGAAATTAATGCTTTATGGTATAATGCATTAAAAATAATGGAAGAGTTATCAGGAAAATTTGGAGATAATAGCCTTGAATATGAAAATCTTGCTAATAAAGTTAAATCATCATTTAATGAAAGATTTTGGAATGAGGAAAAATCATGTCTTTATGATGTTGTAGATGAAAATGATGATAAAATAAGGCCTAATCAAATTTGGGCAGTATCATTGCCATTTTCAATTTTAGATATTGAAAAAGAAAAGAAAATAGTTAATACAGTTTATAAACATTTATATGCAACTTATGGATTAAGGTCTCTTTCTTTTATGGATAAAGAGTATAAAAGTAAGTATATAGGAAAATTATTTGATAGAGATTGTGCATATCATATGGGAACTACTTGGGGATTTTTAATTGGAGGATTTATAACAGCTTATTGTAAGGTTAATAATTATTCTGATTTAGCAATAAAAAAAGCAAACCATATGTGCAAGGTATTTGAAGATACTATGAATGATGGATGTATTAATGGGATTGCTGAAATATTTGATGGAGATTTTGCATGTACAGGAAGAGGGTGTTATTCACAAGCTTGGAGTGTGGCAGAAGTATTAAGAGCATATTCACAAGATGTATTGCCTTATTTAAATAAATTTCATTGAGTATTTAAAATACACCTTTTAATTTTTTTTGCGTATATTAGTATTATGACAAGTATAGATTAAGGGGGATAAAAATGGCAGACGAATATTATGGACAAAACTATGAATGGATTTATGATCCAGTTTCATATAGATGGTGTAAATGTGTTAGAGATTGTAGGGGAAGAATTATTTGTTATCAAGTAATACCAGGCCCTCCAGGTCCAACAGGGCCAACAGGAGCAACTGGAACTGGTGCTGGAGTAACAGGGCCAACCGGAGTTACAGGACCAACAGGAGTAACAGGGCCAACCGGAGTTACAGGACCAACAGGAGTTACAGGTCCAACAGGAGTAACAGGAGTTACTGGAATAACAGGGCCAACTGGAGTAACAGGAGTTACTGGAATAACAGGGCCAACTGGAATAACAGGTCCAACTGGAATAACAGGTCCAACTGGAATAACAGGTCCAACAGGACCAACTGGAATAACAGGACCAACTGGAGTTACAGGAGTTACTGGAGTAACAGGGCCAACTGGAGTTACAGGACCAACAGGGGTAACAGGACCAACTGGAATAACAGGACCAACTGGAATAACAGGTCCAACAGGAGAATCATGTTGTTGTAAGAGTTCTGCTAATTATGTAATTTCCTTGATTCGTGGTCAAACAGGAATAGCATTAGCAAGTTTTAATACAACAATTAAAGGAAATGTAACACCAACAGGATATACTAGTACTAGCGACTTAGTAACAGTAAATTCAAATAATGCAAATTATACAGTATCTTTATGCAATGTAAAATTTATGACTTATCCAAATGAAATTACAGTTAATCCTACAATAGCTACACCAGATTGTTGTTGTAATAGTGATTTAGCAACTGCATTAACAGCTTATATTGGACGACAAATAGAAGTTAATGTTACTGATAATACAATATCATCATATAGACTTATTGTAAGAAATATATCAAATGGTATATTATTTGGTGAACTTCAAAATACAATAGAAGGAAATATAAATATAGCACTTCCTTTGTGTTCTATTTTTTCATTTTTACCAATCAATTAAGTAAAGTAATTAAAAAATAAATTCAGGGGTTGTCGCACTAAAACCTTTATACACAATTTATTGTTTTAAAAAATAAAAATCAACACAATATATTGTAGTATTTATTCTTAATGCAACATCCCCTTTTTACATAAATAGATTTAATTAATATAATTATAAGTATAAAAATAAATGTTAAAATTTATTAATTATACAGAATAAAATGCTTATTACAAATAATTTTGTAGTGAGCATTTTTTTATATGTGAAATATAATAATATTTAAGAGCAGCTATTTAGGAGGAATATTATATGTTTAAGAGAAGATTAAATCCTGTTATTTTTCTTGATAAGAGAAAATTTAAAGTTCAAGAAGAAAAAAATAAAACAATATACTTATCAAAAGAAATAAAGATTAAAGATTTTAAAAAAATAATAATTTCTTGGAATATAGTAACACCAGTGGATTCATATGTGGATATTGAAGCTAGGGTTTTAGTAAATAATAATTTAAAAGAAAAAATATGGTCAAAATGGTTATCTTGGGGGAGATGGGGAACTAATATTAAAAGAGCATCAAATAGTAGTAATTGTACAGAAGCTAAAATTAATGTAGATACATTAACAATAAATGAAGGTTATATAGGAGAAGCTATTCAAATAAAAATAAGCAGTTATTATGATGATAAGGAATCAAAAGCTGATTTGCAACTTGTGGTAATTACCTATTGTGGAGAAAAAATTAATAATAAAAATGGAAAAGAAAAATTGATTAATAAATTAATAGAAACACCTTGTATTTCTCAAATGAAAAGAGAAGCAGAGATAGCTAATAGGATATGTAGTCCAACTAGTATGACTATGTTATTAAATAGGCTTGGAGAAAATTTATTGGTTGAAGATGTTGCATATAAATGTTTTGATTATAAATATAATGAATTTGGAAATTGGTCATATAATGTGGCTTATGCTGGAAGTTTAGGATATAAGGCATATATTCAATTTGGAAATATTGATTTATTAATAAATGAACTTAATAAGGGGTATCCAGTAGAAGTGAGCGTAAAGTATACAAATGATATTAATAATAAATTATATCCATATATAGAAAATGCACCATTAACAACAAGTGGGCATTTAATAGTAGTATGTGGAATGGAATGTACTAAAAATAGCAAATATGTTATAGTTAATGATCCAGCAGCAAAGGAAAATAATGGGGTAAGATTAAAATATAAATTTGATGATTTTATGAAAGCTTGGGCTACATCTAATTATATAATGTATGTAATACACTATAAGGATTAAATAAATATAAAAGAATTTATGGGGCTGTCGCACTAACATTTTTATACACAATATATTGTTTTGAAAAATGAAAATCAACACAATATATTATAGTATTTATTCTTAATGGGACATCCTCATAAGTTTTTCTATAACATGGATAATCTATATCTTGAAATATATTAATTATTTGGATACAATAGTAAGAATATAAGGTGAAAAATGAAAGATTAATTTAAATTTATAAATAGAGGATAAATATGAAAGAAGTATTAGAGAATGTAAATAATTATGTAGTTATTATTGATGAGAATGAAATAATTAAATTTTGTAATGAAAAATTTGCAAAAAAAATAAATTATAGTAAAGATGAGTTACTTGAAGGTAAAATTACTGAAAAGCTATTATATAAAAATCATTTTTTTTACAATATAAAAAATAGTTTTAAAATTTTAAATGAAAGTGATAATATATATAGTTTTAAAAATAAAAATGGTAATATAAATAGCTTCATTGGAAAATTACATAATATTAAATGGAAAAATGAAGAGGCATATATATTAATTCTTAATGATGATGAAGTTAGTTTAACTGATTTTGTAAGAAAAGATTTAAATATAGCATTGCAAAAATATAATGAATTAGAAAAAATTATTTCTATGGTATTAAATTCTAAGAATAATATAGTGGCTATTATTGATACTGAAGGAAATATGATGAAAATAGGAAAAGGATGGACAGCTTGTACTGGATGGAATGAAGAAGATTTTAAAAATATGAAGTGGCCAGAATTATTTCATCCTGATGAAAGAGAAAAAGCTATTAATTTAGCGAGAAAATGCAAAAAAGGCAATATAGCTAGTATAGGTATTAATAGATGTAAATGTAAAAATGGAGAATATAAAATATTTAATTGGAGTTGTATGTACATAAAGGAACAACAAATTTACATAAGTTCAGCAAGAGATATAACAGAAGAAAAAAGATATGAAAGTGAAAGTAAAAAATATGAAGAAGCATTTCATAAAGAAGTTGTAAAAAATGAATTTTTTTCTAACATGTCTCATGAATTTAAAACACCATTAAATATTATATTTTCGGCATTACAATTAATAGAGCATGGAATTAAAAATAATGACATTAAAGTTTATAATGAATTTAATTTGGAAAGGTATATAACATCAATTAGACAAAATTCATATAGATTATTAAGATTAGTAAATAACATTTTAGATATAAGTAGATTTAATATGGGATACTTTGATTTAAATTTAGAAAACTGTAATATAGTTTATTTAGTTGAAGATATTGTTACATCTATAGTTAAATATATTGAAGGAAAAAATATAGATTTAATATTTGATACTGAATTTGAAGAGATTATTTTGGCATGTGATTCAGAAAAAATTGAAAGAATAATATTAAATTTAATTTCTAATTCAATAAAATATACAATTAAGGAGCAGACTAGACATGGAAAAATTGAAGTTGATTTATCAGTAAGAAATAATGAGGTTTTAATAGCTGTTAAGGATAATGGAATAGGAATATCAAAAGAAGAGATTGAATTGATATTTAATAACTTTAAAAGGGTTGACAATAAATTGAATAGAAAAACTGAAGGTAGTGGTATTGGTTTATCATTAGTGAAAGCTTTAGTTGAAATGCATAAAGGGAAAATATGGGCTGAAAGTGAAGTTGGAAAAGGAACTAAAATTGTTTTTTCAATTCCAATTAAAACCGTAAATGAATATTCAGTATACAATAATGAAATTGTAAAGCTAGAAAGCACTGAAAAATGTAATCTTGAATTTTCTGATATATATGAATTTTAATCTAAAGGTTTGTATAAAAAGGAATTTGGGGATATTGGTAAAATAATAAAAAAATATAAACTCTAATTTATGTTGTATATGTATATAGCTTAAATTAAAGTTTAATTTTTATTTAACAAAAAAATATATTAAATTGACAAAAGTAATAATAATGATGAATTTAATGATAAAAATAGCAAAATATATAGAAAATTTATTAATTAAAATATATAATTTAATATGTCATAATTTATATTATAATTAGTGGGGGTGTAAAAAAAATAGAATGCAGAAAAAAAAGCTAAAAAAAATAATGATTGCTTCTGGCGTAATTGGTTCTATTTTAAGTGCTAAGGGTGTAACTGTAAATGCTACTACAGTTAATAATGGAATTGCAGTTGCATCTATAAATAAAGGACAAGTAGTTAATGTTACTTCAGCATTAAGAGTTAGAGCGGAAGCTAGTACAAGCTCTTCAGTACTTGGAACTATGAGAAATGGAACTACATTTGATATTGTTTCAAAAAGTGGAAACTGGTATGAAATTAAGTTTAATGGGAAAAATGGATTTATTTATGGAGATTATGTTAAGGAAATTACAAATTCTTCAGCAGTTTCAACTACAGGAAAGGTTGTAAATGTTACTTCTAATCTTAGAGTAAGAAGTGGAGCTTCAACAAGCTCAACAGTATTAGGGTATATAACTAATAATACTTCAGTAAGTATATTAGGAACAGAAGGCCAATGGTATAAAATTAAATATAATAGTGGTTATGGATATGTTCATAAAGACTATATATCAGTTAATGGAAGTTCAAGTAATAATATTTCTGGAGGAAATAAAGAAGATAATGATTTAAGCTCTAGAATTGATGAACCTGTTCAAAATCAAATTAATAAAACTGGATATGTATATAATGTAAGTAGTGGTGGATTGAGAGTTCGTAAAGAAGCTTCAACAAGTTCAACAGTTTTAGGTACTTTATATTCAGGAAATTCAGTTAATATTATAGGGGAAAGTAGAAGTTGGTATAAAATAAGTTATAATTCTTCAACAGCATATGTTCATAAAGATTATATAACTGAAACTAAGCCATCTTCAGGAAATACATCTAATAATGTAGGAAATAGTAACTCTACTTCTAATGGAAATTCATCATCATCTGAAGCAATGAATGAAACAGGAGTAATAGTAAATGTTTCAACTAATCTTAGAGTAAGAAAAGAAGCATCTTCAAGTTCATTTGTATTAGGATATCTTTTAAATAATCAAAGTGTTAATATAATTGGAAAAGAAGGAAATTGGTATAAAATTAAATTTAATGGAGCTACAGGTTACGTAAGTTCAGATTATGTTAAGATAACTAATGGAAACTCTAATAACGAAAGTAGCAATGGAAGCAGTAATGGGAATAATTCTAATATAGAATCAGTTTCTGATTCTTATGAAATTGTTTTAGAAGCAATGAAATCTCAAATAGGTTCACCATATGCTTATGGTGCAGCTGGAGAATTAGTTACTAGAGATTCAATAAATAGTTTAAAAGGAAGATTCCCAAGTTATGCATCACAAGGGAAATATGATTTCTTAGAACAATTTGTAGATAGCGGATTAAGAGCATTTGACTGCTCAGGATTAATGCAATGGGCATTTGCTAAAGTTAATATAAATATAGGTAGAAGTACTTATAATCAAATAAATGCTGGTATTGAAGTTTCTATAAGTGATATTAAGCCAGGAGATTTATTATTTGATAATGCTCTTGGGCATGTTGCTATGTATATAGGAAATGGACAATGGATTGAATCCCCTAATTCAGGAAAAACAGTTAGAATAACTAATGTTCGTTGGGAATCAGTACAAAGAGCAAGAAGAGTACTTTAGGGGGTTACAAGTTTCAACAGTTGCAAGTGACAAGCTTCAACAGTTACAAGTGACAAGTGGCAAGTTTCAAGTTAAGGTGTAAATTCAGTTTATGCCGAATTTAATAAATATATTTTTAGAAATTCCATAAGGAATTTCATCTTTAACTTGTCACTTGTCACTAATTTAACTCCATTAGAAGTTTTATCCTTAACTACTAACTACTAACTAATTATTTTGTTTTGTATTAATTCTATCTATATATTCTTTCATTAAATTAGCAGATTCAATAAATTTTCTTTCTTCAACTTTAGATAAATGAATATTTAATACTTTTTCAATACCATTTCTACCAAGAAGTGTAGGCACACTTAAATAAGCATCACTAACTCCATAATAATTATCTAAAAGTGTTGAAACAGTTAAAATACTTTTTTCATCTCTTATAATTGCTTCAGTAATTCTTGTTAATGCAATTGCAACTGAAAAAGCTGTTGCACCTTTTCTTTTTATAACTTCATAAGCACAATTTTTAACATCTTCAGCAATAACATTTTCTGTTCCAATATCCCAAGTTATTGAATTTTGTTCGGAAAAGCTTTTAACTGGAATGTTACCAATCATTAAAGAAGACCATGTAACAAATTCACTATCACCATGTTCACCAAGAACATAACCTTGAACATTTCTACCATCAATACCCAAATATTTACCTAATAAGCTTCTAAGTCTTGCAGTATCTAAAACAGTTCCAGAGCCAATAACTCTTTCTTTTGGGAACCCTGAAAGTTTATACGTCATATAAGCTAATATATCAACAGGGTTAGATACTACTAATAAAATTGAATTAGGACTTAACTTTGCAATTTGGGGTATAAAGCTTTTAAATATTTCATAGTTTTTATCAACTAAATCTAATCTAGTTTCACCAGGCTTTTGTGGTGAACCAGCAGTAATAATTACTATATCTGAATCTTTAGTATCTTCTATACTTCCTAAAGTAACATTACAAGGAGAGCATAATGAACTTCCATGCATTAAATCCATAACTTCGCCTAATGCTTTTTCTTGATTTATATCATTTATTACTATTTCTCTTGCAATTCCTCTTTGTAATAAAGCAAATGCTGTAGTTGCACCAATTGCGCCTGCACCAATTATTGATATTTTACTCATACTTCCACCTCGTTTTTATTATATATATTATAGTATTAGTATTTTTTTTAAAATATATTATTAAATTAAATAATAATTATTATTATTTAATAATTATATTTTATAATAATAAAGAGAAAATTTCAAGTAATATATGAATTTAATGGTAAAAATAATAAAGAATTATGCAAAATAAGGATTAAAGTTTGATATAAGTTTAACTTTAGGCCTGTTGGATAATAATGTTCATATGTACATATAATTCATAAATAGTGCTATAATATAGATAATAGAATTATTGGAGGTATCTACTAAACTTCTATCCAATTATATTATTAGTATAAGTGGTTGCAAAGTTTTAGTATTTATAAAGAAGTTATAATGACTAAAAATATGCTTATTCATAGCATAATTCCATTTATTAATACTAAAATATATGTATATAAAACCAGAAAACCAACTTTATGATATTTTATGAAAATAATTGAAAAATATATAAAATAAGTTATAATAAGTTATATAAAACTATATATTGTAATATAATTTATTGTGAGGGGATTTTATGGTTGGTAAAATATTAATGGTTTGTCTATTTATACTTATTGGTATAATGTTGTCATTAGGTAAATGGTCATTTTTAATATCAGGATTCAATACAATGAGTAAAGAGGAAAAAGAACAGTATGATGTAATGTCTTTATGTAAATTTATGGGAAAAATTATGTTTGTAGTTGCTTTTTCTATAGCATTATTTATTTTAAGTGATATATTGATGATACCAATATTGCTTAATATTGGTGTCGTTATAATAATTAGTTCGGTAATATTTGCAATAATATATACAAATATAGGAGATAGATTTGAAAAGAAAAAATGAGGCTGTCGCACTAAAACTTTTATACACAATATAGTGTTTTAAAAAATAAAAATTAATACAATATATTATAGTATTTATTCTTAATGCTACATCCCCCTTTATGATATAATGATTAAGTAAACTAAAACTTAAAGACATTTAAAGGAGAAGTAGTATATGGAAAAAGAAATATTAGAAATTTTGAAGGCTATTCAACTAGATATTACTGGGATAAAAGATGAACAACAGAAAGTTAATGAAAAGCTAGATAGAATTGAAAAGAAGATTGACATAACTTACGATCAAGTTGCTAGAAGTGCTGAAGATATTACAGGGATTAAAAATGATTTATGTTTTGTTGAAGAAGCAACAGCAAAGAATTGGAATGATATTGCAAAGTTAAAAGCAGTAAAATAGAACAATGAAAAAGTGAAATTTTATGTATACCGCATGAAATTTCACTTTTTTTATTTTTAGTAGAGAAGTTTAAATTTAATTTTGTTCATAAAATAATTAATGAACAATTTGTTATTTAATTAATTTATGAACAAGAATATTAAAATTTTAATGTGGTGAAAATACGATTTTACAAGAAAGTTTATTTATAGTAAACTTAATATAGTTTTGGAACCATTACAAATGGCATAAACACATATTTTAAAATTTAAGAAAACAACAAAAACTGCGTAGAAGAATAATTCTACGCAGTTTTTTGAAAGTAATTTATTTTATTTCAGTTAATATTCCACTATTCATATTATATATTTTATCGCATAGTACAGTTATATCATCTTTATTATGGCTGGCTAATAAAATAGTAACTCCATTATTTTTTTGTTCTAATAAAAGTTTTCTTATTTGATTTATACTCTCATGATCTAATCCATTCATAGGCTCATCAAGAATCAATATTTTAGGACTTTCCATAATTGCTTGAGCAATACCTAATTTTTGCTTCATACCTAGAGAATATTTTTTTACTTCCTTTTTGTCATAAGGATTTAAGCCCACTAAAGATATGGCATTTATTATATCATTATCATTAATTTTATTATTAATACTAGCTAGAATTTTAAGATTGTTAAAAGCTGAGTATTGAGGAAGGAATCCAGGACTTTCTATTATTATACCTACATCTTTTGCAAAGTATCCATTTTCTATAGAATTATCAAGAACTTTAATACTTCCAGAAGTTTTATTAATAAGGCCACATATAGCTTTAAAAAACATTGATTTTCCAGAGCCATTTTTACCAACTATTCCATATATTTTTCCTTTTTCAAAGTTTACAGTTATATTATTTAATATAGGGATATCATTGATTATTTTAGATAAGCCTTCTATTGTGATTGAATAATTAGTTTTAATAATATCATCTCCTTCTTAAGTTAAATAATTTATAAAATCATTTAATAGTATATTTTTTTTACTTATTAAGTAATTTACAATAATTAGAACTGTTAAATATGTATATGAAACAGAATATTTAAGGTTCAAAGAATAATGTTTTGCTAATATACATCTGTTTAAAGGTAGAAATTGGTCTATAGATAATAGATTCCCTAAAAGTATAGAACTATATAATATGCAAATTATAATAATATATGATATATTATGTTTTTTTAATATTAAAATAAGGTTTAAATATAAAGTTATAATAAAATAACTAGATAAAAACATTAAAAAAGACATTTTTAATATTTCTAAAGATTCCGATATATGTACTTTTTTATGAAAAAAGAACATGTATATTATACAGATTGTTACAATAAGAATATAATATAAAATGCAACTAAATAAGAGTGTTAAATGTATAGATATATACCATTTATTTTTATTATTAAATCTAAAAATTGTATAGATATTTATTTTTTTTAATTGGTAGTATAAAAAATCACCCAATAAGTATATTAAATAAAATTGATTAAAACTCCAAAAAAAAGTAGCTAATAAGTTTTCAGTTATATTTATAGGACCATAAAATATTGATTTAAATATTTCACTGTTACTTTGTAAATAATAATAGTTAGTGTAATTGTTTATCAAAATTAAAATATAGAATGTTAATATAATAAATATTTTATTATATGAAAATATTGATTTAATATTGTTTTTTATAAAATGTAAATTCATTTCCATTAGTTTGCACCTAGGGTTAAATCTTTTTTTTGAATTAAGTATTTTCCTAAAACAAAAAGTATAAATAAAAGTATGAACCAATAAATAAAGCGGTAAGTAATAAAAGTTAATATTGAACTTTTATCAGTATATCCGGTTATAAAAAATATATTATAAGTAAAAGTAAATTTTTTTATAAAATTACCGGCTGAATCTAATGCTAAATTTAATAATATAATTATAATAGTCATAATAAATGAAATACTTCTATTGTTAAACAATATATTAAATACTGAAAAAATAATACCAACTGTACAAAAATATAAAAATACTAAAAGATTTATAATAAATGTATAAAGTAGAGGATCTATTTTATCAGTTAGCAATAGTAAGTTTTCTTGGGTGAAAAATATATTTAATGTGCCTGTCATAGTTTTAAAAAAATATGGGCTCCATTGATTATTAAAAGAAACACTATAAATAGATTCAGTAAAAGCTATTAAATTAATAAAAGATAGGAATATAATCGAAGAAATAACTATAGTTAAAATATTTAGGTTATATACCTGATGTTTACTTTTAAACTTTAATAGTATATATTGTTCAAAGTTAGAATTTTCATATAATTTATATAAAAAAAATAAGAAAAATAGACTTAGAAATAGAAAGATATTTAAGTAGTTTAATTGATTTAAAATTACATCATAATAATTAAAATTTGAATTATTTATAGTTAGAGCAATAAACAATATAAAGTTGTAAGATGCCACAAATGCAAATAAAACAAATGAAATATTATAAGTAAATTTTAGCTTTAAAAAATTAATTATTTTTTTCATCTTTAAATAATACTCCAGTAAAAAATAGTATAACACCTATAATAAATAGAATTATTTGATATAGAATAATGTTTGACTCTGCTGCAATTGGATTTAATGTATATAATATGTTTGCATTTAAATTTGTTAGTCCTATACTTACTAATAAAGTTCCTGAAAGAAAATAATAAAAAAATGATGAAAGCGTTGTTAAGTATCTATTTTTTATCCAGGGAGATAGTCCAAGTGATAAAGTAGAAAAAACAACATTAAAAATAAATGAAACTCCAAGTAGAAGTAGAAAGTATAAGATTCTGCTTTGATAGTAGATAAAATTAAATGGTCCAGTTATATCGTGTAGATGATTATTATTTACTCCTAGCAATATAATTAAAAATAAAATTATAATAGAAGATGCAAAAGTAATAACAATACCACTAACTAAAGCATTAACTAATAGTTTAATAGTAATATATTTAATTTTATTAGTACGTATATAAATATAATTTAAAAATCCACTTTCACTATCTAAAAGATATGAGTCAGAAAAAACTAAAGAGGCTAAGATAGGAGCAATTAATACAAGCAAGTCTTTTCTTATATATATATACACATCCAAGGAATCATAAATAACTTTGAATTCATTTAAATTAAAGCCTTCAATATTTATAAAGTTAAAAAAAGATATAAGTAATAAACCTAAAGTTATTATAAATACATAAATTGATCTTCTAGAAAATAAAACTCTTTTAAATTCATTTTTAAAATAATAATTCATTGATATACTCTCCCTAAATAAATAACATATAATCAATAATATGATTATATGTTATTTCAATTATTGTGCGTCAAACACTCCTATAATATCACAGGCATGCCATGTACTTGAGTCTGTTTTAGCTTTCATGTGAACTCTTTGTCCCTTGTATTTATTAGCTGTAGTACTAGACAAGTACATATATTTTACTCCAGTACCACTAAAATTTGACTTAGAAGATAAATCACTATTGCTAGTATTTTGCACCCACATATCTACTCCTGAACCAGGCCAACCAAAATATGAACAGTTATAAGTTGCATAAGTATTTGATGTTTCTTTTAATACATCATTACTAGTTTTTGAACCTGTAGTTGGTAATTGGACATTAAAGTTAGTAGTTGCTGCAAAAGCGATTTTTGATACTGAAAAGAATAAAACTAATGCAAGCATTGATGAAATAATTTTTTTCCTCATTTTATTTCCTCCTATACATAAAAATTACAAAATTTATTTTAGCATTATATGTATAATTTTGCAATAAAAAATAAAAAAGAGAATATTATTGAATAAAAATGTAAAAAAGGAAATTAAGGAAGTTAATAGGTGAATGAGAATAAAAAAAGAAAATATTAAGGTTATAAGTTAGGGAATTAGGTTAATAAAAAATAGAAAAGTCATAATCAATGAAGAAAAAGAAACAATAAAAAAACTGAAAATATAGTTAAAAAGTAGTTAGATAGAGAAATTACAAATTATTAAGCAAATAAGTTAAATAATATTAGAAGAGTATTTGTAGATGAATTAAATAAACTAAAGTTTTAATGAAAGGGAAAAAATTAAATAGTAATATAAATGCAATTAACAAGCAAGTTAAAATATTATATTTAAATGAATGTAGAAGTTTTTAGTTGGAAATTGTTGTCGTTATCTATAGTATAAATAATTATTTAAGATATTAAATATCAATATTTAGATAAATAAAAATTTGTGAGTATATAGAATTAATTGACGAAATTGTAGAAAAGTCAATAAATGCGTTTAAAGAGAGACTAAAAAAGAAAAGAGAAAAGGAAAAAAATAAAGAAATAGAAGAAAGTTTTAATAATTATAAAAAAAACAAAAGTAAAAAGAGGAAAGTTATAGATTTTAGTAAATATAGAAAAGTATGATATAATTAGTTGTCGAACGAAGGAGGTGAAGTAGTGGGACAAGCGATAAAGATAAATAAAGTAGAATATATAGATAAAGTTCATAGAAATAGTAAAGGGTGGATCACGAGAAGTTGTATAGATGAAAATGGATATAGTCAATGGCATTATAAGTATTTAGAACTAAAAGAAACAGATTTAACAGGAGAAAATATATATATAACATTAAATACATTTTATAAACCATGTAGAAGATTAGAATGTATAAAAGAATTAAATTTTGTATATATAGATTTAGATTATTATAAAACTAAATATACAAAAGAGCAGGTAATAATGAATTTAGAGTCAAATTATTTTAATAAAATAATACCAGCAACAAATTATATTATAGATAGTGGCCGAGGATTAGCATTATTATGGAATATAAATAAAGTACCAAGTCAAGCATTACCTTTATGGAAAGCAATCCAAGAGTATTTATATCATCAATTAAAAGAGTTTGGAGCAGATAGACAAGCTTTAGATGCAACAAGAATATTAAGAGTACCAGGAAGTATTAACTCAAAATCAAAAACAGTAGTAAGTATAATAGATGAATATGACTATATTTATGATTTAAGAGAAATACAAAAAGAGTTTCTTCCAGAGCTAAAACTAAAAGAAAAGAAAAAAGGTCGACCAAAGAAAATAAACTATGTTTATAGAGAAAGAAGTTTATATTATGCAAGAATACAAGACATAACAAAATTATGTGAACTTCGAGAATATGATTTAAGAGGGCATAGAGAAATAATATTATTTTTATATAGGTATTATCTTTGTAGCTTCACAGAAGACGTCCAAAAGGCTCTAGGAGACGTTTTAGAACTTAATGGTATGTTTACATACCCTTTAAAGGAAAATGAGGTTATAAGGGCAACTAGGAGCGCGGAAAAGTGTTACCTAGATAAAAATAAAGAATATAAGTATAAAAATGATACTCTAATAGAGTTATTAGAAATTACAGAAATTGAAGAAACTTATATGACAACAATAATTTCTAAAAATGAATATAAGAGAAGACATAGAGAAAGAGAGAAAAATAGATATTTAGAAAAATTAAAAGCTGATGGGAAAATAAAAGAAAAAGATAAGCTATTACAAAGAAGGATAAAAATAAAAGACCTTTTAGCAGAAGGTCTTGAGCAAAAAGATATATGTTTGCGACTAAATATATCTAAGCGTACTTATATTCGTGATAGAAAATATTTAAAAGAGCAAGGATTAATATAATCCTTGTTCTTTTTGTATTATAAGAGATTTATTTAAATTAATCAAGAGGTGCCAAATTTTCTGCGCTTGTATTATAGGGTTACGTAGTAACCTGTTCTATTTTTCCCGGGGAGGCAGAAAGTAGTTTTCTTTTCTAGGATTTTTAATTGTTTTAACGAATTAGTTTATATATAGGGTTTTATTTAAAAAGGGAGGGTTTAAGGGATGTTGAGGAGTGTTGCAGAAGTATCCGTTTTAACTGGTTTAAGTAAAGTTAGTATTTATAATAAAATTAAGTTAAAAGAAATTGAGAAGTATGTGGTTAAAAACAAGGGTATTACTTATATTTCAGATGAAGGTATTAATTTAATATTTAAAGGTTTAAACTTCAAGGATGATACATTAAATGGTTTTGCTAATGGCTTAAATATTGATAGAGAAGATGTTGATGTCAGCATTGGAAATGCTGACTTTAAAGAGTTTAAGCTAGAGTTAAAAGAATTAAATAAAGACTATTTAAATAGTTTAAACTCTGAAAATGAATTTTTAAAAAAGCAATTAGATGAAAAAGATAAACAAATATCTGAACTACATAAGTTAATTGAAAATAGTCAGATACTTTTAAAGGAAGAACAGAAAAAAAGTGAACAACAGTTATATTTAGCAGAACATTTTGAAGAAGTAGATAATAAGCTCCAAGATCTAAAAGAAAAAATGGAGAAAAAAAGAAATGAAAAAATAAAATTATTTAAGATATTTTCAAAGTAGATTTATAGAGTATTTTTTATTAAGGGGAAAATTATGAAGTTAGAAAAAAAGAAATATTTTTTATGTCCAATGTGTAGAGAAAAACTTAAACTTCCTAAGACAGAAGAGTTAGAAATTATATTTATAAAATGTAGTTGTGGATGTGGTAGTTTTATACAAGTTAGAAATGGCTATCATATTCCATCTAAGCAAGGTATTGAAAAAGTGTTTTAAAAATTATTTAATTTTATAAATAAGGTTTTAGAAGTATCAGAAAAATAGCAAGCATAGGAAGTGTGTACACACTTCCTATAAATTTAAAATTAAGCTTTACTCAAATTTAAAATTTATTTATTGGGAGAGCTGCCCAAACCCTTTTGAAAAAATTTTTTTTGATTGATGTTTACAAATTGAAAGTTAAAATACTATTTATATTTTAGGGGGATTATTTATTTATGGAGCAGTGGCTCCATTTTTTTATAAAAAAATAGTTTGAGGTTAAAGAAATATATGATAAAATTAAGAAAATAACTACCGATAAAGAGTCGGATTACATACGGTTTAAATACGGTTTTTATGTGGCAAGGTGGGACATTTGGAAATTTTTTTGATAGCACAGAAACGCTAGGCTTTGCCTAGCCTATCAAAGATTTTGATAGCAGTTTCTCTTTATGCTCTTATAAAATATCTGTAGGTGTAATTTCCAGTTAAGATATTTTATAATTCATATTTGGGTTTGATTAAACTTTTTTTTGTTTATTAGTGAGATATAGTGAGGGGAAACACCTTAATAAAAAAAGAAAAGGAGTTAAGTAATATGGCAAGAATAAGAAAAGAATATAAAATGACAGAAAAAAATGTGGAGTACATAGAAGAAGTTAAAGAGAAAAATAATTTAAAATACAGTAGTGAAGCATTAGATTTAATAATTAGAGAGCATAGACAAAATTCAGATATTACAACAGAAGCTATGATTAAAATAATAGCAAAAGAAGTATCAGAACAAATCAAATTTGATATGAAAGAAATAAAAAATTCTAGCAATAATACTGATAGAAATACTCAAATACTTTTAGAATTAATTAATGGATTTTTTGTAATTTCTGAGTATGGAAGG
>OGYH01000293.1_pt1 | contig 53277 bp, 52 predicted proteins | sample 1576511 | NCBI WGS metagenome assembly OGYH01 (sample SAMEA3541522, study PRJEB24748) | human gut metagenome | biome: human gut; feature: human-associated habitat; material: faeces | place: China | collected 2012
GAAATGATTTTCAATGAGGTTAGCACCTCAAACACTCTAAAATAAAGTAGACAAAACCATTATGGTTTTGTCTGCAATTTGAGATGGCTACATATTTGTAGCCATTTTTTTATTAACAAAATATTCATAAATAAAATTCTTCCTTTAAGGTTTATTTAAGAAACTAAATGTATAATTAAATCAATATAAAGGAAAGGGGTAACAAAAATGAATATCGGATTAAAGAAAAAGATAATAAGTATAGCAGCAGTAGTTGCAATTACCGCAACAATTGGCAACGGATGTGTTTTGGCAAAGAGCAATGATATTACGGTTACATATGACGGTGAAAATATCAGCTTTGACGTTCAGCCTGAAATCGTAGATGACAGAGTAATGGTTCCTATGCGTACCATATTTGAAACATTCGGTGCAAAGGTTAAATGGAACAGCGACACACAGACGATAACCGCAAAGAAAAAGTCAAAGACTATACAAATGACTATCGGCAGCAGTGATATGACTAAGAATGACGAAACATATTCATTTGATGTTTCACCTATAATCGAGGCCGGAAGAACACTTGTTCCGATTCGTGCAATAAGCGATATGCTCGGACTTGATGTTGAGTGGAACGAAAAGAACAACACAGTTACAATAACCACTCCGCAAGATGATGAGGACGAGTCTTGGAAAAACAACACAGGAACGATTGATCTTGACAATGTTGAAGTTACAGGTGACGGTATAAGTGTATCGGATAATATTATAACAATTTCAAAGGGCGGTGACTTTGAAGTCACAGGCACACTTGATGACGGTCAAATTGTTATTGACACCGAAGAAAAAGTTAAACTTCGTTTGTCGGGTATGAGTCTTACAAATAAAAACGGTTCGGCTGTATATGTAAAGAATGCCGACAAGGCTTATATCACTTTGACGGACAACACCGAAAATACTTTGACGGACGGGGAAAATTACACAAGCGGTGATGAAAATGAAAAAGGCTGTATAACATCAAGAGATAATCTTGAAATTAAGGGCAGTGGCTCACTTACCGTAAACGGAAATTATAATCACGGTATTTTCAGCAGTAACAGCATTGAAATCGGTAACGGAAATATTACCGTAAATGCAAAAAATGACGGTATTCATGCAAATGACACACTTGCGATAAGCGGAGGTACTGTAAATGTTACTGCAAAGGGTGATGGACTTCAAGCGGAAGAAATACTTGATATATCGGACGGTGAAGTGAATGTTACGACAACAGGCGAGGTTAAGGCAAGTACATCTAATGACTTCGGCGGTCGAGGTGAAATGAAAGATTCGTCACAAATGACAGATGATGAAATTCAATCAATGCGTGAACAAATGAATAATAATCAATTTACGCAAACAGAAGAAAGTGACGACAGTGAAGATACTTCAAGCAAAGGTATAAAAGCGGATTGGATGCTTGATATATCGGGTGGTGAAGTTACAGTTGATTCGACAGACCATGCTATTCATTGCACGTCTGATATAAATATTACGGGCGGTACACTTAATTTATCGTCGGAGAGTAAAAAAGGTATATCAGGTCATGGTGATGTAACGATTGATGACGGTGATATAACGATAACAAAATCAACCGAGGGTATTGAAAGTAAGAAAATTTTGACGATAAACGGCGGTAATATTGACATAACTGCAAGTGATGACGGATTGAATTCAGGAGGTACAGGTGCAAATCAAAACGGCGGTTTCGGCGGCGGTACTAATATGCAAGGTGGTCAGCAGGGCGGCAGAGGTAAAATTGGCAGACAAAACAGTGACGGACAGGACGGTAATCAAATGACACCGCCGGAAATGCCAAGTGACAAAAACGGCGGTCAAATGACACCGCCGGAAATAACAAGTGACAAAAACGGCGGTCAAATGACACCTCCGAATATGCAACAAGCCGAGGGTAATGAACAGGACAGTGAACATCATATTCAAATCAACGGCGGTAATATTAAAATAGTTGCCGACGCAGACGGTATTGATTCAAACGGTTCATTGTTCATCAATGGCGGTACTGTTACGGTTGACGCACAGCCAACAGGTGCTGAAAGTGCCTTTGATACAGACGGTGCGTTTATAGTAAACGGCGGTACAATTATAGGTGTAAGCGGCAGCGGTATGGACGAAAGTCCGAACAGTTACTCTGCTCAAAACGTAATTTTGGCATACACAACTTCACAGATTTCCGCGGGTGATGAAGTTAAGATAACTGATTCAAACGGTAAGACAATCGCTGAGTATACAGCCGTTAAAGGCGGAAGTAAGATTGTGTACTCATCGGATAAACTTAAAACAGGTGAAATGTATACGGTTTACGCAAGCGGTGAAGAAATCGGAAGTGCCGAAATTGAAAGCAGTATAACGAAGATAGGAACAAAGTCAAATTCGGGTTTCGGCGGCGGTCACAGACAAAAAACAACGGATAACACAATCGACACAAGTGCAACAAATTAATAAATAAGGCAAGCCATATCGGCTTGCCTTGACGTGTTGGAATATGGAAAAAGGACGTCGAATAACAGCCACCACTCCGACACTGCGTGCCACCTCTCCTCAAGGAGAGGTATTAGTAAGGCTCCCATAGAGGGGAGCTGTCGACAGAGTCGACTGAGGGGTGGTGATAGGGGAACAGAAAAAGGACGCCGAATAACAGCCATCACTCCGACAGTGCGTGCACCTCTCATCAAGGAGAGGTATTAGTAAGGCACCCCGTGAGAGGAGCTGTCGACAGAGTCGACTGAGGAGTGGTGATAGGGGAACAGAAAAAGGGCGACCACTGATCGCCCCTGCGAAATAAAACATCATTCCACAAATTTAAAATTAATAACATCGAAAAGTCCCGAATCGGTAATACGAACTTCGGGGATTACCGGTAGCGGCAAAAATGCGAGTGACAAAAACGGATCGATTTTATCTGTTATATTAAGCACTTTTGCGGCACTGTAAAGGTTATCGTGTTCTCTTGTAACTTCATCGGCTGATTTTACGGACATAAGTCCCGCAATATCAAGAGTCATTGACGCGATAACTTTACCCTCTGAACAAACTGCAATACCGCCGCTTGTACCGAGAGTATTTACGGCAAGTGCCATATCGCTGTCGTTATCGCCGATAACGATTACGTTATGGCTGTCGTGACCGATAGAAGTGGCGATAGCACCGTTTGTAATTCCGTAATTGGTTACAAATCCGATACCCTTTGTACCTAAATTATGATGACGTTCGATAACGCATACTTTAGAAAGACTGTCGGAATACGATACAGTAACCTTTTTTGTGATAATACTTTCGGGTATAAGTTCAATAGCGTCAAATTTGTCTTTAACATCAGTTTTGAAGAAGTCGGCTGATATTTTCGGCAGATGAACGGTATTTGTAACTTTTGAATTGTCAACTGTTTCGCATTCAAACAATGCTTTACCGTTTTCGCATACAAGTTTGCCGTTTTTATAGACTTGTGATATTGAACTTAAATTCAAATCATCGGCAACGACAATATCGGCAACGTATGACGGAGCGATTGCCCCTTTATTCTTCATACCGTAGATTTCACAAGCGTTAAGCGTTGCCATAATGATTGCGTCAATATTGTTAAGACCGAGTGAAACGGCTTTTCTGATACAGTGGTCAATACTGCCGTCACGAATAATTTCGCCGACAAATCTGTCATCGGTACAAAACGCACAACGTCTTAACGTGTAAGGGGTTACGCCCTTGATAAGCTTGGCAACGTCAAGCGAAAGGGTACCCTCACGAAGAAGAATATACATACCTTTGCTTATCTTTTCGGTCATTTCTTCAATGACACTGCATTCATGGTCGGTTTTTATACCGGCACTTGCATATGCGTCAAGCTCATGACCTGAAAGCAAAGGTGCGTGACCGTCAACGATGTCAAGACATAGCTTACCGAGCGTTTCATCATCACCTGAAACAATACCGGGATAGTTCATCATTTCACCGATACCGAAGAATTTAGGCGCAAGTTTTTGAGTGGTTTTTGCGTCAAGATTAGCACCTGTATGTTCAAAAGGTGTTGCAGGTACACATGACGGCAACATAAGATTTACGTCAAGCGGAATATTTTTCGCAGACTTTAACATAAATTCAAGACCGTCTTCACCGCATACGTTTGTTATTTCGTGAGGATCGGCAATAACGGTTGTAATACCGTGAGGCATAACTGCCTTTGCATATTCGGACGGCTGCGTCATAGATGATTCGATATGAACGTGCGAATCAATAAAACCCGGCATAATATATTTGCCGGAAACGTCTTGTTCGTTTTCACCGCTGTATGAACCGACACCGCAGATAATACCGTCTTTTATTATAACATCAGCTTTAATAACTCTGCCGGAAAAAACATCGACAACGTTTCCGCCTTTAAGTATTAAATCAGGTGCGATACGTTCCATAGCCGTATCAATATATGTTTTTTTCACTTAATATCACCTCGTATAATTATGATACAGTTATTATATACTAAAAGTTAATAATATTCAAATGAAATGTGAATAAAGTGTAAATTCATATTGTATCAAAAGTGTAAATGTTGACTTTGAATAATTGTGGTGGTAAAATGGTTAAGTAAATTAACAAAATTTAATATTACGGTGTGTGGGGGGATACACGGTGAAAGAAGAAATGTTTCTTCAATGTTGGGAAATCGTAAGCAGGATAAAGCTGTGGTTTCTTTCAAAGTGTCCTTTTGAGGAAATGTCAAGGGGCGATTATATGATGTAGAATTTACTTACTCAGTCCGCAAATGACGGAAAAATGATGACGGTCACTATGATGAGTGACATTTTAAAAGTCAGTAAGGCGGCTATTTCTCAAAGCATAAAGGCTTTGAAGAAAAAAAACTTGGTTAAAAGTATATCGGATACAACCGATAAGCGTAAGAGTTATATAGTTCTTACTGACGAGGGCAGAAAAGCATATGAAAATCAAAGGAAAGTTATAATCAAAAACTTACAGGAATGTTTCAGAGATGTAGATGAAGCAGACCTTAAAATGTTTTGCGATAAATTAACTAAAGTCGCAGAGCAGATAAGTTAAAAATATAAAGGTGCAGGAGGCAAGAAATATGGGAGATTTTACTTCTGAAAAGGAGCAAAAGCTTTTGGAAAGTGAAGCAGAAGTATCTAACACAGAAGATACAAATGCAGACGAACTCAATTTTGAAGAAGTATCTGGATTTTCAGATGATGACGGCGACAGTGAGGAAGAAGAAAAGAAACCGAAAAAGAAATTTATTGGATATGACAAGCAAAACAAGAAGTTCTTTATCGGTAAGTTTAAGATAGGCAAGAAATTACTTATAATTATTCTTGTAATAGCAATACTTGCAGGCGTGTGTTCGGGACTTATTATAAAGTCCAAAAACAACAGTGCCGTAAAAGTTATGTATACCGATTCGCTGGTTGAACGTCGTACTATCACAAATACAATCACAGGTTCATCATCTATCGAGCCGAATGATTCGTATAAAGTAACAACTATCAAGTCGGGCGATATAACAAGTGATACGTTCAAAGAGGGTGACGTTGTTAAGAAAGGTGATAAGCTTTATCAATTTGAGGACAGTGACGCTCAAAATTCTTTGAGTACGGCAAAAAATGCACTTGCAAAAGCACAACAGGCATATGTTGACGCAGTAAAGCAAAAGGCACAGACCGTTTCTTCAAACAATATCGGTACAAAGTCTGCACAAAATGCAGTGACAAAGGCATTAAATTCGCTTAACGATACTAAAAACAATCAATACATACAGTCAAATTCAGCAGGTAAAGTTAAAGAATTATCCGTAAAAGAAGGTGACCATATCAATGCCGGTGCAGCGGTTGCAACATTGTATGACGATTCTTATATGAAACTGAGAATACCGTTTAATGAAGTTGATGCCGAAAGTATTCAGACAGGCGCAGCCGCAACAGTATCTGTTATAGGTTCGGGCGATACGATTTACGGAACTGTTAAAGAAAAATCATCGTCAGCCGTTTCAACAGACGCACACGCTAAAGTTGTGTATGTAACGGTTGAAGTCACAAATCCGGGCGCACTTACAACAAATGATTACGGCAGTGCGGAAATAAACGGAGTTGCTTGTGCAAATACGGCACAATTTGAATATGTAAGCGAGGGAACAATAACATCAACGGCATCAGGCACACTTGAAAATCTTAATATTGCGGTAGGAGATTCTGTTTACAGCGGTCAAAAAGTCGGATATGTTAAGTATGATAATCAAAACTCGACAATGAGCAATGCACAGCTTTCATATAATGATGCGGTTTTGGCACTTGAAAAGCAAGTATTGCAAAACGATACTTTCTCACAGGATTCAAGCATAAAGAACGCACAGCTTGCACTTGACGATGCCGAACTTGGTATAGAAAAAGCACAGGACGCAGTTGACGATTATGTTGTAGAAGCTCCGATTGAGGGTACAGTCGTTAAGAAAAACTCAAAAGCAGGCGATACGATAGATTCTTCAAATGCAACAGATCCGCTTTGTGTAATTTATGATTTGTCAAGCGTTAAATTCTCTATTGACGTTGACGAAACGGAAATAGCACTTGTTAAGACAGGTCAAAAAGCTACTGTAACGGCAGACGCGGTAGAGGGTGAATTTGAAGGTGTGGTTACAAAAGTTCCTGTAGACGGTGTAAACGAAAACGGTGTAACAACATACACTATCGAAATTCAAATAGAAAATTACGGTGATTTGTTGCCTGGTATGAATGTTGACGCTGAAATTGTTGTTGAAGAGGCTGACAATGTAATTGCAGTACCTGTAAACAGTGTAAACAGAGGCAATATTGTATTTGTAAAGGACGACGGAACAACTCACGAAAATGATGTTACGGATATTATAAAGGGTAATAAAGATAAATCGGGTAAAACGGACGATAAGAAGAAAGCCGATGATAAGGACGATAAGCCACAGTCAAGCGGTATGCCGGTTGTAAGCGGCGATACACCGAACGGTGATAAATCGGATGAAATTTCGGTGACTAAAGAAAGTGTACCTACTAATATAGATGTACCGGACGGTTACCGTGCAATTCAGGTTGAAACAGGAATTAACGATACAGACTATATCGAAATCAAGTCGGGTTTAACAGAAAAAGACCGGGTAAGAACGCTTGACACAGAATCGTCAAGTGCGAATGCGTCATTCGGTGTTCAAAATGCTCAAGATATGTATGTAGTTCCTAATGGCAATATGGGCGGAATGCCCGGCGGAGGAATGTCAGGCGGCGGAATGTCAGGCGGCGGAATGTCCGGTGGCGGCGGAATGCCAGGCGGCGGAGGTATGTCCGGCGGCGGTGGCGGAATGCCGGGCGGAAGATAAAGCGGAGGTGAAGTAAAATGCCTCCATTGGTAGAAATGAAAGATGTTTATAAGATTTATCATATGGGTGATACGGAAGTTCACGCACTTGACGGAATATCTCTTACCATAAACAAAGGCGAATTTGTTGCGATAGTAGGTCAGTCGGGTAGTGGTAAATCTACTTGTATGAATATTATAGGTTGCCTTGACGTGGCAACAAAGGGTGTTTACAGATTAAACGGACGAGAAATTAATAATTACAGTCAAGATGAATTGGCTGATGTAAGAAATAAAATGCTTGGATTTATATTTCAGCAATATAACTTACTGCCGAAATTAACAGTATTGGAAAACGTTGAACTGCCGCTTTTGTATGCGGGACTTAGCGACGCGGAACAAGAGAAAAGAGCACTTGCTTCACTTGACAGAGTAGGACTTAAATCAAAAGCGAAAAACCACCCGACACAGCTTTCGGGTGGTCAGCAACAGAGAGTGTCAATAGCAAGAGCTTTAGCAGGCGATCCGTCGGTAATACTTGCCGATGAGCCGACAGGTGCACTTGACTCGCGTACAGGTCGTGAAGTAATGCTGTTTTTGCAGAAACTTAATGCGGAGGGTAATACGATTATTCTTATCACTCACGATAACTCGATAGCGGCAAAAGCAAAACGTATCATTCGTATAACAGACGGACGTATCGTTTATGACGGTCCGGCAGAGGGTGACGTAACAGTAATGAATCAGCACGGTGCGGGCGAAGATGCTCCCGAAGATGAAAGAGCAAAGGGGGCGACTTGATTATGAGTATTTGGAAATGTTTTCAGATGGCAATGTCAAGTATTGTCGGCAACAAAATGCGTTCAATACTTACAATGCTCGGTATTATAATCGGTATTACGGCGGTTATTGCGCTTGTAAGTCTTATGTCGGGAATGACATCGGAAATAACGGACGCATTTGAAGAAATGGGTATTGAATCAATCAATGTTTCAATTCAAGACCGTTCCGCGACAAAGGAAGTAAAGCCTGAAGAAATGGAACAGCTTGCGGAAGAACATTCCGATATTATTGCAGGTCAGTCACCGACAGTTTCAATGCCTGCATTTATAAAAAACGGCAGTGATACAATTTCAACACAGGCAACAGGTGTAAACGAATACTATCTCGGAATGAAAAAGTATAATATTACATACGGACGTGAGCTTACATATGTTGACGTTGAGAGAAAGCAGAAAGTCTGCGTTATCGGTACTTATATAGCAAAAGAAGTTTTCGGCGGTGACGCACTCGGTAAGTCTATTCAAATAACGGGTACGCCGTATGAAGTTGTCGGAATACTTGAAGAACAGGACGACTCGACAGAAAATTCTTCGGATAACTGTGTGTATATACCGTACACTTTGGCGTCATACACAAACCGTACATCAACCGTAAGCAGCTATGTTGTCTATGCGGTTGACCAGGAAAAGGTTGAGGAAGCGGTTTTGCTTTTAGAAGCACTTTGTGATAAAGATATAGGCGACAGTGATTACTATACTGTAACGTCAATGAAGTCTATGGCAGACAGTGTAACCGATATTCTTGATAAAATGGAACTTATGCTTATCGCAATCGCGGCTATATCGCTTGTTGTTGCCGGTATCGGTATTATGAATATTATGCTTGTGTCGGTTACGGAACGTACAAGGGAAATAGGTATCAGAAAATCGCTTGGTGCAAAGCAGAAAGATATACTTTCTCAATTCGTTATTGAGGCGGGTATGCTTAGTTGTTTGGGCGGTGTAATCGGTATTATTGTAGGCTCGCTTTTGGCAATACTGGCAGGTAAACTTTTGGGGATGGATATATTACCGACCCCGACATCTATTATAGTATCGTTTACGGTTTCGGCGATGATAGGTGTGTTCTTCGGCTATATGCCTGCTAAAAAAGCAGCCAAATTAAATCCGATAGATGCGTTACGTTATGATTGATAACTCAGCGATACGAATGATTTTCTCTCGGACTGAGATTTTCTCGGATTTATAACATATACGGAAAGGAAGTAAGTTATGAAGAAAATAATTTCTTTTGTTTTGGCGGCGGCTATGTCATTATCGACTTTGCCTGCATTGGCAGACTGGAACAATGACGAAGATATTATGTCGCTTTTGTCGGAACTTAATATAATGGTCGGCGATGATGACGGAAATTTAAGACTTGATGACAATGTATCAAGAGCGGAATTTGCGAAAATTGCAGTAGCGTCATCAAGCTACAAAGATACAGTAGCAACAGGTTTAAAAGTATCACCTTTTAAAGACGTTACATATACTCACTGGTCAGCACCTTACATAAAGGCCGCTGTATCAGCCGGAATTGCGGAGGGATATGTTGATTCAACATTCAGACCTGACAATACGGTATCATATGAAGAGGCACTTACAATGGTATTAAAGGTGCTTGGATACACAACACAGGATTTCGGCGATTCATGGCCTTACGGTCAAATGGGGCTTGCAAACAGTCTTGAAATTACAAAGAACGTAAATGCCGAGCAAGGCGAGGCACTTACAAGACGTCAGGTTGCAAGACTTATTTACAATACACTTGACACAAAAATCAAAGATAATCAAAGCAAACTTATAACTTCAGTGTTTGACAGTAAAGTTATTGAGGGTGTTACGATTATTGCGTCACACAACGAGGACAGCTCACTTGGAACTGATAAAATCTATACAACAGCCGGAACATTTGAATTTGACGGTAATTTTAACAGCGATTATGTCGGCAGAAAAGGCGATATTGTCGTAAAGAACGATGAAGATTTTGTGTCATTTACACCGCGTGACCAGCAAGTTGAAGAATACACCGTTTCAAACGTAATCGGTTCAGATATAATTCTTGACGGCGATATGTATAACATCAATTCAAACACAACTACATATTACAAGTCACAGGCACTTACATACGAAAATGCCGCAATGCAAGCCGAAAAAGGCGATACATTCAAGCTGTTTAAAAATTCAAACGGTTCTGTTGACTATGCAATGCTTGTTGCAAAAGACAGCGAAACAGGTACGGACAGCTTTGATAAATATGTAATCTATTCACTTCTTTCAGATGCAGTTATATGTTATAAAAACGGCAGTTTTGAACAGATTGATATAACAGACGGCACAACTTGTTACAAAGATAAGAATAAGAGTACATACGGTGCTGTAAAGAATGAAATGGCAATGGGCGACATTCTTTATGTAAAGATGGACGGAAGTAATGTTGATTACGTAAGCTATGAAAAGGGTAATATGGAAGGACCGGTCAAGGTTACAAATTCAAATTGGATCGCGAATTTCGATACAAACGGTTCGACAACGGTAATGAGAAGCGGTAATAAGGTTGACGCATCGGAAATTCAGCTTAACGATATTATTTACTATTGTAAAGATTTGAATATGGTGCTTGCTTATACGGATAAGGTTACAGGCGTGTACGAAAAGGCGTCACCGACAAAGGATTCGCCGACAAGCGTTACAATTTCGGGTAAAGAGTATTCTGTTGAAAGCGTAGACGCATTTAATGCACTTTCATCAAGCGGAACATTTAAGTACGGTGATACCGTAACACTTCTTCTTGGCAGAAACGGCGAGGTAGCCGGAGTTGTCGGCGGAAGTGAAAGCACATCTTCACACACAACAGTAGGATTTGTTACGGAAACAGGCAAAAAAGATTTCACAAAGCCTGATAATACAGTATATTCAAGTTACTATGCAAAGGTTGTTACACCTGACGGAACAGTAAATGAATATGCGACTTCATCAGATTGCAGTTCGCTTAAATGTGCTGTAGTAAATGTATCATTTACAAACGGTAAAGCGAGTCTTTCAAGAGCAAAGGGGTATGACAACGTAAGCGGTAAGTTTAATTCCGAAAAGAATAAATTTGGCGATTATACCCTTGCAGACGATGTGAAGATTCTTGACACTGCCGGAACTGCAAGCGACGACTTAGCAATGTACACAAGAATTTATCCGCAGCGTCTTGACGGTGTTACGATAAAATCTTCAAGCGTATTGTATTATTCAAAGAATAAAGCCGGTGAGATTGACGAGCTTATATTGAAGGATATAACGGGTGATGCTTACAAGTACGGTGTAATCACTGCTGTTGATTCGACAACTCATACATATACTATTGATATAGACGGTACGCAAAACACATATGCGACTGCATTCTCAACAAATGTAAAAGGTCCGCACAGATTCAGTATGAATCAGACAGGTATTGAAAGTATGCGTCAGCTTTCATCGTATCCAAGCAATATAACTTCGCTTACACGTACAGAGGCGAAAATCAATAATCAAACATATTTGCTTAGTGATAAGGTGATTGTATATCATAAGACAGATGTTAATAAATATCTGAAGATAACACTTGATGATGCTATAAACGGAAATTATAAGCTTACTGCTTATTACGATAAGGCACAGACATTGGGTGGCAGAATTCGTATAATAATAGCTCAATAAGATGAAAAACAAGCGATGAAAATCGCTTGTTTTTTGCGTAATATTAAAATTTTATAAATTTGACGGCAGATATATTGACATATTAAATGTCAGTGATTATAATAATAGGTAAAGAAGGCTATGTGTAAATTAAAAAAGGCGGTAGAATAAATGAATTCAGTTTTGTATTGTTTGCATAATTTGTCACAAAAATCGCATTTAAGACGTATGGAAAAGTTTACTCAGCACGGTGACACTTCGTGCCTTTTGCATACGATTGCGGTTGCGTATTACAGTATTAAAATTGCCGAGTTTTTCGGTATAAAGTACAAAAAGCGTGACCTTATAAGAGGAGCATTGCTGCACGATTATTTCTTATATGATTGGCATGACGGCGAAAAGGAGAGAAGAATACACGGTTTTACTCATCCTATGACGGCTCTTAGAAATGCTGACAGAGATTTTGATTTGACCGATACAGAACGCGATATTATAAAAAAGCATATGTTCCCGCTTACTGTAATTCCGCCGACTTGCCGAGAAGGGTGGATAGTATGTTTGGCGGATAAATATTGTTCTCTTTATGAAACATTTAAAAAAGAAGCGTACAGAAAGATAAATACAAAGATTATGGGGGACTATGCTGAATTGTATAAGGAGATACAAATGATTTAAACAAGGGGGGATAAATGATGAGTTTTTGCCAATATTTCTTGTGCTTTGCGGTATTTAGCTTTATTGGCTGGGCTTATGAAACGGTATATTACAGCATACAACAAAGAAAATTTGTAAACAGCGGCTTTTTAAGCACTTGTTTTTGCCCTATATACGGCATGGGAGCAATGCTTGATTTGATATTGCTTGGATGGATTGAAAATCCTTTGATACTGTTTTTTGCGGGAATGGTGGTTACCTGCTCGCTTGAATATTTTGTATCGTGGCTTTTGGAAACGCTGTTTCATAAAAGATGGTGGGATTATACAGGTTGGCCTGGTAATATAAACGGACGTGTTTGCCTTATAGGCGGAATTGCGTTCGGTACATTTACCGTTGCACTTATTAAGCTTATTGCACCGGTGACGATTGATATGATTGGCAGCGTGAGTTTGCCGGCGTTACATATTATGACGTGCGTAATTGCATTTGTGATGATTGCGGATACGGTTAAGACGGTTAAGTGTATGGATTCGTCAAAACTTTGGTATGTGGAAAAACAAGCCGAATTTATGGACGAGCTGCGTAACGGCAGATGTGTGGGATTGGTAAAAAAAATAAAAGATACATTTAGAAGATAAACGGAGCATTTTTGCTCCGTTTTTTGTGTGCAAAAAAGAACCTTTGGCGCGGGCAGACGGTGATATTTCACCGTCAAAGTCCGTATATGCCTCCGGTTCTGTTAATAACAGTATCATATAAAAATAGGAATGTCAAGAATATTAAGTAGGTAAAATAAAACAGATAAGATACCGACAGGAAAAAAGTTCCCCGAAAGTGAGTCAAGGCTCGATAGTATCTTTATCTGTTAATAACATTATATGTGAAAGTAGGCCGATTGTCAAGCGGTTGTTTGGCAGTGACACAAATAAGATACGGCTAAAGTAACTGCTCAAATTAATGATGCATCAAAAAGAAGATGTAGATTATTGAGAAGCGACTGCTACAAACAGTGTAACCACGCCTGACACGTCCAAAACGTCCCAACAACTACATCTTCTATTGGCAGTATATCAAATATTGTATTGATTGTCAACAGTGGATGTAGGGGCGATATATTGGACTATTTCGTTACCGTTTTTGAGTCGGTGATTGGAACAAGATTGTTTAGAGAATTCCACCACATAACTTTTACGGTATGAGTTGCAGAAAGTAGGGAAACACTTATATTTTCCTGTGGTGAATTGATAGTACAACGTAATAATCTGCCGTCCGAATGAAATTCAGAAATTAAGATAATTCCGCCTGAAGTGCTGTTTGTGAGTTTAACAGATATATTGTTGCCTTCAATGGTGCAGTTAATATCATGTGTAGGACACGTTGTAGCAGTTGGGCTTGTTGCAGGAGTTATTGTCGGATTTGTAGTCGCAGTCGGACGTGGTGTAGGTTTTGGGGTAGAAGTCGGACTTAGTGTCGGACTCGCTGTCGGAGTTGCAGTAGGATTTAATGTAGGTTTTGGAGTTGCAGTAGTCGTTGCTGTCGGAGTTATTGTCGGGGTCGGATGTGGAGTAGCCGTCGGACTCGCTGTCGGAGTTATTGTCGGGGTCGGATGTGGAGTAGCTGTCGGACTCGTGGTCGGAGTTATTGTCGGAGTAGCTGTCGGACTCGTTGTATGAGTAGGACGTGGAGTCGCAGTAGGAGTATGACTCGGAATAGGACTCGGAGTCAAAGTCGGAGTAGGGGTTGTTTCTGCAATTCCGCTAATTTCAAACTCTAATTTATCTGCTGACATATTTGTTACATAAACAAATATGTCGTTACCAATATAAAGTTCTTCGCCGTCACCGACTGCACAATCTGACATAGTTGAGTATTGACCGTTAGAAACGACCTGCATATTCCAGTTAGCGCCTGTAGTGTTTATATTTGAGGGAAAACGTACACCTGTGTTAGCAAGATAGCAAATCAGTCCGCTCTTAAGTGTTACACCTTTTATCAAGTCACCGGTATTGCACGAATAGAGTTTCTTGTTTTTTGTATCATATTTGTTACTATTGTCATCGAATTGACGATATTCCAAATAAAGAGTTTTTCCGTTCGGCAAATCTCGTTTATATGCAACAACTTCATTTTGAGCTGAGGCAGGGTAGAGTGTGTATGTACCGTTTTTATCAATGGTTTTAATTTGATTATTGTCAAGCCAACCGAGCGATTCGCGTTCTTTAACGGAAATATACTGTCCGATAGGGGTTAGATGTTTTGCCATCAGTGACAAATAATACACCGCGCTTGTTTGGTTGGAGCGGTACAAGTCTTTCAAGCCAAGTGCGTGCATGGTTTCGTGACATATTTTACCTGTCGGTAAAATAGGCAGATTATCCTCACCGCGATAAAGCACAAGTCCGTTTACGTTTTCGTAGTTGCACGTTAGCTGTAAATATTCTCCGCTCTGATAAGTATTAACTCCTTCTTGTACTGAAATCATATTTGAATATGAGTGATAGTCCCAAAGAGGTGAATTCCAACCAACCGAAATATTTTGCGTTGTATTTTTGTAAATCACAGTAATTAAATCAATTTTTCCGTCACGGTTTCGGTCAAGGTCGGCAAAATTGTATTGATTTTCTTCTATATCTTTTGGCTTGTTTCCGTTCGTGATTGCGTTTGAAATTGTATTCGCCCAATCAGTCTGTAGTTCATACATTCTGGAATTTTCTTCTCCACTCTCGTAACCGTAAGGGTTTTGGTCATCTTTTTCGGCATAATAACCGCGTGGCTTTGAAAGTGTGAGCGAATTGTTGTTGTCAAAAAGATAAAGCGTTTGCATATTCATTTTCCCGCCGCTTACTGTTTTGAAATAGTCAGCGACATTATATACACTTTTATTATATGTATTGTCTAAAATGTTGCGGACAGTTGTGTCGGCATAAGTGTTGTTGATAAATTCGTCCTCGTCAGAAAATTTCATAAATACAACAAGATTTGTGAAAGTTGGTGCATTTGATTCGTCCGATAAAACCGCACCACAGGGAATAGTCCCGAAAATTAATATTAACGTGGTTATAATACATATTGCTGTTTTAAATAGTTTTGTTTTATTTTGCATTGTTTTCTCCTAATAGTCAGAGGAATAATCTCAGCTGACAAAGTAATTTAGATATTGTTCAACGTCAATCGGTTATAGCGTCAACAACGTCATTAAAGTTTTTCCTTAATAGCTATATTTTTGCAGTTAGGCGGGCATACCTTTCAAATTAAACTTACATTTCTCTAATCAACAATTTAGGAACACCCATTATTCGGCAGTGCTTTAATTCTTCACCCGCAATTAATATTGGCGGAACATTCGGATTGACAGGAACTAACCTCAACCAATCTTCATCTTCTACAAACTCGATTTTTTTTAATGTTGATATTTCGTCATTGTATATCACTGCTCCGACATCACCACTATAATTAACGGTGCTTTGACGTAAGATTAATACTTTATCGCCGTCTTGATATTGAGGATACATACTGTCACCCTTAATGCACAGTACAAAGAAATCTTTCGGAGTATGTCCTTTTAAATATGAATTAGGAATATCGACTTTATCTCCGTCCCATGATTCAATAGCGATATGATTATATCCTTTCGCTATGTCACCTATAACGGGGAATGTTGTGTAGTCCTCTGTTATATTCGGATTTGGAAATTTATCATCTGTATATATTTCCGTTTCGTGTTCGTCCAGTCCCATTAAGTAGCTTGGAGTTGTTTGAAGTGCATTGGCAAAAGCTATGATTTTTGATTGAGTTATATCATTTTTGCCCATTTCAATTTTATTTATAGTTGAACGGGATTTATACCCTAACTTAGTTGCAAGTTCTTCTTGTGACATTCCGAGTTCTTCTCTGCGTGCTTTTATTCTCTTATATAATTCCATAAAATATCACTTCCTGTCTAAACATTTATTGTCATTATTAATATATCATAATGTAGATTGCTTGTCAACTTTACTTTAGAATTATAAAAAAAGTTGATGAATAATCTACAAAACAAGGACATTCCTGTTAAGTAATAAAAACGAGGTGAAATTCACGGCAAGATTGAGAAAGTGACGAAATGGGAACAATCGCAAGGAAAAATTGTTGTGAAACTTATTGACAAAGGATATATAAACAAAACTATATATCACATTTGCATAAAAAATGTAAAAAGAATCTTGACAGAGAAATTGAGAAAGGATATAATATTGAGGTAAGCCCGTATGCGATAGGAACATTGGACGCTACTGAGTATGACGAAACATATACAGAGTATAGGGTGCAGAAATTGCTAGAAGGGGGAATAATGCGATGAGATTAATAAAGACGGAAGAAGAAAAAAATTGGAAAAAATATATGCACCGTACTATGATTATACAAAGATTATACAAAAACACCGGCTTTAAGTCCTGATGCACCAGACGAGGCAGTTAAAGCATATCAAAAACAACAAGAGCTGTTTAAAAGAAAATATGCAGAAGCAGAAGCTTTGTTTTTTAGTAACGGAGATAATTGAAGATAAGAATTAAAGCACGTCTTAGGGCGTGCTTTTTTGATACCCAAAAGGAGAGTGGAACAAGTGAATATACGAGACTTACTGCCTTAGCACCTATGAAACGGTGCTTTTTTGAACGTGATACGGTGAAGAATGCGATATATGAAAAGTGGCTTGACGGAAGATTGCGTATAATGGACGCAGGTTGTTTCGGCGACTAAAAAAAGGCTTTTGTTTTAGACGATAATGCAAAATCGTTTCTTGCGGAGCAAGGTTATGTAATACCGTATTTTACACAGAACGATTTACAAAGTGAAGATTTTGTAAGAAGTTTTATCTTCTATTATTACACAGAAGGTTACGGTGCGGATACGTCTGCTCAATATAAAAACGGATATTTTGAATGGTTCGAAAATTCCGTAAGAGATACTTATAAATTGCTTTTCGGTGCAGATATGCCCGAATATCACCCAACCGATAACGGCAGTGTTTTATATGAAAACGGTAATTATAAAATCAGTGTTTCAAATCGCGGAGACGGCAGATATGAATTTATAAGTGCCGAAAATGTCGGTGACGGAATGGACGTAGTATTTAAAAATACCGATTCAACAGGAACTGATTTCGGAAATGTCACGTTCCGCCTTGTTCCGACAGATAACGCAAACGGATATATAATAACTCAAAAGACAAATTAAAAATTTCAAATAAGGCTTAAAAAGTACATCGAAATTCGATGTACTTTTTTGTATGTCGAAAAGGAGGTTTATATGGGTATAATTGATAATGCAGTTCAATGGGCGACAGATAGTGCAAATGATGACAGTCACGGTTACAGTTAATCGGTGAGATGGAGACCGCATTATGATTGTTCTTCTTTTGTTATAACGGCATATCAAAATTCGAGAGTGCCTGTTGAAGATAATGGCACGACATATACAAGAAAAATTAAAATCACTCATTCACGAAGTACAACACGCAATACAAGTGCGAGAGGGATTTGCAGTCGGTGAAAGCCCTGATAGCAAAAACAGAAACCAAAGCGCAGGTGAAATCGAGGCTGACGATGTTAAGGCAAGACAAAGTATGAGCAAAGAAGAACGGCTTAATACATTCCCTAAAAGTATGAAACCTAATCAAAATGCGGACGTTGTATTTTGGGAGAATGGGAAAGGTACAAACAAAACAAAGTTTTCGTTAAAGGACAATTCAGACAATGAAAACTCTAATATAGACGAAAAAGATGTTGCGGCGATACAATCAATAGGGCAACTAAATTTAAAAGAAAGAGGAATTATTAATCGGTATACATATAATAAATTAGCTCAAAAAGCTGATATGCCGGTTACAAAATTGGTGGAAGATTTGCCAATAAATTCAGATGGCAAGATTAATAGAGCGGATATACTTGCAAAGGCAATGAACAATGTAAGAGATAAAAATAATTTACATAATACAGAGAATACATCTTTTATTTATGTAAAAGATATAGACAAAAATATCCTTGTGGGGAAAGATGCTTTAAGACATGGACTTATGAGAAATTCAAAAGATACGGCTAAAGTAACCACTAAAATTGGGGATGTATTAGAAAATGCTATAAAGGTGAATGAACTGAAACCGAGAAATAATACGCTTGGTGGGTATGTATTAATGGGGATAGGAATAGACGATAAAGGTAACTACTATCCTACAAGAATAATCGTAAATAATTACGAGGTTCAAAAAATAGAACCTTTAGATGTTGTTTATGCGGTGAGAACAAAAAAGAAGAACCAGTCTCCTAACGGAGCAGGGTTCGCCTCAAAAGAAACTCCCCTATCTAAAGGTTCCTCCGAAATAAGTGTATCAGATTTTCTCGATATTGTCAAGGAGAATTTCGCAGATACATTGCCTCGAGATGTATTGGAAAAATATAATACAAAAAGACCTAAAAGCGCATTATCTGAAAGTGTCAAATATTCGATAAAAGAAAGCGATTATGACAAAATCGCAAATCGTCTTATGGGTGACGATTTGCTAAATGCTTATGACACAATAGAAGAAATTCGGAATGTCGGTGGCAAGGTAGACGAAAACGGTTATGCGTATGTGTATCATAACACTTCCAAAGACAATGCCGAAAATATTCGTAAAACAGGAGTAATGTCAGCAAAAGAGGACAGTATATTTGTATCGACAAAGCCAGACGGGCAGTCTGAGTTTGACATATCAAGTGACATAAGCTATAATGATATTAAAGGTAAATCTTTTTTGCTTATATATGATAACTCTACAACAGGAAGAACATTTAAAGGGCTTGAAGGATTTATAGAAGATAACGGCGGTAAAGTTGTTGGATATTATGCAATGACAACAGGGCAGGATATGTCCGAAAAAATGATTACTACAGATGAAACTTGGGAAAAGCTTAAACAATTCGGAATTGAAAAGATTAGAAATTTTGCAGAAAGCGAGGGAATAAGAAGTGAAATATCAAGAAATGGACTCACAGAAAGAGAAACACGAGAACTTATCAGACAGTACAGAAAGAAAGCTGACAAAAGAAGAATTGACGGCTTTATGTCGAAGAATGAAGGAACACAGAAGGAGATTCAGAGAGTATATGAGAATGGTAGAAGGGACTCAGAAAAAGACAGAACACAAGGAAAATTCTCATTAAAGAGCTTAAATAGCAGTAACCTTGATACAGTTGAAAATAATACTGATAATGTGCAGATTAAATCCGATAATTTTAAAAATTGGTTTGGAGATTGGGAAAATAACCCGAGTAAAGCAAGTAAAGTTGTGAATGAGGACGGCACCCCTAAAGTAGTGTATCATGGAACGGATAAGGGGGGCTTTTATGTGTTCGACCCTAAAATGTCTGACGATAAAATTTCATTGTTTTTTTTTCTGATAGCAAAGTGACATCAATCACATTTTATCACTTTTTATCACGTTGATTTTCTTCTTGCAAGCACTAAAAAACCGCATAAACACTTGATATTCAAGCATTTATACGGCTTATAAATTTTGGTGCAGATGAAGTGAACACGTTTTGACATACACAATTAAATATAAGTTTTATTAAAGGGAATAATAATAGATTTGAAAGTTCTGTTATTATTCCCTTTTTGATTGCACAAAACAGATTTTATAGGAGGAAAAGGATATGAAAGTTATAGCGGTATCAACGCAAAAAGGCGGTGTAGGAAAAACTACTACATCAATAAATTTAGCAGCAGCATTGGCAGAAAAAAATAAAAAGGTTTTATTAGTCGACTTCGACCCACAAGGCAATGCAACGATTGGTTGTGGCTTTAAAGATGTTGAAGAAACTATTGTAAATGCAATGATAGCAGATATAAATAATAGTTTTAAACCATCAGATTTATCGGTAATACATACGGAGCTATTTGATATATTGCCGAGCAATATTGAGTTATCAAATATGGAGTTGACGTTGGTAAGCGTCATAGGACGTGAAGGGGTGCTTAAAAGAATACTTGCACCGATAAAAAATAATTATGACTATATCATTATTGATACATTACCGTCTTTAGGAATACTAACAGTCAATGCATTTGTGGCATCAGACTATGTGATTGTTCCGGTACAGGCTAAGGATTATTACAGCTTACAAGGTTTTGACGCCTTGTTACAGTCAGTTGAACTGACAAGACGTTGCATTAATCCGAACCTTGAAGTTTTAGGAGATGTCATCACGATGTATGACGGTAGAAACAAAAATGATAATGTTATTTCTGAAACAATCAAAAATGATAAACGAACAGAAACCTTTAATACAATAATTCCATTGTCTACGAAAGCCGCAGAGGCGAACAGAATAGGTAAAACAATCTTACAACACGATCCAAAAGGAAAAGTTGCTCAATCATATCGAGAGTTGGCAGAAGAAATATTAAATCGAATGGGAGAGTGATAAAAAAATCTATCCGCAAAAGGATAGATTAGAGTTACTAATTATAGTGGCTCTAATGTGTTCTTTTGCAAATCAGAAGATTTGGCACTTATATAGGACACATTAATTTATTACAGTTCAATAAAAGGTAATATAGGTACTTTTTCAAATTGCGAGCCTTATACAGCGATGGACGCATTCTGCGGGAAACCATATAGGCTGTAGGAGATGTTGTAATTCTTTGCGACGACCAATTTGATTATAATGATACTTACACTGAGTCAAGATAACTTCAAAGACAGTGTTCCGTCGATTAGGGGGATATGCGAAACATTTTGCGGAATCTGCCGGTAGAGCAGTAGTCGCGTTTGTTTGGCATAATGTGGTGAACTAACATCAACTTATGTTTCCGGTAAGAAATGTATTTTCGGTAGAGCGAAATAGTAAGGAATTGAAATGAGAAGATATATATTACTTGACAGTAAAATCTTTTCGTGTTTAAATCCGTATGAAATAGCATTGTACACAATATTGAGTAAATACAAAAATGCGAAAGGTGATTGCTTTCCGTCACGCAGAACATTGAGTGAAAAGGGTGGCTTTTCAATATCAACATACACCAAATACATAAAAGAGTTGATAAAAAAAGGACTTATCAAAGTTAAAGCGAGATGGAGAGCAAATGGTTCTCAAACAAGTAATCTATTTAGTGTTGCAAACATTGATAAAGGATTTTTTATTCATTCTGACATATTAAATAAGAAACTTACGGTTTATGAATTGACTGTTTTTATCTATCTATGTAGTAGAAAAAATAACAAAAATAAATGTTATGTATCACAAAAAGAGATAGCTAAAGCGTGCGGAATGAGTGTAAGAGAAGTCAGTATAATTATATGTCGTTTGAGAAAAAAAGGATTTATAAATACTCGTATGCAATTCAATTTAAATAACAGAGGTAACTATGTTTTAGAATATACGGTTTGCATATGTAATGAAACAGAAATACGAAAAGAATTAAACAATGAATTAATTGTAATTGACGATATTAATATCGATATGCGAGATGATATTAATATCGGGATTATTAAAAGTATAAGGTAGAAGGAGAAAATTAAAATGGCAGAAGTAAAAAGAGATTATTCAAAGATGATGAATATGTTTCAATCAACTGCACCTGAAACACAAACCACAACTTCAGGCGAGCATATTGACAGAGAAAAAGGATATGTTGATTTATCAATAAGTATGCTTGAGCATTTCCCGGAACATCCGTTTGAGTTATATACGGGCGAAAGATTTGAAGATTTAAAAGAAAGTATAAAGGAACATGGAGTTCTAACTCCGGTGCTTGTACGAAAATTGGATAATGGTAATTATCAAATACTTTCGGGACATAACCGTTGTGAGTGTGCCAAAGCAGTTGGCTTTAAAACTGTTCCTTGTGTTGTATTGAGCAATTTAACAGACGATGACGCGCTGATGATTGTGTTGGACAGTAACACAAAACAGCGTGGCATAACAGAAATGAAAATATCTGAACAGGCTCATATATATGCACTTGATGTGGCAGTAAACAAACGACAGGGTAAACGTTCAGACTTGATAAAAAGTATTGAGAAAAACCTTGAAATCCTTAGTAATGATGCGGTTTCCGAAACTTTGTCTCAATTTGATACAAAGTTAGATACTACTCAAGAAATAGGAGATAAATATGGTATATCGAGAGCTACAGTAGCAAGATTATTGAGAATAGATACTCTTATCTATGAACTGAAAACAAGGATTGATGATGGTGAAATTGCAGTAAATGCCGGAGTGGAACTATCATATTTAACTCAACAGGAACAGGAAATAATTGATGAAGTGATTTGTGAATTTAATTACAAGTTAGACATTAATAAATCAAAACAATTAAGGGAGCTATCGAAGTCGGGCAAGCTAAATAAGGTTACTGCGGTTGATGTATTCGAGGGACGATATAAAAAGCCTAAAACAAGCAGTAAACCGTCTGTTAAAGCTGTTACGTTAAAGCCAAAGTTCCTTTCAAAATATTATGCGGCAGATGTACCGCAAAATGTAATTGAAGAAGAAATTGAAACGTCAATAGATGTATGGCAGAAGATAAAAGATAAATTCAATGGCTTATCCATTGAAGAAATAAAAGAACAAGTGGAAACTTTACTTGAAGAAAATATATAATAAATTTTCAAAGGGAGTTTTATTGGACAGTAAAAAAATTATAATTTAATCAGGAGGAAAAATAAAATGAAAGCAATAGGTGTAGTAAGAAAGGTCGATGAACTTGGACGTATCGTAATTCCGGTGGAGTTAAGAAGAAATATGGACATTGAGGTTAAAGACTCATTGGAAATATATACAGAAGATAATTGTATAATTCTAAAGAAGTATGAACCGTCATGTATATTCTGCGGTGAGGCAAAAGATATAATTCAGTTTAACGGTAAAAATGTTTGTAAGCATTGCATAGAGGAGATTGTAAGTAAATGCGAATAATAAGCATTGATATTGGAATGAATAACTTTGCAGCCATAACCAATAATATCGGCAAAGAACCTAACCTAATCAGAGGTAAGGTTCTTAAAGCCGAAAATCAATGGTACAACAAAATAACACAACCGTTAAGGCAGCAGCTTAAACAGGCATACGATATTAAACAAAGAGAAAAATTAAGCGAAAATATCAATAAACTTGCAAAAAAGACTATTGAGCATATATTTGAATATTTTTGGTCGGTAAGCGAGTGGATTATCAATTACTGTATAGATAACAAAATTGATACACTGCTTATCGGACAATACAAAATGCTTGTACGAAAAGATTATGTTACAATTCCTTACGGATATTTCTATTCATTATTGGAAACAAAATGTGTATATCACAATATAAAATTTGTTCTTGTCAATGAACGATATACTTCAGGAACATCATTTTTTGATGGCGAACCGCCAACAAAGGAATTTTACAACAAGGAACGAAGAATATATAAGCATCTTTGGAAATGTAATAACGGAGAATGTGTTAATGCAGATGTGAATGACAGCTATCAAATTATGCGAAAAGTATATCCGCAATTATTTGATAAAGGTGTTGAAGGGTATTTGAAAGACCCTAAAGTAATCAATATTAAAATAGACAGAGATAAAGGAGATATAAAAAATGAACGCAACGGAATTTGAAAGAGAACTGAATAAATTAACTGAGGATTTGGCTGAAAAATATATTAAATTAAGAGATTTAGAACGTGCCGGGTATAAAGATGAAAAATTAATGGATATGCTATTCTATGGACACGTTGCTCGTGTTGAAGCAAGACGGATTCAGGAAGAATTTTTCCCAATGGCAGAAAACAGCGAAGAAATTGTTATGACATTACTTAATGAAAATTTCGTTTATGAAGAAGTTGATTACAGTAATGAAGTTGATGATACATCGGTACAATATGCAAAAGTAGGATTGTTCCTATATGTAGAATATGAATTGTACAAGCAGATTGATGCTATTGAAGAATCAATAGGTGATGAAGTTGAACTTAGACTTTTTTAAGATTGTTCGGAGGTGCAGAAGATAATGTCTATAATAGAAGATTACAAGGTATTAGTCAAAAATGGTACTGAAAAAATATTATCGAACGGCGGTGAATGGAATAAATGGTTGAAGTTTGCCGGAAATACATATACATATGATGTAAACAACAGTATTGCAATATATATGCAAAATCCTAAAGTAACAGCAGCTGCTGAATTGACGGAATGGAACGATTACAGCCGTAGAGTTCACAAAGGTCAAAAAGGAATTATGATATATAAAGATGGCAGAATAAGATATATATTTGACATTTCACAAACATATTATACGGGCGGTAAGAAGTACGGCAGATGGTCTATTTCGGAAACGCACAAATTTATAAATTTCATAAATCAAAAATACGATATAGATAATAAAAATTTTGACGAATATCTTGCTTCTATGATAGCTTACCTTGCACATGATAAAAACAATTCAGATATATTGTTTCAAAGTGTACGGTGTATGGTATCCGAAAGAGCCGGAGTTGCATATACAGACAATAATTTATCTGATATGTTTAATGCACTTATGACAGATGAAAGAAAATATATATTAACTGAAACACATAATATTTCATCGAAAATATTACATAAAATAGAACGTGAAAACAAGCAATATAAAATTTGGAGGAAAGAAAATGAACAAGGAACTATTAATACAGGTGTCCAAGAGAACGCAATTGACAGTGAAACAGGAATTGCCGACAAAAGCATTCTTGACGGAGAAACAAATAAACCGCAGATTATCAGTAGGAAGTTACGGACGCAGACTGATGGAGTGGATGCAAGAGGAACAGCCGGAGAGGTATCAACAGCTGTTACAGGAGGGCGATCTGTTTCCGATATTAGTCGAAGTTCAAGTGGAAGCGAGCCAAACGAAAGACAATATGGTGGACGAGATGTTGAACGATCCGGAAATCAAAGCGATGGATTGGTTGGAGAGATCAAAAGTGATAACGTTACAGTCGGATTTGATAGATCAGCAGATTATGAGAGAAATAGTATTAATTCCGAGATAAAATCAGATTATGAACAAATGGACTTGTTCAAAGATGAGAAAGACGAAAATGATACAACGGGTTTTACAGATGAGGAAATCAATGAACTTCTCAAAAAGGGTAGTGGCTTTGAAAATGGCAAAAAACGTATTTATTCCTTTTTTGAAGAAAACTATAATACACAAGAGCGTGCTAAATTCTTAGCTAATGAATACGGAGTTGGTGGTAGATATGCAAACGGCTTAAATGAAACACATAGCGGAAAAGGTATAACATACAGTAAGGGCGATATTTATCGCCCTTCTTCTGTTATTAGACTTACATGGACTGATGTTTCAAAAAGAATTGATAATTTAATTCAAAATGATGAATATCTTGATGTAGAAGAAAAACAAAATGCTGATGCTGAAAGTCAAATCAATTTATATAAAGTGGGAGATTTTTATGAAGTATATGGTGATGAAGCAGCTCAAGCATCGGAAATATTGGATATAAAATTAATTTCCAAAGTTGTTGATGGTGAAGAAATACAGATGGCGGGATTTCCTCAACACGTTTTAGACAGATATACGGAAATACTTGCAGAGCAGGGATATGAAATAAATATTAACGAACAAGCTCCGGAAGCACAAGAAGTGACTGACAAGTTTGAGATTGTCGCAGCAAGACATACTAAAACAAATGCTGATATATGGGTTGTATCACTTAATGAGAGGATTGATAGTGACGAATTTAAAAAACTTGCTATTGACGTAAATAAAGTCGGAGGTTATTATTCAAGGTTTCCCAAAACTTTGGACGGTAAATCAATTTCAGGTTTCGTATTTAAGAGCGAACCGACAGAAAAAGAGTTATCTGTTTTCAATGATTTCTTTAATGATGAAAAATCGGAAGAGGTTACAGAAGAAAAAGTCGATACTGCTGAAATAAATGATACTGAAGTTGAAATGGCAGAACCTGAAATAATTGAACCCGAAATGATTGCACTTGAAACTGACACAAAACCTGATTTACAAGTCGGAGATGTAATTGAATACAACGGCAAGCAATGGCGAGTATCTCAAACAGGATTTAATATGAGCTTTGAAAATCTTGATGAGAATGATAGTGAGCAAATGTTTTCTCATATCGGAGGTATGGAAAGTTTCAAGGCGAGTCGAGATTATACTTTAATAACAGAAAAAGAAATTGCAGAGAAAAATGTTGATACTGCTGAAATAAATGATATTGAAGTCGAAACGGCAGAACCCGAAATGATTACACCTGAACCGGAAACAAAACCTGATTTACAAGTCGGAGATGTAATTGTAAAAGATGTCACAAAGAATATTGAAACAACGGAACGTTTGAATTACAGAATACAAATTGACGAAAACACAAAAACAGCGGGTAAAAAATATGCAGGCAATGTTTTAGCAATCAGAACGTTAAAACGAATTGAAAAAGAAAATCGTCTTGCAACTCCTGAGGAGCAAGACATACTATCACAGTATGTTGGATGGGGTGGTCTTGCAGATTGCTTTGATGAAAGGCATTTCAAATACAAAGAACTAAAAGCACTACTTACCGATGAAGAATATGTAGCAGCACGTTCAACAACGTTAAATGCACATTATACATCTCCGGTTATAATTAAAGAAATGTATACGGCTATTTCAAATATGGGATTTAAAGAGGGCAACATTTTAGAATCATCTTGCGGAATCGGTAATTTTATGGGACTGATTCCTGATGAAATGGGTAACAGTAAATTCTATGGCGTAGAAATTGATGATTTAACCGGACGCATAGCAAAGCAATTATATCAGAAAAATGAAATAATAATAGATGGTTTTGAAAATACAAAATTCAAAGACAATACATTTGATGTTGCAATAGGCAATGTTCCATTTGGTAATTATCGTGTAAATGATGTTGTATATAATAAATACAATTTCTTAATACACGATTATTTTTTTGCAAAGAATATTGACAAAGTTAGACCGGGCGGTATATTGGCACTTATAACTTCCAAAGGTACTCTTGATAAAGCAGATAGCAAGTGCAGAAGATATTTAGCTGAAAGAGCTGACCTTGTCGGAGCAATAAGACTGCCGGATAATGCCTTTAAAAATGCCGGAACAGATGTTACAACCGATATTATATTCTTGCAAAAAAGAGAAGAAATGCGAACCGATAACTTCCCTGAATGGGTTGATATTGATGAATATGCAGAGGGCATAAACATCAATAAATACTTTATATCGCATCCTGAAATGATACTTGGGGATATGGAGCTTAAGAGTTCAAGATTTGGATTTGAAACTGCGTGTAAAATGCGTGACGGTGCAGATATGCAAGAAGAATTGCATAATGCAGTAATGACATTATCCGCACACATATCAGAAAACAATATAAGCAATGACATTGAATTGCAAACAAATGATGTCAATTTGAATAATGTACGAAATCTAACATATGTAGAGCAAGATAATAAAATATATTATTATAAAAATGGTAGTTTAACAGTCCCTGACGATTTAAACAATACAAAAGAAGAAAGAATTAAGGGACTTAATCAAGTTCGAAAAATATCAAGAAAAGTTATTGATATTCAGACTTTCGGTTGTACTGAGGAAGAACTAAAAAAGGAACAATATGAGCTGAATAAAAGATATGATGAATACACCAATAAATACGGATATATTCATTCAAGAGGTAATAAACAGGCATTTGCTGCTGATGTAGATTTGCCATTGCTATTGTCTTTGGAGAATGTAGACGAGGATGGAAATATAACAAAAGCTGATATGTTTTCAAAACAAACTATTCGCCCATATATTCCTATTGAAAGTGCTGATAATGCTGTTGACGGATTAAAAATATCGTTAGCTGAAAAGGGAAAAGTCGATATAAAATACATCAGTATGCTTACACATCAAAACCAAGATGAAGTCGTACAGGAACTTGACGGATTGATATATAAAAATCCAATACGCAGTAATACAGATGATATATATACCGGATATGAAACGGCTGATGAATATCTTTCAGGCAATGTGCTTGAAAAGCTTGAAACAGCAATACGTTTAAATAATAACGGGATATATGATAAAAATATCGACGCTTTAAATGCAGTTCAGCCTGAACCGCTGACAGCCGTAGATATTCCTTGGAAAATAGGATTATCGTGGATTTCAGTTGAAGATTATCAACAATTTCTATATGACACTCTTGATACAAGATATTATTTGCGTGATGATAATTATAATTCTTTTAATAGCATCAGTATTAGGTATAATAATTACACAAATACATGGACTATATACAACAAGCAAGCAGATAACAGTAACTTAAAGGTAACAACAGAATTCGGAACATCAAGAAAAAATGCTTATGAAATTATGGAAGATAGCTTAAATCTTCAAAATTGTGTTGTTCGTGACAGACACGATGATGGTGAAAGGGTCTGGTATACAGTAAATTCAGAAGAAACCGCAAAAGCTCAAGAAAAGCAAGCTGTTTTGAGAGAAAAGTTTTCAGAGTGGGTTATGGAGCATCCTGATATTCGTAATAAATATGTTGATTATTATAACAGAACATACAATAATACACGATTGCGACAGTATGACGGTTCACATCTTGCTTTTCCGGGAATGTCACCGGCAATACAACTTAGAGAACATCAGGTTAATGCAGTTGCAAGAGTTTTATACAGTGATACAAATGCTTTACTTGCTCATACAGTTGGTGCGGGAAAAACATATGAAATAGCCGCAAGCTGTATGGAGCTTAAAAGACTTGGCTTGGCAAAGAAAAGTATGATAGTTGTTCCAAATCATTTAACCGAACAATGGGGCAGTGAATTTATGCAGTTATATCCGGGAGCAAATATCCTCGTTGCAACAAAAAAAGACTTTGTAAAAGATAAACGACAGGCTTTCTTTTCTAAAATAGCGATGGGCGATTGGGATGCCGTTATTATAGGTCATTCACAATTTGAAAAAATACCTATATCAAACGAACGTCTTGCAAATGAAATTTCGTTAGAAATTGAAAAAATAACTGCTGCTATTGAGGATTTAGGCAGTGCCGACGGAAGAAGATTTTCTGTCAAGCAACTTGAAAGTAAAAAGAAAAATCTGCAAGCAAAATACGAGGAGCTTACTGCACAAGAAGTGAAAGATGATATATTCTGTTTTGAACAGCTTGGTGTCGATTATATGTTTGTGGATGAAGCACATATGTTTAAAAATTGTATGATAACTACAAAGTTATCTAACGTGGCGGGATTATCAACCACATCATCAAATAAATCAATGGATATGCTTTGGAAATGTAAATACTTATCTGAAATACAAAACGGTAGGGGTGTTGTGTTTGCAACAGGTACACCTATTTCAAACAGTATTACGGAAATGTATGTAATGCAAAGATATTTGGATAATGGACTTCTTGAACGAAACGGATTCGGATTCTTTGATAACTGGGTTGCGATGTTCGGAAACATTACAACAGGCTTGGAACTTGCACCGGAGGGTACAGGCTACAGAATGAAAAACAGATTATCAAAATTTGATAATCTGCCGGAACTGATGAAAATGTTTTCGCATTTTACTGATGTTCAAACAGGCGATATGCTAAAACTTCCCGTTCCGGAACATACAATGCACAATGTTGCATTAGAACCGGACGAATTTACGCAAGATATAATGATGACATTTGTTGAACGTGCGGCAGCTATACGAGATAGACTTGTAGAACCGGAAGTTGATAATATGCTTAAAATCACAAACGAAGCAAGAAAGCTTGCACTTGATCCTAAGCTTATATCAGAAGATGCACCAATGAGCAGAAAGGTTGAAGCGTGTGCGGAAAATGTATATAACATTTATAAGAATACAACAGAAACAAAAGGTACACAACTTGTTTTTTGCGATTTAGGAACACCTAAAGATGGTATAGATATAAATGACACTACTTACGGCAGATTAATAAATGCACTTGTAGATAAAGGTATAAATCGAGATGAAATTGCAGTAATACATACTGCAAAAACTGATGTACAAAAAGCCGATATGTTTGCAAAAATGCGTAGTGGACATTACAGAGTTATGATAGGCTCAACAGATAAGATGGGAGCCGGCACTAACTGTCAGAAACGTCTTGCAGCACTTCATCATATGGATTGCCCTTGGCGAAGTTCGGATATAGAACAGCGTGAGGGCAGAATATTACGACAAGGCAATATGAACGAACACGTTGATATTTACCGCTATGTTGTGAAAAATACATTTGATGCGTACTTGTGGCAGATAGTCGAAAATAAGCAGAGATTTATTAATCAAGTAATGCGTGGAGATATAGGCTTAAGGAGCTGTGAAGATGCTGATGAAACAGTTCTTTCTTTTGCTGAAATAAAGGCTTGTGCAACCGGTGATGTCAGAATAAAAGAAAAAATGGAACTTGATATTAAAGTACAAAAACTAAGTGCTTTGAAAGCGGCATACACAAAGAATAAGTTGCTTTATGAAGATACAATACAAAAGTATCCAATCAAAGAAAAACAAATTCTTGCACATAAGCAGAAAATTGAAAGTGATATTGCTATGCGTGATAAAGCATCTTCTAACAACTTTAAGGTGAATGGGATAGAATATGATGAACGTGTTGCATCCGGAACAAAAATAATTGATGTATCACAAAAAGTTGTGGAAGGTACAGTTATAGGAGAGTATAAAGGTTTTGAAATACAGAAAGCACAGCCGTACCATCTTAATATAGTAGGGCAATGCACATATAACATAGAGTGCAGTAGTGATCCGGTTGGTATGACGATGAGGATTGAAAACTGCGTTAAAGGCTTAGAGAAAGAAGTTGATATTTGTAACAATAATATTGATAATCTTCAAAATAACTATAACCATGCTAAGAACAATATAAAATTGCCGTTTGAACACGAAGATGAATTAAATGATTCGTTGATACGACAAAGAGAATTGGAGCGAGAATTAGACTTGTCGGCTAATAAGTCTAATTCAGAGGACATGGAAATGTAGACGTTTTTACGTCTTTTTTTGATTGTCGGAAAGGAGAGATTGATATGGCGGACTATGTTTCAAAAGATATGATAAATAAGGCTATGCAAGTTGATTTGCTTGAATATGCCAAAAGCCTTGGTATGGAATTTGAAACAAGAGGCAGTAACAACACATTATATCAAAAAGGACACAGCCTTAACATAACAAGGTCAAAAAATATGTACTACCGCTTTTCGACAGGAACGGGCGGTAATGTAATCAACTTTGCGATGGAGCAGAACGGCTGGACTTTTCAGCAAGCCGTAAGGGCATTGTGCGGTGAAGAAATTCAAAAATCAGTGCCTAAACAAACATATACTCCGGCAAAGCAAATACCGGAGCATAAAGAAAAAATGATACTGCCGAAAGCAAACTCTGATGCACACAGAGCATTTGCATATCTTGTTAAAACACGTCATATTGATAGTCAAATTGTATCACAGTTAATGCGAGAACATAAGATCTACGAAAATGACAAACATAGTTGTGTATTTGTCGGCTATGATAAAAACGGACAGGCGGGATATGCGTCTGTCCGTTCTACATATACAATGGGGAATTCATATAGAGGCGATGTAAAAAACAGTGACAAGCGTCATTGCTTTACGTTAAACGGAAAATCCGACAGTGTATATGTTTTCGAGGCACCGATAGATGCAATGTCACACGCAACATTAACAAAAGTAAGCGGGTGGGATTGGCAAGAAGATTGGCGAATTGCATTGGGAGGTGTAAGTGATTTGGGTTTGCAACAATTTCTTTCACTTCACCCTGAAATAAAAAACATTCATTTTGCAACAGACAATGATGAGCAAGGCAAAAAAGTGTTGGAAAATGAATATAACACCGACGGAACAATAAAAAAAGTCGGTTATATGCAAAAATACAAAGATAAGGGTTATGAAGTTTTTCGTGAAGAACCGGCACATAAAGATTTTAATGAGGATTTATGTGCATTTATGGAAGAGCAAACACCCATACAGGAGGATATGAGTTTATGAAAGTCGATTTCAATGAAATGGAAATCATAATGATAAAACAAGTTATGACTATGATTCTTGCATTTTTTCCGCCGGAAACAGAAATATATAGACATGCAAAGCATATATGCAAAAAAATAGAGGATAGCGATAATGCGTGATTTACTACAATTATCAGATAACAAGATACTGTTGCTATTATTTATAACAGCGATGTTCATATGTGTTTGTAGCAATATCCTCTTGGTACATTCAATACTTGAGGGAGAGAAAAAAATGAAAAAGATATGCAGCATATTTGGTTCTTTTCTTCTGCTATTAGTATTTGGATTTATTATATGTATGACTAAATATCTGTTTGGTCGCTACTTTTGATTTGGACTTTCTTTTCTGATATTTTACATACCTTTTTGGTATGGCAAGATACGCCTTTGTACGGACAAAGGCAAGCACACGTTGTTTGAGTGTGCAAAAAATTGGGCGTTGCCCAAACCCATAACATATTAATTCGGAGAATTGCAATGAAGAATAGAAGATTAGAAATACGATTAACGGAAGATGAATTATATGAAATAGATAACAGATCAAAAAAATTACGAATGTCAAGGAGTAAATTTTTATTACAAGCAGCACTTCATCAGAAGATAATAGTATTGGACAGTACGTCAATAAAACAACTTACTTCAGAACTTCGCAAAATCGGTATCAATATAAATCAGATTGCGATATTGTGCAATATGGGCAAATTAGAATGTGTCCATATTGAAGATACAAAATCTGAAATTACAAAGGTTTGGGAAGAATTGAATAAATTGCGAAAGGACGTAAAGAAACTAAACAATGAAAATTAATTTGTAGAAAGGACGCTTATTATGAAGTATAAAGTAACTAATAATGTTGAAATGTTGAATGAAGAATTTAACTTGGAAGAATATAATATGACAAATGATGATTATGTAAATGATTACATTGATGCGGAAAGTGAAGAAGAAGCGATCCACACAGCAATGGATTATTTATCTGAGCAAATTCAAAATAACGGATTTGATGTTAAAGTTAATGAAGAAGAAAAGGAAATGACAGTCTATAAAGATGACGAACCTCTTGAAAAATGGAACAATTTCCGTGCGGAAGAACAAGTACGTGATATTGATATTGAGAACGTAGATATATTTTTCGTGCAAAATGATGAATTTGTGGAAATGTATTATAATCCTGACGCAACAGCCGGCGGTCAAGTTGTTTATAATACAATCCCATATGAACTTGTTCATCAGGCTACAGAACAGGCAACAAATCAAGAAAGTGTGGTGAAAGATTTTTTTGAACATCTTGATACCGGTTGTAAACAATACTTGATTGATAAAGGAACACCTGAATTTGAAGACGCTTGCAAAGAACTTATAGAACGTGCCGGAAATGTTCAGGGTCGAACAGAAAACGCTAATATTGGATTAAATGGACGTTGGACAGCTACTATGGAAAAAATTCAGAAATATGCTTTGTCGCAGATTTTATTCGACAGAGCAGATGCAGAGCAACAGATATATATTCATGACTTGAAAGAAAAAGCACCTGATGTAATAATTGATTTGTCCTATCGAAAGGCTATGCGTGATGAATTGCTTCATGCTTTGAAAGAAACGGATTTAAGCGTAAACCAATTAAAAAATCTCTTGAAACACGAGTATCCGCTTGAAGCTTGTTATAATGAATGGATTAAAAATGATTTATCATTAAATGAAGTTTTAAAATCATCTATACAAAATTGTGCAGATAATAAATTTCAAGAGGAAGTGCAACAGGAAAACGATACTATTGAAGATATGGAAATGTAATATCAATGGCAATTATAAAAATGATAAAAAATCCGCCCAAGACTAAGTCGAATTTGAAAAAGCTGATGAATTATATTACACAGCCGGCAAAAACTCGACCTGATCTTGTAGGCGGATTTAATTGCGATTGGGAACAGGCATTTAACGAATTTAACGATGTAAAGATGGAATTTGATAAGGAGGATGGTATACAGGCAAGACATATGGTTATGTCATTTGATGTGAATGATGATATAACTGTAGAATTAGCTAAGCAAATAGCTGATGAAATGCTGCAACATAAATTATTTGAAGATTTTCAAATAGTTTATGCTGTGCATAAAGATAGAGATCATGTACATATACACTTTTGCATTAACTCTGTAAATATGGAAAACGGCAAACGTTGGCATCAAACGGCTGCCGATTTGAAATCTTTAAAAGTAAGGTCAAACGACCTATGCCGAAAATACAACTTATCGGAAATTGAACTGAATCAAAATAAAGGCTCAAGGACTGATTCTGAAATAAAGAACAGATTTGAAAGTTGGAAATACGAATTGTATTTAGCAGCAGTCAATTCATCAAGACGTGCAAGTAGCATTGATGAGTTTAAATCTGTTATGAATGAATTGGGATATACGGTTGATTGGGAGGATAATAAAAAGTATATAACTTTTACTAATCCCAACGGTCAAAAATGTCGTAATAGAAAGATGTATCCAAAGTATTTGTTTACAAAGGAAAACCTACAAAAACAATTTCAAGATAATTCAACAACATATTCACCGGAAGAATTAAAAAAGATACAGAAACAATTTATTGATAGAGTTAAATCTGTCGAACATCAGTATCCGCTATCATATATAGTTAGTGATGATGAAAAACAAACTTCTATGAAATATGAAAAATGGTACGATAGGAACCGAGAGTATTTAATTGATGATGATAAATATGATGTTTACAAAAGCTTGGGATATGCTTTAAAGTATTCAACAAGCCGAGGTGAATTTGTCAGTAAGTTAAATAAAAACGGTATGAATGCCGAATTTGACGATGAAACAAATATTACTGTATTTGAAAGTAGGCAAGGCATTGAATATGGCAATTACGAAATGTATCAAGGGGAAAAATATTCACCAAACGAACTTGAAAAAGTTTTTGTGAAAAATCGAACGGAAAAAGATTTTTATTCATCATATTGGGATTGCGTAAAAAAATCTAAGCCCATGAAAGACTTTCAAGAGATGATGAGGGATAAAGGGTATGGGTATTCATATGAAAATGATAAATATATCTTCTTTTCTTGTGACAATAGTACAGTGATTAACTCGCAAAGAATTGATGACAAAGTATTACAATGCTTTGAAAATAAAATGAATATATATTTGTCAAGAATGAAGTGGCAATCTCAAACTATTGATGATTTTATTGAAAAGCTGAATAAAAGCGGTTGTAGTATTAATACGATTGCCGGAAAGACAGTATTTAAAATGGGAGGTTATTTTTTTGTTAATGATGACTTTCAAATAAATAGTATCAAAAAAGATTTGAATAGACGTAGTGACATAAAAGAATTGATGAAATCAGTCGGGCATTCAAAAATGCATGCACTTTCAAAAGCAAGCTTTATACATCAATTAGAAGAACAAGGCTATAAGGTTGAATGGAACAATGATAATATATTGTTTATCTTGCCAAACGGCAAAAGCTATTTGAATACAGAGTTGAATCCTAAAGCTGATTGGTTTAATGTGCAAACTATTGAAAAACAAATACATATAAATCTTGATAGATATATAAAAAATCTTATGCGACAAGTACATAGTACAATGGACTTTGTAGAACTATTGAAAAGTGAACAAAGCAATATTACCGGAGTAACATCTTCCGAAACTATGACGAAACATGATATTGAAGAAATTCTTAAAGATGTTGGACTTGATTTCCGCTCTTTAAATGAATATTATGATTTGAAGGATGATAAAACTGAATTGCGAAATGCTATATGGCAGTGCAGTCGATGTTCATTATCAAAAGATGATTTTATATCAAAAATGGAGCAGTTGGGATATAAAGTTGAGTGGGAAAAAATAGTAGAATATGATACGGTGGATAATGAAAATACAAATGTTTCGGTTGGAAGCACAACATTTTCAACTGATGAAGATTTGAAGTATGACAGTAAAATTGTATTTACAACACCATTCGGAAATAAATTTAATAATAAGGATTTTAAACGTTCTGATTTATATTCTTCTGACGCACTTTTAAAGAAATTTCAAAACAATAATGTTATGAATGACTTCGATATTTTGATTAGTTTTTTGAGATTATTCAATTCAAATGACAGAACACCCGTTTCATCAGCAATGTCACTTGTCGGTTCGGACTTGAATGGTGAAAAGTTAAAAGAATTTATGTACCACTTTGAACAAGGTACTGCAAGTATATATAATAAAAACTTAAATAATGATTTGAGTATGTAGGAGGAATTTAAAATGAGCAAAAGTACGGTATTTATAATTACATTTCTATTTATTGGGACGGCTGTGACATTAATACTTTCTATAGTAACAGGCAAAGAGTATAATAGAAGTGCTCTTATGGATGCATGGGCTATAGGAGGATTAATGATTGTAATTGATATATTTTTATCTTTAACATGAAAATAAAGAAATGAGGAATTTAAAATGAACATATTTAATTTAGTGCCTATACTGCTGATTGCAACAGGAGTATTAGGAATAATTTTTATTGTATTAAGTTTTACAGGGGGACCAAGAGATTGCTTTGATTTAGGATTATTATTAATTGTAGGAACTATAGTTGTAACAATAATATATTATCAGAATGGATTTTTTGATACTAATTTTCAAAAGCAATATTATCAGGCTATAAATACCGACGTGACAGAGTGCCAACATTGTTATAGGAGCTTTGAGGGTATGGAATTTATAGGGGATAAATGCCCGTATTGTGGCAAGGAAATAGAAGTTAAAGTTGGGGAAAGTAACTAAGGAGGAACTAAAAATGAATATAACAAAAAATCTAATTGACTGCATTTTTTTTGTATGTCTTGGCTTTAGTTGTATAGCGGTAGGAATTTATTTAGCATTAAAAAATAAAAAAGAGCTATGTATGGCGGCTATTTCAGTCGCTTGCCTGTCCGTATTGTTGTCATTTCTATATGGATATGAATATTATGTTGAACAACAAAATATGTATTGCCCAAATTGCAATTATGTATATAAAAACATAGATGATTATGACTATTGTCCTGAATGTGGGATAAAGTTAAAAAATATATGTGATAGTTGCGGTAAAATCTTATCAGATAAAGATATTAATATTTGTCCTTATTGCGGTGAAAAAATAGAAACCAAAGTTGGAGAAATTCCTTCAGTTAATAATTCGACAGATTAAATTAATTAAATAATATTGGAGATAGCATAATGGGAAGTATATTTATATTAAATAAAAGAAATGCACTTAAATATCTACGAAAACCAATACATGAAGTGCTCGATAATAAAATAATATATATTAATATCAATGATAATAATTGTGTACATAAAATTCACAACTCAATGTTAATGTTTAGAAGAAATATTGTAACATATAATATATATTTTTCTGATAGTTTAACATCAAAAAACAGATTGGCAACAGATGATGCAATTGACTTATGTAGGTTTTTATCAACCTGCTTTAATGAACGCTATTATAATCAGATTGTAATATCTTGTCCTAAAAATGATTCTCGTCCGTTAACTATAGCACAGAGTATTATTGAAGCATATGGAATTCACCAAATAGAATATTATTATGATGAATTTTGTCTAAGTTTTTCAATTAATTCAGAATTAAATAGAATAAATGCTTGGGCAAAATTATGTATGAAACAAGCATTTCAATATAATAAATCAAAACAAATAGAACTAAAAAATAAGTCTGATTTTGATGAATTTGCTGATCTATTAAAAGAGAAAAAAGAAATATGGATTAAAACAAAATATATTACAAATTGGTATTATGGTGATTCACCCGAAGTTTCTCGACTTAGGAAAGTCTTACATGACGGTTTTATGAAATGTTCTCTTTCGGGTGATAAATTTGTTTTATCAGATGGGTTTAGTGATTATTATGAATTTTCATATCACATGTTAAAAGAATGCTTTTGGGTTACTTTATATTTTGATGAAAATTTTCAATCCAACTCTGACTTTTTCAATAAAAAATTGTATAGTGAAATATAAAATAATGGGTAGAACTGATAATTGTCCACAGTGCAATTTTGAATTAAATGGCAGGAATATTGAAATTACGGATAAGGAGAAAGAAAAATGAATTTATTTTTTGCACTATATTTACCGCTTTTTTTATATTGTATTACAACTTGTATATTTCATATATACAAAAGTTTTAAGGATGAAAAAATCTATCGCAACATTAATATTGGAAGTGCAATCGCTTTTGGTTTACTTTCAGTGTTTGTTTCGTTTTATATTATATACAATTACGCTGATGAAATGAAAACAGATATTTGTCCAAATTGTAACTATACATATCAATTAAGCAATAATTACACTTACTGCCCCCAATGCAATACAAAATTGAAAAACAAATGTGATAATTGCAATCGAATAATACCGGACGAAGCAACCGAAACCTGTCCGTATTGTGGTAAAGAAATTGAATTTAAAGTCGGTGAAATACCAACTGAAATTAACTGAGGAGGAAATAAAAATGGATGAATTGATAGGTCTATTTATTGAAGATGAAGCTGCAAATGTTGATATATATACGAAACTTTTTGCAATGGAAGGATTAAAACTTGAGAGTTTAGATAAACTTCCACCAACCGTTGACGACTTTTACGACATTGTTTTAGAGAAAAATGTAGATTTTTTAATTATTGATTTTTACTTAGAAAAGCAAGTCACATATAAAGGTATAGATGTGCTTAGGGAAATACGAAAACATGATAGTACTATATACGCAGTCCTTTTAACCAATTATGATCTTGAACAATTTGCTCCATTTGGAGATTATGACTATGAGTTAAAGAAGTCAGAGATGACCTCTCGTTATAAAGATGTTGTTGAAAAGATAAAAAGAGCTTGTGATTTGAGGAAAGATAATTTAATGTATAAAGCTGTTGAAATCAAACAGCAACAAGATAACGAAACTATTTGACTATTGCAAGAAATAAGTTCAAAGTTGGATAAGAAAAAATAACAGAATGTAAATATTGCCATCGTAGTTTAGAGGATATGGAACATTTAGGAGATAAGTGTCCGTATTGTGGTAAAGAAATTGAATTTAAAGTCGGTGAAATACCAAATGACATTAACTAAGGAGGAAAAGAAAATGAATGAAACATTTATAGCAATAGGTGTAGTGACTTGTCTTGCATGTGGTTTGTTAAGTATTACGCTTATGTTTATTAGCATTGCCGAGACAATAGAATGTTTTGAATGGCATCTTGTTTGTGCCTTTATTGCATCAATAGCTTTAGGCTTTTTATCTTTTGTAGGTGGATATACTGCATATACTTACTACAATGAAACAGAGTTTTGTCCAAACTGCCATTATGAATTTAAGGTTTTAAGTAATTATGATTATTGCCTTCAATGTGGTGTTAAAATCAAAAATAAATGCGATAGTTGTAACAGAATTTTGCTTGATAACGCATTGGCTGTTTGCCCTTACTGTGGAGAATCAATACAGACGAAAGTCGGCGAATTACCTACAAAAGTGAACTAAGGAGGAATTTGATATGAGCTTTTTTACATTTGCTTTAATTGCATTAATTGTATTTACAATTTGTTGTATTGCTTGTTTCATTGTTGGAATTGTCAAAAAGGATTTTAATCTAATTTGCACGGGGTTTATATGTATATTTCTTATTTTGGGTACAGGAATATATCTTTTGACAACATCAAAAGCAGATTTATGTCCGACTTGTCATCATCAATATCAAACATATGCAACTTATAAGTATTGTCCTATATGCGATGCTATAGTTCAAAAACAGATAGGTTAATGAGTAAACAACAATATCAATGTAAATTTAAAACAATAGAAGATAAAAAACTTTTATGAAAATAAGTTAGGAGGAGTTTAAAATGAGTATTTTGACAACTATTTTATTTTGGGTTGGTATTTCGGGCTGTATTGGTTTTCTATTTTTAGCATTCAAATGTGAAGAAGTGATATTTTTCGGAATTTCAATTCTCTTTGGAATACTTATCCTTGGTTCATGTATTTGTAATTATAATTTTTCATACTGTCCAAATTGCAACTATCATTTACCAATATATCAGGAATATGATTATTGTCCACAATGCCGAACTAAACTAATAAATAAATGTGATAACTGTGGTGAATATTTATCTAAGAATGTTACTGACAATTGTCCGTATTGTGGTAGTAAAATTGATGCCAGAGTAGGTGAAATTCCTTCGATTAGTAATACGACAGATCAAAACATTTCACAATGTCCAAATTGTAAAAAGAGTTTGGAAGGAATGAAAAATATAGAACAATGTCCGTATTGTAATTTTGAACTAAGTCAAGTATTAACACAAAAAACAAATGAATGCCCGGAATGTCATCATAGTTTTGAGGGTATGGATTACATAAAAGATATATGTCCATTCTGTGGTAAGAAAATAAACTAAGGAGGAATTTAAAATGATTTTAGTTTCATGTATTTTTGTGGGGATTCTAAGCCTACTATTATTTATCACTGGAATTTGTTCTATCTGTTTTGAAGATATAGAATTAGGCGTTATTTCAATATTTTTTAGTGTTGTATTTGCTGTAGTAGCTATTTTTTGTGGGGATATATATTTTAAGAATCAACAATTCGTGTATTGTCCGAATTGTCATTATCAATATCAGGTATATGAACAATATGACTATTGCCCTCAGTGCAATACAAAATTAACCAATAAGTGTGATAATTGCCATAAAGAATTACAGGACGAAGCAGTCAAAGCCTGTCCATATTGTGGTAGTAAAATTGACACCAGAGTAGGTGAAATTCCTTCGATTAATAATTCGACAAATCAACAATATTCAAAATGTCCTAATTGTGATAAAAGTCTAAAGGATATGAAAAATATAGAACAATGTCCTTGTTGCAATTTTGAACTAAATCAAGTAGTCACATCAAAAGCAAATGAATGCCCGGAATGCCATCATAGCTTTGAGGGTATGGATTACATAAAAGATGTATGCCCATTTTGTGGTAAAGAAATTGAATTTAAAGTCGGTGATATACCAAACTAAAGTAACTAAGGAGGAACTTAAAATGAACATATTTAATTTATTGCCTATAATGTTGCATAAAACAGCAGTGTTAGGAGTAGGAGCGTCAGGAATACTTTTAACTGTATTAGGTTGTACAGGAGGAAGACCGATGAATAATTTGGAAAAAGGAGCATTCTTGATTATAGGAACTATAGTTTTAACAATAATATATTATCAGAATGGATTTTTTGATACTAATATCCAAAAGCAATATTATCAGACTACAAATACCGAAGTGGCAGAGTGTCAATATTGTCATAGGAGCTTTGAGGGATTGGAATACATAAAAGATATATGTCCATTTTGTGGTAAGAAAATAGACTAAGGAGGAATTTAAAATGATTGAATTTATAGTAACTATAGTTTATTGTATTAATTTGATAATATTAAGTATATTGTTTGTTAAAAAAGCAATTTTTTTCTTTTCTAATGAAGAAAAATTTGCAGGGGTAATGTGTATTTGTTTATCTATACTTACATTATTTTGTTCAATTTATGGAGGGTATAAATACTATATTTCGCAAAAGCAAGATTTTTGTCCGAATTGTCATTATGAGTATAAGACGAACGAGAAATTTGACTATTGTCCTGAATGCAATGCAAAATTAACCAATAAGTGTGATAGTTGTAATAAATATTTACCGGATAGTGCAACTGACACTTGTCCGTATTGTGGTAAGGAAATAGAAACTAAAGTTGGTGAAATCCAGAACGAAAGTAACTAAGGAGAGACAAAAAATGAATTTGTATTTTTGGTCATTTACACTGTGTTGTATAACAGCTTTTATATTATTACTGATCCTGTTGTATCAATCTGTTGTATCCTTTATTTCTTGGTTGAAAGAAAAAAATTATATATATGCAATAAAAATTTTAGGGGTGGTACTTATAATAGTGGCAATTATATTAATTGAAGGATATTTCTATTATCAGTATGCGATAAGAAATATGCATTGCCCAAATTGCAATTATGAATATAAAATGATGTATAAAACGGATCACTGTCCGCAATGTGATGTTAAATTAAATAGTAGTTTTAAAAACATCAGAGTTAAGGAGAAATGAAAATGAATATATATTTGATTTTATGTATAGTTTTTGGAATTGGTAACTTATTATCATTATTCTACGGTATTTATTTATCATATTGGTGGTTTGATGAACGTGCAGTTTTTACTTTCTTATTTGCAATAGCTTGTGGAGTCTGTGCTACTTATAATGGGAGTATTTACTATATGAATTAGGGGTGATTGTATGAGTGAAATAATGGAGATTACATTAGTATTGGTATTTAGCATTAGTATATATACCTTAATAATTGTAGGTATAATATGTTGGAAAATGCCAGAGAAGTCTGATATGAAAGTACTACATGAACAAATGTATGAAATATCAAAACAACAGAATGATTTGTCATTAAAAATCAAAAGCATAGAAAAAAATCAAGTTAATCAAAGAAATGAAAAAATATAAGAACTATGATTATATGAAAGGAAATTAAGAGTATGGATACATCAGAAACAAAAGAAATATTTTTTAATAGAGTGGAAGTTGAAAAAGCGGAACATATTAATTGTGATAATTGTTTTGAGCCTGTAGTATTTATGTTAAAAGACAAGGAACATGGATTTTCAATAGGTTTGGAAACAATACTAAAATGTTTGTTTTTTGCAGTTGAAAAGGGTGATCTGCCTAAGTTGCCATCAAGCTGGTTAAAGCAAGTACATCAATACTATCGTACAACACTTGCTAATGAAGAAGATATATGTTATTATGATTATGAATATTACAATAAAAAGTAAAGGTTGGTATTCATTATGAAACATTTTAAAGTGAAAGCAAGTAGGTATGCTGAAAGATATGAAATAACAAGAGAAAATTTTGAAAGGGTAACGGGATGTAAAGAACCGTTTGAACAAATAAAGGATACAGGAAGGGCATCTCAATATGCAATTTGTCCATCTTGTTTAAATCCGATACAGATTATTGGATTGGTTCAGGAAATAAAGAGCAAGCCGTATGGTAGACATAGCGGAAAAAATATTAATGGTTTTCCGGCATGGAATGAAAGGAAATATGAGTATTGCCCGTATGCGGATAGAAATAAACGCAGACCACCTAATGAAGATGAACTTTTGCGTGAGATTACAGACAGCGTAATTGAGTTGTATAATCTATTAAGAGAACAATTTGATAGAGTTGTATATGTTATTTCAAAAGAACTAGGTATAAGATGTTCAACAATGTTTTGGCGTAAAGTATTAAATCAATTTCTTGTTAATGAAGTGTATTTCTATCCTTGGTTGACTGAATCAAATCTACCGTATATATTTGCACTAAAAGGTATGCAACATCAAAATATGTTAGGGCAAAAGTTTTTAATCGGTACGCAGTTATATCATGCGATTGAAGCTCACAATAATGTATCTTTTGAAGTAGATGAAAAAGATCCTGAATATGCAAGGCTAAAAAATGCGGGTACATATTTGAATTTGCAAGTGAGGTTTTATGGTCACAGGCAAAAAGCGGTAGAGGGCGAAGCATTAAATGAAAGTATGTTTTTTTGCGTTGATGATATGGATAGTGATGAGGAAATATATCGAACAAGACTAACTTTTAACGAAACATATTTTCCGAATCTTATAAAGGATAGTAAAAATGAAAATCGTCAACTATGGTTGTTGGACATTGCTAAAGATATGATGAAAGATATAGAAAATTGATGCTTAAGAGTGTGAATTAAAATCACACTCTTTTAATTTGTAACTAAGGAGGTATGGAGCAATGTATATATTATTTATAGTAAATTTTATATCTGATTTTTGATTATCCGCATAAACACTATACTTTCAAGCATTTTGAAATATAGGAAAGCACTCATTTTACCACGAATTTACCACGATTGAATGAGCCTTGATATGACGTAAGAATTTGAAAAGGACACCGTATAGTTTGGTGTCCTTTTACATGAAAATCATTAGTCGCTATTGATTGTTATTATACATTTTGTTAATTGTTCTTATTTCTTTTACGTTTTTTACCGAAAATCATGAGTATTGTCCGAGAGTGATTGGTCTTGCGTATGGTTAACCCTAAAGTTATGGAAATAAGACTTAGAAGCAAACTTAAGAGTGTGTTGATAGTGCATTATCTTAAAATTTTGTATAATGGTATCGTAATTTAAGACACTTCAAGAGACATTTCTTAATGAATCTGATATACTGTAAACACTACAGAAAGAAGGATTATAGTGTGAAAGAAAGCAGAGGACAGCCCTAAATGGGCACACTTGAGATGAGTATCAGAAAAAAAGTAAAATGAATACATCAAGTGTTTCTGAAAAAAATGGGAACCGTGAAAAATAAGCAATAACAAGGAAAAAGGAGAGCGAAAGAAATGAAGAAAATCAAAAAATTCATGATGACGTTAACAATAGTGGCATTTATGTTTGGATTGGCAAATATTGGATCAGTGAAAGTACAGGCTGCCAGCCCGTCTATAGACAAGAGTGTAACTTATAATTTATACAAAGGTCAAGTAGGGTTTGGTAGTGTCTGGGTTCGTAATCCTGTTACAAATGCAAAAATAACAGGTTTAAAGAATTCGAATTCAAAAGTAATAGAAGTTAGAGCAAGTGAAGACGCCAGCTATCCACATTTAGAAATAAAACTGGTCGGAGAAGGAACGACAAAAATTTCATTTCAGTATGCCGGAAAAACTCTGACGCAGAAAATTACGGTAAGGGAATACAAAAATCCGTGTAAGTTATTGAAAATTGGAAAGACGAATTACGCTAAATGTTTTAATAAATCAGGACATTACAACCATAATAAGCGAACAAAAAACGTTACCGGAAAGATAACCATAAAACCGAAAAAGGGATGGAAATTAAAGAAAATAGAAGTATTCAATATATTCGATGGTGTAAAAAAGGTGAAGAATAATTCAAAAGTAACGTTATCTATTAAAGGAACGGGAACAGGATTATATGCATATTTCAAAAATACAAAAACAGGAGTTGTGCAGAGATTAGAGCTTGGATATGGACGTGGAGGCTTTAAAACTGGAGAAAATATTTATGATTAAGTAAATGTAGCAGAATGAAGTATGCAAAAAAGCAATCAAAACAAGAACTTTGTTTTGGTTGCTTTTTTTGAACAGGTATAGTTTTGGGATACTAGACAGTGAAGAGATGGTGAAAAAATATGCAAAATCAGCAGATCAGAAAGTTGTAGCCCTGATACAGAAATGGCTGGCAAACAGATACAGTGAGTTTCAAACAAAGAAAATACGATATCTATCTTGTAGATGATCAGGAAATACATCTTCCGCAGGAGGTATATTTCAGCTCCCTGAATGAATCAGCAATGTACATTATTTATCCTGGAAAGGGACCGACTGGAAAATGGTATGAATAACACTTGGCTATGATCGGAGAGTACAACGACAGAGTGTACATAATTAATTAAATAAAAACAGTTGACAAAATAGCTTTTTCTCGGTAACGTGGAGAAAAGGCTATTTTTTTTCAACAACATTATTTATAGGAAGGACAGGTGAAGTTTATGAAAAAAGCAACCGCAAAGTTACTGTTATTTTTCTTTTGCATGAGTTTTCTTATGGTGATTCCAAAGAAGGTAAATGCAGCAGAAATCATTCCGGTCAATATCTCGGTAAAATATGGTCAGACAGAAGGCCGAAAGATCTTTGACATGATCAATGAGATGAGAACAGACAGCTTCGATGCATGGTGTTGGAATGCAGATAATGAAACAAAAACCAGATATGATAACCTGAACGAGCTTGCTTATGATTATGATCTGGAGAAAATTGCAACGAAGCGTGCAGCAGAACTTGCATTATTGTTCGATCATGGAAGACCAAACGGTGAAAGCTTTTTCAGTATTTATGAGGAAGAAGGTATCACTTATCGTGCAGCCGGAGAGAACATTGCAATGGGATATCGTACAGCAGAAGCAGTAAATGCGGCATGGCGTGAAGATGGTGAGCCGTATAACGGACAGGGACATCGAAGGAATATGCTGAATCCTAAGTTTAATTGTGTTGGAATTGGGCATGTTTACCTGGATGGCTGTCATTACTGGGTAGAAGAATTTGCATACAGAACTTCTGTTAATACCACGGAAACAACAGCAAATGACAGTGAGCAGACCATGAGCCTTTCGGTGCCGAAAAGCAAGGTTACGGGTCTTAAAGTAGCGTTTGACAAAACTTCCTATAGCCTTCGAACCGGAGAATCAACAGAAGTAAAGCTTACGGCTAAGCTTACTGTTTTTGGAAGCGATACGATCGTGACAGATCTGCCGGCTATTTCAGTAAATGATCCTTCCATTGCCACCTATAGCAATGGAAAAATTACAGGAGTAGCAGAAGGAAGCACGACATTGACGGCATCTTTGTACGGACTGACAGCAGCAGATATGCCAACGATAAATGTGTATAGGTGTGAACATCATTGGGATCAGGGAGAGATCATAACAGAACCAACCTGCACAGAAGAAGGCGAAAAAAAATTCACCTGTAGTATCTGCGGTGATGAAAAAACAGAAAAAGTAAGTGCAACAGGTCATCAGCATACGGAAATCCGCAATAAAAAAGAAGCTACCTGTAAGGAAACAGGCTACAGCGGAGATACCTGGTGCAAAGATTGTGGAAAGAAAATCTTATCCGGTCAGACGATTGCAAAAACAGAAAATCATAGCTGGGATGCCGGAAAAGTCACAACAAAAGCAACCTGCACAGAAGAAGGCGAAAAAACATTTACCTGCAGTATCTGCGGCAATACAAAAACGGAAAAAGTGAGCACAACGGACCATCAGCATATGGAAATCCGCAATCAGAAGAATCCTACCTGCAAGGAAGCAGGATATAGTGGAGATACTTATTGTGCGGATTGCGGAGTGAAAATTTCCTCCGGTAAGACGATTGCAAAAACAAAGAACCATAACTGGGATGGAGGAGTGATCACAACAGAACCGACCTGTACAGAGCGAGGCGAAAAAACATTTACCTGCACGATCTGCGGAAATACAGATACAAAGAAGGTAAATGCAACAGGACACAGTTATGGAGCATATAAAGTTGTCAAAGAGCCGACAAATAAAAGAAAAGGACTGAAGAGCAAAACTTGCAGTGTATGCGGAAAAATAGTCTATGAGGGGATACCAAAGACAAATTCTTCGCCGACAGATTCTTCAGAGACAAATCCGGATCAGAATCCGCAGACAAGCCAGAAAACCACGCGAAAAATCAAACTGAACCGCAGGAAACTGACTTTGAAAAAAGGCAAAAGTTTCAGATTGAAAGTTACGTTAACTCCGGCAGACAGCCAGGATAAGATTACTTACAAGACTTCCAATAAGAAAATTGCGACAGTTAGCAAAACAGGAAAGATCAAAGCAAAGAAAAAAGGAAAAGTAAAGATTACGGTGATTTCCGGCAAGAAGAAAGCAGTTTGCACTGTAAAAGTGAAATAGGTGTAAAGGAAATGGAAATGCTTATGAAAAACAGAAAGTTATATCAGATGTTAGCTGTAACAGCAGGAGTGCTGCTTCTTTCAGGCTGTGGTGCTTCCTCCGCACAGGAAACGGGCATAACATCATCCGATCCGCAGGAACCAACCACAATTTCTGAAGAAACAAAAGCATCGGAGAGTACAGAAAGTACAGAAAACACAAAAAGCACAAAAAGCACAGAAAGTAAAGCATCAGAATCCGAATCTTCGGCTGAGACAGCAGCAGAAACAGAATCTCAGTTGCAGCAATCTGAAATACAGACGCAGCAGACGGATCAGCAGATTTCACGAATCAATTATTATGATGCGGATGGCAAACTAATCTACTACGACAGTTATGCTTATTATGATAACGGTTTATTATGCAGCACTACGCTTCATTCCGTTGATTATTATGACAATGGAAACGGAGAACAGGATTCCTATACGGGCAATGAATATACGTTTCTGTATCTGTATGATGCGGATGGTAATATCAAAACAACGATGCCGGGTTCCCTGACAATTGCAGATAACTACAATGATGAGACGGGGGAATTTGTGCTGGATTATGATTATGATGCGGATGGAAATTCAACACCGCTTATCATTTATCCCAAAGAAGAAAGTATTGAGCAGGAGAAGTTTCATGTGGATCCGTCAAAGACAGAAAGGATCTACGGGGCTGCACCGATTCTTCCGACGCGGGCAGAAAATGGATGGACTTCTTCCTATTTAAATGAAATCTTTTCGCAGGATGCACCAACAGACATGACAGAAGTACGGTTTCTGGATATCAACGACGACGGGCAGCCGGAGCTCTGGCTGGATTATGGATATGGTTATGCAGGCGGAGAAGTATTTACAACGGATGGCAGCACGACGGACAAGGTTTACCTGTCACATGGAGCGGCCTATACAATCCCTGGCAGCAATCTGCTACATACAACCGGTGGACATATGGGTGGATATTATGACGAGATTTATAAGATTGAAAACGGAAAGTTCACTACAGTTGCCAAAGGCAGTTATGGAGAAACAGAAGATCAGCAAACGGATGAAAACGGTGAACTGATTTACCGTTATTACTGGAATGGTGAGGATGTGTCAGAAGAACAGTATGAGCAGAACCTGAAAGAACTTTTTGATCAGGATCAGGCGGAGGACATTTATCAGAATATCTATACATTTGAACAAAGCAAGGCACTGCTTCAGCAGATGATGTAAAGATTATGAGTGGAAACACGGATTGTACTTAAAAAAAAACAACAAAAACAGCAAAAAAGCTCTTGCATTTACAAGGGCTTTTTATTATAATAGCCAGTGTTGTGACATTGATAGCGTTGAAGCGTGAGGTTGCTGCGGACTCAAATCGCAGGTTTTCCGTGGAGCGAATGTCAAGTTATAAAACTGGCGACAAGTCACTGTACAATATAGCGAACGTCCGGGTAAGCCGGAAACACCGTGTGAGATTTGAGACACACACGGCATAGTGTACAGTCACCGCTTGTCGTACTGAAACAAAGTGCGAAAAGGAGGCGACTTTTTTATTATGGCAACAAGTCAAGTAATGAGAATCACATTAAAAGCATATGACCATCAGCTGGTTGATGCATCTGCAAAAAAAATCATCGAAACTGTAAAAAAGAACGGATCTAGGGTGAGCGGACCGGTGCCACTGCCAACAAAGAAAGAAGTAGTGACAATTCTGAGAGCCGTACACAAATACAAAGATTCCAGAGAACAGTTTGAGCAGAGAACTCATAAAAGACTGATTGATATCGTAGCACCGACTCAGAAAACAGTTGATGCACTGTCCAGACTGGAAATGCCGGCTGGTGTTTACATCGATATCAAAATGAAAAACAAATAATGAATTTGTTCCGTAAATTATCCTAAAGGGTTGATATAGAAGTAACGCAAGTTCCACTTATATCGATTGTTTGACTAGGATGATTGCACAACACAGTGTAATCCGCTGTAGAAAAACAGGAGGTAAATCAATGAAGAAAGCGATTTTAGCAACAAAAGTCGGAATGACTCAAATCTTCAATGAAGACGGAGTGCTTACTCCGGTAACCGTTCTGCAGGCAGGTCCTTGTGTAGTAACACAGATCAAAACAGTAGAAAACGACGGTTACAGTGCAGTACAGGTTGGTTTTGGCGACAAGAGAGAAAGCCTTGTAAACAAACCAATGAAAGGTCAGTTCAGCAAAGCTGGTGTATCCTGCAAGAGATTCGTAAGAGAGTTCAAATTTGAGAATGCTGAGGATTACAAAGTAGCAGACGAGATCAAAGCTGACATCTTTGCAGCTGGTGATAAGATCGATGCTACTGCAATTTCCAAAGGTAAGGGATTCCAGGGTGCGATCAAGAGACATGGTCAGCACAGAGGACCGATGGCTCATGGCTCTAAATTCCATCGTCATCAGGGTTCAAACGGTGCCTGCTCCGATCCGAGCCGTGTATTCAAAGGAAAAGGAATGCCTGGACAGATGGGAAATAAGAGAATCACCATCCAGAACCTGGAAATCGTAAAAGTTGACGTTGAGAACAATCTTCTCTTGGTTAAAGGTGCAGTACCAGGACCTAAAAAATCTTTAGTGACAATTAAAGAGACTGTAAAATCTGGTAAGTAAGCATTTTCGAAAGGAGGAACACACAGATGGCAAACGTATCTGTTTTTAATATGGAAGGCAATGAAGTTGGCACTATGGAGCTCAACGATGCCATTTTCGGTGCGAAAGTAAATGAGCACCTTGTGCATCTGGCAGTTGTAAGTCAGCTTGCAAACAAACGTCAGGGTACACAGAAAGCAAAAACCCGTTCTGAAGTATCCGGTGGCGGAAGAAAACCTTGGAGACAGAAAGGAACCGGTCATGCAAGACAGGGTTCAACAAGAGCTCCGCAGTGGACAGGCGGCGGAATGGTATTCGCTCCGGTGCCACGTGATTACACAATCAGACTGAACAAAAAAGAAAAAAGAGCAGCTCTGAAATCTGTTCTGACTTCCAAAGTTCAGGAAAACAAATTCATCGTTGTTGATGAACTGAAATTTGACGAGATCAAGACAAAAGCTATGAAAAATGTTCTGGCAAACCTGAAAGCTGACAAAGCACTGGTTATCCTGAATGACAACGACCAGAACGTAGTTCTGTCTGCAAGAAATATCGAAGGTGTTGAGACAGCTCTGACAAATACCATCAACGTATTTGATCTGCTGAAACACAACACTGTTGTAGTTACAAAAGCAGCTGTAGAAACAATCGAGGAGGTGTACGCATAATGGCAAATGTACAGTACTATGATGTGATCTTAAAGCCGGTTATCACAGAAAAAAGCATGAACGCTATGGGCGACAAAAAATACACCTTTTTTGTTCATCCGGAAGCAACAAAAACTCAGATTAAAGAAGCTGTAGAAAAAATGTTCCCAGGAACAAAAGTTGCTGGCGTTAACACAATCAACATGGACGGAAAGAACAAACGAGTTCGCGGAACCATGACATTCGGAAAGACAGCTAAGACAAAGAAAGCAATCGTTCAGCTGACAGAAGAATCAGCAGAGATCGAAATCTTCCAGGGACTGTAAGAAACTGGAACCTAAACGGTGCAAATCCGTGACAAAAATAACTAGCAAAATGCGAAAGGAGATAGAGTAATGGGAATTAAAACATACCGCCCATATACACCTTCCAGAAGACATATGACCGGCTCTGATTTCTCAGAAATCACAAAAACAACACCGGAGAAATCTTTAGTAGTTTCTCTGAGCAAGACTGCCGGACGTAACAATCAGGGTAAAATCACTGTTAGACACCGCGGAGGCGGAGTTAAGAGAAAATATAGAGTAATCGACTTCAAACGTAAAAAAGACGGAATTCCGGCAACTGTAATCGGAATCGAATACGATCCGAACAGAAGTGCTAACATCGCACTTATCTGCTACGCTGATGGAGAAAAAGCTTACATCATCGCACCAGAAGGACTTACAGACGGAATGAAAGTTATGAACGGACCAGAAGCAGAAGTAAGAGTAGGAAACTGCCTGCCGCTTTCAGCTATCCCGGTTGGTACACAGGTTCATAACATTGAGCTTCATCCTGGAAAAGGCGGACAGATGGTTCGTTCAGCAGGAAACAGCGCACAGCTCATGGCTAAAGAAGGAAAGTATGCAACACTTCGTCTTCCTTCAGGAGAAATGAGAATGGTTCCGATCGAATGCCGCGCATCGGTTGGTGTTGTTGGAAATGGCGATCACAACCTTGTAAACATTGGTAAAGCAGGACGTAAACGTCACATGGGTATCAGACCTACAGTTCGTGGTTCCGTTATGAACCCGAATGATCATCCGCATGGTGGTGGTGAAGGTAAGACTGGAATCGGTCGTCCGGGTCCGTGCACTCCTTGGGGTAAACCGGCACTTGGTCTTAAGACTCGTAAGAAAAACAAACAGTCTAACAAGCTGATCATCAGAAGAAAAGACGGTAGAGGAATCAAATAGTTAATTTTCAAGGAGGTTAGAACCTATGGCTCGTTCACTTAAAAAAGGACCATTCGCAGACGCAAGCCTGCTTAAGAAAGTGGAAGCAATGAACGCATCAGGAGACAAGGGTGTTATCAAAACATGGTCTCGTCGTTCTACAATCTTCCCGATTATGGTTGGACATACAATCGCAGTTCATGATGGAAGAAAACATGTTCCGGTATATGTAACAGAAGATATGGTTGGACATAAACTCGGAGAGTTCGTAGCAACCAGAACATACAGAGGACATGGAAAAGACGAAAAGAAATCGAAAGTTAGATAATATTTAACGTATTGAAAGGAGGTTTCATCCCATGGCAAAAGGACATAGAAGTCAAATTAAGAGAGAAAGAAATGCAAACAAGGACACCAGACCTTCAGCTAAGTTATCTTACGCCAGAGTTTCTGTTCAGAAAGCATGCTTCGTATTAGATGCCATCAGAGGTAAGGATGTAACAACAGCACTTGGTATTTTGACATACAATCCAAGATATGCTTCTAGTTTAATAAAGAAATTATTAGAGTCAGCAATTGCAA
>OGYH01000298.1_pt1 | contig 52748 bp, 44 predicted proteins | sample 1576511 | NCBI WGS metagenome assembly OGYH01 (sample SAMEA3541522, study PRJEB24748) | human gut metagenome | biome: human gut; feature: human-associated habitat; material: faeces | place: China | collected 2012
TTATCGTAGGACAGCTTTTGGAAGAAGGGTTCGACAATCTCGGCGTTCGCTATATTGCTATCATGGATAATATTGACACAGCCAAGGGTATCAGTCAGATTGTTCCGATGCAGGACCTGTTCACCGAGTGGCACGCGCAGAATACCAGTCAAAAAGTGCGGAATGTGTTCAAAAGTAAGGGAATGTCCGGCGCACCGCTGACCACCAATCCGCCTTTTGGGTACCTCAAAGACCCGGAGGACAAAAACAGCTGGATTGTAGACGAAGACGCCGCGAAAATCGTTCGGCAAATTTTTGCCTGGTGTGTAGACGGATTGGGTCCCACGCAAATCGCAAAACGCTTAAAAGCAGCCAAAGTATTGACGCCGACCGAGCACTGGCTCAGCATCGGCAGAAATTGCAGCAAACCGCCCGCTGTACCATACAACTGGTGTTCGGCTACTGTCGCAGATATTCTTGGCAAGCAGGAATACTGCGGCGATACGGTGAATTTTCGCAGCACCAGAAAGTCCTTCAAGAACAAAAAGAAAATCGAGCGCCCGCCGGAAGAGTGGAAAATTTTTAAGGATACGCATCCAGCCATTATCGACCGAGAGGTCTTCGATTTAGTGCAGGAACTTCGCAAGCACCGTCGCAGACCGACAAAAAGCGGCATTGTCAGCCCGTTTTCGGGGTTGCTGTACTGTGCTGACTGCGGAGAAAAGCTGTACTACAGTTTTTCCAACAACTACAAGCGAGAACAGGCGTATTTCTTCTGTTCTTCTTACCGCAAGAACTCTGATGTTTGCTCTGCGCATTACATTCGTGAAAAAGTTGTGGATCAGCTTGTTCTGGAAAGTATGCAGCGCATTATGCTGAATGTGCAGGTATTCGAGAAGGAATTTGCCCGCAAACAGATGGCCTGCTACACAGAAGAAAAGAAAAAGCAGCTCGCGGCAAAACGTCGGGAACTGGAAAGAGCACAAAAACGCATTGCCGAGATTGACACTCTGATTCAGAAAATTTACGAGGATAACGCCAGCGGAAAGCTGTCTGATGAGCGCTACATGACCTTGTCCACATCCTACGAAGAAGAACAGCAAACGCTGAAAGCTGCCGTTCCGAAGATGCAGGCATATCTGGAAACCGAAACAGATAAGGCAGTAAATTTGCAGCAGTTTATCCGGAAGGTCAAGAAAATCACCGAGCTGAAGGCGTTGACACCGGAACTGATTCACGAGTTTGTGGAAAAGATCGTAGTTTACGCGCCGAAATATCTTGACGGAAGGCGTATCCAGATTGTAGACATCTACTACAGCGGCGTCGGAATTCTTGACGAACTGACACCGGAAGAAATGGAAGAATCGTTCCAGAAATCTATTGCAGCGCGTAAGAAAACAGAAACGGCGTAACCAATAAGGCTACACCGTTTCGGAAAATGTTAAATTGAGTTGTAAAAGCCGCCTTGGGGCATCTTCCTTATGGAGGGTGCCCCGAAGAGTGCCTTTTTCGTGTTTATCAGATTTCCTCACCGGTCGGGAGGTACAGCTTATCCATTACGCGGACACAGCCGTTTTCAAAGGTGATTTCCTGCGTCATTGCACCATCGTTCTTGATGGTGCCGAGCGTCGTGCCGAAGCGGTCAAAGCAGGTAACGGTGTGCTCATCCGTGCGGAGCGCATACACGCCTGCGCCGTCGGTCGGCAGTGCGCCCGGACGGCCGTTCGGGCACTTCACGCGGAACAGAACCTTGTTCGTGCCGTCCGCGTCACAGCGGATGTACTCGTATTCCTTGTCGTTAATCCAGTGGCTGTAAATGTTCTGACCGACCTCATCGAACGCATTCTGATAGGTCTTTGTCAGCTTTTTGCCCTTAAAGTTGTACAGCGCGTAATAGCCTGTATTCTCGGAGTAGATGTAGGTATCACTGTACTGATTGAGATACAGACCGCCCGAGCTGGATGCAATGCGCTTGCCGCCTGCGATAATGGCAGCCGAATTATTGCCCCACACAGTAAAGCGGTCTCCTGCGCCGTCACGAATCTCCATCTTGCTGCGGTCAAACGCAAAATTCATGCTCCACAGGGTCTTGCCGGTGGTGTCGATGGCACGAATAGTCTTGCCGTCCACGTTGACAACCGCCTTGCCGTCCTTAAAATCGGTCAGTGCGTCATACGTCTGCGTGCTGCTCGTGCCATCGGCATAGATAATGCGGTCCTTGCCATAAACCGTACCGCCATTCTCCGGAGACGGACGCAGCCAGCCGGTCTGCTCGCCGTCCGTGCCGCTAACAGCGTAGTTTTCCAGTGTTTCACCGGTCTTCATGTTGTGCACATCATGCTTATAAGCCACGGTTTCTCGCAGCGTGACCCACTCACCGAACAACTCAATATCGTAAAATTCGCCCTTGGTGTTCTTGTAATCTGTCAGCAGGCGATTGCCTTTTGCATCTTCCAGATAGACCTGCGACATACCGGCACCGACAATACCATAAGTAATCTTATATTTGCTGCCGGTGCTGCTCGTGCTGTCGTCCTTGACAGCATACTTGGTATCATACAGCCGCAGCATGGTCGCAATGGACTGCTCGTGCGTATAGCTGTTATTCGGTGCAAAACGATTGCCGCTGACGCCGTTCATCACGCCGCTGTTGTACGCCCAGTACACATCGCTGCGTGCCCATGCCTGAATATCCGCGCCGTCCGCGAAAACGTGCGGCATACGTTCCTTCACGCTATCCTTGGCATTCTTGCGCAGGTTGCCCAGACGGTGCAGCATGCTTGCCGCCTGCTGACGGGTCAGCTGCTGCTGCGGTGCAAATTTGCCATTGCCAACGCCGTTTACCACGCCCAGAGACGCACAGAGCAGCACATCCTCGTCCTTGGTATCCGAGAAGGAAACCGCGGTTTTCTCGACGGATTTTACGTTGCCGCTCTTTTCCCAGGTGCGGTAAACCGCTGCTGCCAGTGCGCAGAAATCCGCACGGGTGATGCTCTGCGTGTACGCCTGATCGACCTGCTCCGGCACAATGCCCGCGTTCCGCGCGGTATCCACCGCCGACTTCGCCCAACTGCTCGGCGCTTCCGCTGCCGCAGCTGCCGTTACCAGCATAGCCGCAGATAAAATCGCTGCAATCGTTCGTTTCATAGAAAATCCTCCTTTTAATTCAGCGGTCAGTGATTTTTTCTTTGTTTTGGATATTGCGCGCGCTGTTTTCTGATCGCTACATTGTATTTGACGTTGGTATCTGCAAAAGGTTCCCAGATTTATCGGGTAATGTCAAAAAAATCATTGACGGTGCAGGTCTGCAGAATACCGTCCGGCGTGTAGTATTCATCCCGCAGGACGCGCTGCTGCTCGTCATACCATATTTTCTCGGTTACGCCATCCTCGCTGACGCAGACTGCGGTGCGCTCAGCGTCGTCATACGTCCACTCGTTGTCCTGCATCATTTCGTAATTCGGATCATGCACATTGTTTTCCATGCGCAGTATGGAACCGCGTGCATCCTTCACCGTGATCCATGTACCGGTCAGCGCACCCTCGAAAACCGTACTGGTTCTGGTCGTTTCTCCGGTTTTGGGATTGTATTCCGACACTGTCTGTGACTGCATGTTGCCTGCCGTGTCGCAGCTCTGCTCCAGATACGGTTCTTCCTCGTCTCCGCGATAGGTGTAAGTCTCTATTCCGTCCGCATTCGCTGTGCGAATGATACGCCCCTGCTCGTCATACTCTGTGTAAGAAACCGTCTTTACACCGCAGGTTGTGGAATACCATGTCATTTGGCTGCCGCTGTAAACCTTGCGTTCGCTGGAACTCACACCGAACGGACGCTTGCAATTCAGCGACCAGATCTCGCGGTTCTGCGCATCGTAGCCGGTGATTCTGAGATAGGACCATTCCTTCTCATCCGGTATCACGCGCGTTGTCTTTTGCTGTTCAATCCGAGCAGCAGGCTGCATATACGCCAGAAGTGTCCAGTTTTCTGCTGTCGGACGGACATACCGCAGTCCGTTCATCGATAAGCCGCCGAAAACAACGCCGCAGCAGACCGCAGTGCTCGCCGCCAGCATTCCGGCTCGTTTAAGAATGTTCAGCTTCACCCAAACACCTCCTCAGCGGGTGACATCGGTGTATGTTGTTGTAATCTCACGCGACAAACCATCCTCCGAAAAGCTATATGCATTTTTTATCCAGCGTCCCTGTTCGTCATACCAGTATTTCTCGGTCGTGCCCTCCGCCTCGTCCACACAGGTGGCCGTGCGCGCGGCATCGTCATACGTCCACTGATAGTCACAGGTTCTCATCTGTCCGCCCGCGCTGACATGCACTTGCTTTACGATGTTGCCATGCGAATCCAGTATGCAGTACTGCGAGGCAAGATAGGTACCATCGTCTTCGTATATGTCCATATTGGTGACGGTACTGCCTGTTTGCGGGTCGGTTTCGGTGATCTTGCGGCCGGTCAACGCGCCCTGCGCGTTGTGCGTTTCCTCCAGATACGTTTCAGTCGCATCGCCGCGGTAGTAATACGTCGATATGCCGCCATAGTCGGTTTCCATACGGATAAGCCGTCCCTGTTCATCATACTGGCAAACCGAGTCCGCTTTTCCGCCCTGACCGAAGAAATACCGCGCCGATGTATTGCCGATGTACACATCACGGCTGCTGCCGACCGATGCCAGCTTGCCGAATGTCGTGCGCGACCAAATCTCGCGGTTCTGTGCATCGTATCCGGTGACAGTGTAGGTCGGGTCGCCCTCACCGAAATCCATGACGGACTGTTCGATTCTTGCCGCCGGTGCGACCCACGGCAGCAGCCACCAGTTATCTGTCGTTGGCCTCATGTAGCGTAAGCCATTCACCGCCAGCGCCCCGAAAACACCGGCTGTACAGGCGGCAGTTGCCGCCGTCAACATTCCCACACGTTTGAGCAGATCTCTATTCATAAACATCCGCCTTTCTCTATCCAATTGTCCTGCCTGTCTTATCTGGTTTCAGTATAGCATAAATTTTTCCGGAAGGATATATCTCTTTGCATTTTGAAACAGAAATGTATCATGCAGCGGCAAAATCGTTTGTCTGCGCCCGGTTGGCGACGGTGCGGGAGCACAGTGTGCTCCCCCTACGATTGCGCGTGTGCAGATGAATTTACCGGCGGTGCGCCGAGGTCGCACCCCAGGGCACCTTCTCTTGCCCTGACGGGCAATTCACCTTGCCGCACCCTATGGTAAAGTCTAACATCGGATACAATTCGCGTATGTTACGAAATAAACGCAAAAAAATCCCGCAGAGAAAACCTCTGCGGGATTTATTATGCTATTTCAGCAAGCGTTTTGCGCGATCTTACGCCTCGGGAGCGTACAGATCCTGCAGGCGCTTCAGGTGAGCGTAACGCTTGGTAGACTCTACCTCGGAACGCTCGAACAGGCCCTCTGCACGATCCGGGAACGAACGGGTCAGTGCGGAGTAACGAGCCTCGCCCATCATGAACTTGCGGTAATCCTCGGTCTTGGGCTCCTTGGACTCCAGAATGAACGGGTTCTTGCCCTCGTCAGCCAGCTGCGGGTTGAAGCGGAACAGGTTCCAGTAACCGCAGTCAACAGCCTTCTTCATCTCAGCCTGGCAGTTGGTCATGCCGCCCTTGATGGAGTGCATCTCACACGGAGCATAGCCGATTACCAGCGACGGGCCCGGATAAGCCTCAGCCTCAGCGATGGCCTTCAGGGTCTGAGCCGGGTTAGCGCCCATAGCTACCTGTGCAACGTAAACGTAGCCGTAGCTCATAGCGATCTCAGCAAGGCTCTTCTTCTTGGTGGTCTTACCGGAAGCTGCGAACTGTGCAACAGCGCCGATGTTGGTAGCCTTGGAAGCCTGTCCGCCGGTGTTGGAGTAAACCTCGGTATCGAATACCATAACGTTTACGTCCTTGCCGGATGCCAGAACGTGATCCAGACCGCCGAAGCCGATGTCATATGCCCAGCCGTCGCCGCCGAAGATCCAAACGGACTTCTTAGCGAGGTATTCCTTATGAGCCAGAACATCCTTGCAGTCCGGGCAGCCTGCTGCTGCGCCCTTTTCGAGCTCTGCAACCAGTGCCTTTGCCGGCTCAGCGTTAGCTGCACCGTTGTCCTTGGTATCCATGAAGCTGTTAACAGCGTTCTTGAAGCTGTCGGTAGCGTTCTCAGAGCCAGCCATAACTTCCAGCTTGGAGATCAGGCGCTCACGGAGAGCTTCCTGACCATAGTACATGCCAAGGCCGTGCTCTGCGTTATCCTCGAACAGGGAGTTAGCCCATGCCGGACCGTGGCCGTTTGCATCAACGGTGTACGGGGAGGTAGCAGCCGGGCCGCCCCAAATGGACGAACAGCCAGTAGCGTTGGAGATGTACATGCGGTCGCCGCAAACCTGAGTGATCAGGCGGGCGTAAGAGGTCTCTGCACAGCCTGCGCAGGAACCGGAGAACTCAAGCAGCGGCTTCTTGAACTGCGAATCCTTTACGGAGTTCGTGGAGATCATGTCGGCCTTCTCGGAAACCTTTGCTACGCAGTAATCGAATGCATCCTGCTGAGCAGCTTCCTCTGCCTGCGGTACCATCTTGAGGGACTTGGTCGGGCAGACGCCGATACATACGCCGCAGCCCATGCAGTCCAGCGGAGATACAGCCATGGTGTACTTGTAAACGCCCTTGCCCTTGCCTGCCTTGATGTCAACCAGCTTGGTGGAAGCCGGTGCAGCAGCAGCCTCTTCTTCGGTCAGTGCAAACGGACGAATGGTAGCGTGCGGGCAGACGTAAGCACACTGGTTACACTGAACACAGGTAGCCTCGTTCCACTGCGGAACGGTAACTGCTACGCCGCGCTTCTCGTAAGCAGCTGCGCCGTGCTCGAAGGAGCCGTCAACATGCTCGCCTGCGAATGCGGATACCGGCAGGGAGTCGCCGTCCATGCGGCCGATCGGCTCCATAACGTCCTTGACCATCTTGACAACTTCCGGACGGCCCTGCAGATCGCGGGTATCAACCTCGTCCTGTGCGTCAGCCCAGTCAGCCGGTACGTCGATCTTCTGGTATGCGGTAGCGCCGATGTCGATAGCCTTGTGGTTCATATCAACGATGTCCTGGCCCTTCTTCAGGTAGGACTTGGTAGCAGCGTCCTTCATGAACTGGATAGCCTGCTCGCTCGGCATTACCTTAGCCAGTGCGAAGAATGCAGACTGCAGAATGGTGTTGGTGCGCTTGCCCATGCCGATCTCGATAGCGAGGTCGATTGCGTTGATGGTGTAAAGCTGAACGTCGTTCTTAGCAATGTAGCGCTTCTCGGAAGCTGCCAGATGCTTGCTCAGCTCTTCCGGAGACCACTGGCAGTTGATGAGGAATACGCCGCCCGGCTTAACGTCACGCACGATCGGGAAGTGCTTGGTGATGTAGGACGGGTTGTGGCATGCTACGAAGTCAGCCTTGTTGATGTAGTAAGGAGAACGGATCGGCTTGTCGCCAAAACGCAGATGCGAAACGGTTACGCCGCCGGTCTTCTTGGAGTCGTACTGGAAGTAAGCCTGTACGAACTTGTCGGTGTGGTCGCCGATGATCTTGATGGAGTTCTTGTTCGCACCAACGGTACCGTCGCCGCCGAGACCCCAGAACTTGCACTCGGTCGTGCCTTCTGCTGCGGTGTTCGGTGCCGGCTTCTCCTCGAGGGAGAGGTAGGTAACGTCGTCGTTGATGCCCAGGGTGAACATCTTCTTCGGCTCTGCCTTAGCCAGCTCCTCGTATACAGCGAATACGGAGGACGGGGGCGTATCCTTGGAACCCAGACCGTAACGGCCGCCGGTTACTACCTTATCGGTGATGCCTGCATCAGCCAGAGCGGTAACAACGTCCATGTAAAGCGGCTCGCCCTGGGAGCCCGGCTCCTTGGTGCGGTCGAGGACTGCGATCTTCTTAGCGGTCTCCGGGATAGCTGCGATCAGCTTGTCAGCACGGAACGGACGGTACAGACGAACCTTAACCAGGCCGACCTTCTCGCCATGTGCGTTCAGGTAATCGATAACTTCCTCTGCAACGTCGCAGATGGAGCCCATAGCGATGATAACGCGGTCAGCATCAGCAGCGCCGTAGTAGTTGAACAGCTGGTAGTTGGTGCCGAGCTTGGCATTTACCTTGCCCATGTACTCCTCAACGATGCCCGGAACAGCTTCGTAGTACTTGTTGGCAGCCTCGCGGTGCTGGAAGAATACGTCGCCGTTCTCGTGAGAGCCGCGCATCATAGCGTGCTCCGGGTTCAGTGCGCGCTTGCGGAATGCTTCAACAGCATCCATGTCGCACATTTCCTTCAGATCCTCGTAATCCCAAACCTGGATCTTCTGGATCTCGTGGGAGGTACGGAAGCCGTCGAAGAAGTTGATGAACGGAACACGGGACTTGATGGTAGCCAGATGTGCTACGGCAGACAGGTCCATGACCTCCTGCGGGTTGGTCTCAGCCAGCATAGCGAAACCGGTCTGGCGGCAAGCCATAACGTCGGAATGGTCACCGAAGATGTTCAGTGCATGAGATGCAACGGTACGAGCGGAAACGTGGAATACACACGGAAGCAGCTCGCCTGCGATCTTGTACATATTCGGGATCATCAGCAGAAGACCCTGAGAAGCAGTGTAGGTGGTAGTGAGCGCACCTGCTGCCAGAGAGCCGTGTACGGTACCCGCCGCACCTGCCTCGGACTGCATTTCGATTACCTTAACGGTAGTACCGAAAATGTTCTTCTGACCTGCGGCAGCCCACTGGTCAACGCTGTCTGCCATGGGGCTGGACGGGGTGATCGGATAGATACCCGCAACTTCGGTAAACGCGTACGATACGTGCGCGGCCGCAGTGTTGCCGTCCATGGACTTCATCTTTCTTGCCATGTTGATGTCCTCCTATAAAAAATTATAATTCTCAATCGGAATTAAAAGCCCTCGTTTTGGTGTATTTTAACCTAAACTAAGCCTTACCTGCCCCTTCATTGTAGCACTCACGCACAAAGTTGTAAACAGTAAATGTACTATTTTCCGCACTATTTTTCAAATTTTGATAAGCTGTTCCGTATTATGAAACGCATGCAAACTTTTTATCATGGAGTTTCTGTGTTTTTTCCGTGTTTTTTATTGCGTAATCTGATGACACATAGTATAGTATTAGATGTATAGTTATATGGTTATGCCATAAGTATCGGAGGGATCGGCATGGTATCTCGCGTATTCTCCGCAGGACTGAGCGGCATTGACGGCTACATTGTCACCGTCGAGTGCTTCCTCTCCGGCGGTCTTCCCCGGCTGGATGTCGTCGGTCTGCCGACCGGCGCGGTATCCGAAGCCGGAGAGCGCGTCCGTGCCGCCGCAAAGGCCTGCGCCTTTGACTGGCCTGTGTCCCGACTGACCGTCAACCTCGCACCTGCCGACACAAAAAAGGCAGGAACAGCATACGATCTGCCCATTCTGCTTTCCATTCTGGCGGCAGCGGGCGAGATTGATGCACCGCCCGACAACGCTCTCTTCTTCGGCGAGCTTTCCCTCACCGGAGAGCTGCGGCCTGTCTGCGGTGCGCTTTCCATGGCGCTTGCCGCGCGTGATGCCGGTTTCAAAACCGTGTTCGTTCCCGCGATGAATGCCGCCGAAGCATCCTATGCTTCCGGTGTGACGGTGTTTCCGATCCGTACATTAAATGAGCTGCTCGGACATTTGAACGGCAGAAAGCCGCTCACACCGTGTGCTCCTCCGCCCAGACCCGAACCGCAGGACGATGCGCTGGATTTTGCGCATGTGCTCGGTCAGCACGCGGTCAAACGCGCGCTCGAGATCGCGGCTGCAGGCGGACACAACGTGCTTCTTTCCGGACCGCCCGGTTCGGGCAAGAGCATGGCTGCAAAGCGCTTTTCCACCATCCTGCCGCCGCTGTCTGACAGCGAACGGCTGGAGGTTATCCGTGTCTGGTCTGCCATCGGCAGAGGACAGGAGGCGGTCGAACGTGCCGAACGGCCGTTCCGTGCACCGCACCATAATTCCTCGGCCAACGCGATGGCTGGCGGTTCGGGTGCCGCAGGGCGGCTGCCCGTCCCCGGCGAGATCACGCTCGCGCACCGCGGTGTGCTGTTTCTGGATGAATTTCCGGAATTCCGCCGCGATGTGCTCGAAACCCTGCGCCAGCCGCTTGAAGACGGCAGAGTTACCATCTCGCGTGTCGCCGGTCAGGTGACGTATCCGGCACGGTTTCAGCTCATTGCCGCGATGAATCCCTGCAAATGCGGCTGGTACGGCACGGAACGCTGCACCTGCACCAAGGCTGCCGTTCAGCAGTATCTGCACCGTCTGTCCGGTCCGCTGCTCGACCGAATCGACCTGCAGGTTGCTGTGCAGCCGGTTGAATACGCCGCGCTTGCCGCACGAGGTCAGGCCAGTGAGGAACACTCTGCCGACATTCGTGCCCGTGTGCTCGCCGCGCGCGAGCGGCAGTATGCCCGACAGGGTGCCGACGTGTGCAACGCCGCGATTCCGCCGCCGCAGCTTGCCGAGCACTGCCCGCTGAGCGCGGATGCATCTCGTATGTTTGCGGCCGCATTTCAGCGGCTGGGGCTGACTGCCCGTGCGCATGACCGCGTACTGCGTGTTGCCCGCACGATCGCCGATCTGGCAGACAGCAGTGTCATCGAGGCTGAGCATCTCGCCGAGGCTCTGCAGTACCGTTCACTCGACAGAGCCGCGGGTTCTTAACAGCTTGTGGAAAAGTCTGTGGACTATGTGTATAAATTTACAATTACTGTAATTTTGTCTGAATTCGACCATTTCGTTTTTATTTAACATACTGGTTTGTTTTATCGGCAAACCAACAACCAGTCAGGAGGAAAATTCAATGTCTCATCCTATCGCTCGCCGTGCCGGTATGCTTGCGCTGACTGCCGCAATGCTCATGCCGAACGCGGGAGCATTATCCGATGTGTCCAACTGGGCGCAGGAAGGCGTTGCCGCTGCGCAGAATGCCGGTCTGGCACCTTCGTCCCTGTCCAACAGTGCCGCTTCCGGCTCTATCACCCGCGCAGAGTTCTGTGCCGTTGCGCTGAACGCCTACAAGGCTGTCAGCGGCAAGGCTGTCTATGTTTCGGGCAAAAAGCCGTTCGAGGACTGCTCGGATCCCAATGTCACCGCAGCTTACCTGCTCGGCATTGTAAAAGGCCGCACCAACGGCAACTTTGATCCGGATGCCAAGATCAGCCGCGAGGAAATGTGCACCATGCTCGACAACATCCTCGCCGCTGCCGATATCGAAGCAACCGAGATCGCCGGTGATGCCTGCATCGAGGATTACCCCGATGTAAGCATGATCAGCGATTACGCAATGCAGCCGGTCGTTACCATGGTCGATCATTCGGTCATCAACGGCATCACCGATACCAGCACGGACACCACCATTCTGGCCCCGTCCGGCACCACCACCCGTGAGCAGGCGCTGATCATGGCAAACCGCTTCTGCACCGCCTTCAAGCCAGATAAGACGCCGATTGCAGCGGTTGACGGCTCCGCTAACCTGCCGACCACCGCCGGTTCTTCCACCTCTGCCGCAACCACTATCACCGGTCTGCCGCAGACCGAGGCTGAGAAGATGACCTACGTTTACGGCGCAGGCAACGGCAAGTACCAGTCCGCAGCTGAGGCTGAGGCTCACATGGTCGAGATCGTGGTTCCGGTATGGCATCTGCAGTCCGACGGCACCAAGGTGGCCTCCAAGGCTTACCTGCAGGTAAACGCTTCGCTGGCTTCCATCTATCAGGCCATCTTTGAGGAGATCTTCAACGGCTCCGAGAAGTTCCCGATCTATGATGTAGGCTGCTACTCGTGGCGCACCGGCGAGCACTCTCAGGGCACCGCAGTTGATATCAACCCGGACGAGAACATGGAAGCTACCATCAACTCGGACGGTTCTCTGTCTCCGACCTGCGGCACCCACTGGACGCCGTATATTGATCCGTACTCCATCCCCGAGGGCGGCGATGTTTACAACGCCTTCACCAAGTACGGCTTCACCTGGGGCGGCAACGGCTGGCGCACCAAGCGCGACTACATGCACTTCAGCTACTTCGGCCGCTAAGCACTACATACGAAATGGCAAAAGAAGGGACGGCTTATCGTTAGCCGCCCCTTATCTTTTGTGAAATTTGTGTAACTTTACAGGAATTTAATTTGCAATTTTAGAATAACATGCTATAATAATATATAGAGTAAATTAGCAAGGAGGCATGACATCATGAGAAGACTCTCTATTCCGCAGAAGCCCGACCGTCCGGACATCGACGATCTGATCTTTGGTGATGACCATAAGACGCAGAGCGAAAAGTAACCGCACTTTTTGATCGGTTCCACGCAGGGCTTGCAGAGAAACAGCAGCCGCGTGGTTTTTTTATACCTGTTTTTGAAAGGAAACATATAAAAATGGAATCATCCAGTCCCGCGTCACGGACAAAAATGTAACACCCGAAGCATTTTTAATGCCTCGGGTGTTTTCTTTTCTGTTAGTCTAGAGATTACGAACAGCGCCTGCGAATGACATATACAGTTAAATGTTATCGTAGGGCGGGGTGCTCTACGGATATGATATAATATAAATTTCAAAGATTAAATCCGCAGGTGCTGTCTGTAATAACACGCTAACGAATTGTGCGGCACTGTTATCCCCAGGGGACCCCCTCTTGCCCTTCGGGCAATTCACCTTGTGCCGCACCCAGCGTAGAGTTGCCCTTATGTGTAGCAGCAAAGTATCTGACACTGCGTATAGGTAAAGAAATGGGAGCACACTGTGCTCCCCTACGGTAATAAAAATCCTCTGCCGTTCCCCTATTTCGGAGCGGTCGCCGCTCTCCGATTTTCGCCAGGCTATCCCCAAGGAAAGGGGTGATTCACAAGAGGGTGGAAGCCTTGGTGTCTACCCTCTTGTGCCCCTGCCGGGCAGGCAAGATTCGTTCGCTTCGCAAGCGACAAACCTTCGTATATAACGATTTAACAAACTCGAAGTTCGATTTCCGTACTCATGCAAAAATAAAACCCCACCCTGCCGATGCAGTCCAATTAGTAACCTGCACGACTCATGCAGGTGGGTCCTCTGTTTGATACCTCTGCGCTTCCAACTTCCGTGTATACCCGGGAGGCCTGCTGCTCAGTATCAAAACTTTCCGAAGTCCCGTACTAAAAATGTGGGTTAAAAAAGGACTGCTGTCGAACAGGGCAGGATCTTACCGAAATAAAATGCTTTGCTTCCGATAACGAAGCTGCGCTGTTTACTCTTATTTTATGCTCTCGGCCGGAGAATTACTCCTCCTCTGCCTCGGCGCGTTCCATAACGATGTCGAACACTGCATCTGCGATCTCGTCATCCTCGACCGCCTCGAGCAGCTCTTCGCCGTTCTCCTCAACGATCTGCATGATAACGACCTCTGCATCCTCCTCGATGGAGATTTCTGCAGGGATAAACGCCAGATAGGTCACACCATTATATTCCACGGTGTCGATATGCTCAAACTCGACCTCGTTGCCGTCCTCGTCGATCAGGGTTACAAAATCATTGCCGTATTCCTCGCTCATAGGTCCGGCACCTCCTTAAATTCATAGTAAAGGGGATTGATCAGGTGTTTCCTGTCCCTTGTATTAAGCATAACAAATTATGACGTATTTGTAAAGCCTTATGTTGTGCATTCAGCACTACACTTTACACGATCATAGTATGTCTGTTACTGTAATAATCATACCAGTTAAAAAACGTGAAATAAAGCCTTGACTTTGTAAATTAATTCTGGTATAGTATTTGAGGTAACAAGGAAGAAGGCAGGTCCTCACCCGCAGCGAAGCAAACGGGTCAATAAAGCACAGAAGCCGCTTTGCGCGCTCTGCGATTTTATTCTGGAGGACGGTCATTCGATCAGTCCTTTTTCTTTTTGTCTTAAACCGATTTCGTTTGGAGGTGCTTACCAATCAGCAGCATGGAACATCAAATCAATGAAGAGATCCGCGACAAGGAAGTTCGTCTGATCGGTGACGACGGCGAACAGCTCGGCATTCTGCCTATTCAGCAGGCACAGGATATCGCCGTAGAAAAGGGCATGGATCTGGTCAAAATCGCGCCGCAGGCTAAGCCGCCTGTCTGCAAGATCATGGATTACGGTAAATTCCGTTTCGAGCAGGCAAAGCGCGAGAAGGAAGCGCGAAAGAATCAGCGTGTCGTGGAGATCAAAGAGATTCGCCTGACGCCTAATATCGACATCGGCGACCTGAACACCAAGGTAAAGAACGCTTGCCGCTTCCTGCAGGACGGCAACAAGGTCAAGGTTTCGGTTCGCTTCCGTGGCCGCGAGGTCACGCACGCGTCGCTTGGTCAGGATCTGCTCCATCGCTTCGCGGAGCTGTGCTCGGAGTGCAGCACGGTAGAAAAGCAGCCCAAGCTCGAAGGCCGCCAGATGCTGATGTTTCTGGCGCCCGCAAAGGACAAGTAAAACCAACGCGCAGATATAGCGCAAATTCAGAGAGGAGCAAAACCTTATGCCTAAGATCAAAACGCACAGCGGTGCAAAAAAGAGATTTTCCGTTACCAAGAACGGTAAGTTCAAGCGCGGTCACGTTGGCAAGCGCCACCTGCTCAACGGCCATGGCAAGACCACTAAGCTGAAGCGCCACCTCCGCAAGGAAGGCTTCGCAGATTCTACCAACGTAGCACAGCTGAAGCGTCTGCTGCCGTACAAGTAAGTTAGAAAACAACATCTTTCATATAGGAGGCAAACACAATGGCAAGAGTTAAGGGCGCAATGATGACCCGTAAAAGAAGAAAGAAGATCCTGAAGCGCGCTAAGGGTTACTGGGGTTCCAAGTCTACCCACTACCGTGTAGCCAACCAGGCCGTAATGAAGAGCCTGAAGTACGCTTACATCGGCCGTAAGCACAAGAAGCGTGACTTCCGTCGTCTGTGGATCACCCGCATCTCTGCAGCTTGCAAGACCTGCGACATCAATTACAGCCGTTTCATGAACGGTCTGAAGAAGGCTGGTATCGACCTGAACCGCAAGATGCTGGCTGACCTGGCTGTAAACGACCAGGCTGCATTCGCTGCACTGGCTGAGAAGGCTAAGGCTGCACTTTAATTGCATAACAAAAACGAGTCTGTGAAAACAGGCTCGTTTTTTTGCATTCAGCGTTCCGATCGGGACGCTGTTTTCATATTCCGCGTTCCTCCGCCCTATACTGTGATGGTAAGGAGTGTGATGAAATGGGTCCATCCATTTACTTAGGCGTACAGGGCTACGGCTGCATCCGTGCCGAGGATAAAGACCGGTTTGCGCATCGGTTTCGGCAGGACGACAGCGTGTGCTGCTATGCCGTGTGCAATAAAGGCCGCTACGCCATCCAGAACCGCCTGCAGGAAGGTCAGGCGTATCATTTGACCATCCGGCAGGGAACGGTGACACAGGCCGTTCTCACCCGTCCGGATGCACAAGGCGTAATCAATGCTGTCAGCGGCAATTCCATCACGGTAGACGGCATGCACCTTCCCTGCCGCGCTGTGTTTGAAATCCGTACACGAGCCGGCGGCGCTGTCGTTCTGCCGTGCTTTCTCACCGGCCGGATTGTCGGAAGTTATGCACAGGTATTCGGCGGTGTTGCGTATATCCGGCCTGCTCCGCAGATGTATCATCCGCCGGTTCACGGTGTTCCCGGTCAGCGCACCCTGCAAAACCTGCTCCGAACCGCCTTGATGCCTGTCGGCATCTCCCTGTACGTCTACGGCGGCGGCTGGAACTGGCAGGATACCGGCTCCGGCAACACCGCTATGCACATTGGTCTGCCGCAAAGCTGGATTGACTTCTTCGACCGTCAGAACGCCTGCTATACCTACCGCAACGACAGCAATCCCGCGCACAGCTATTACCCGACCGGCGGCTGGAACCAGTACGGCTATGCCGGTCTGGATTGCTCGGGCTACCTCGGCTGGACGCTGTACAATACCCTGCATACCGAGAGTGCGTCTGTCTCCGACTGTGACGGCTATGTCACGCCCGCCGCCGAGTTTGCCCATACGCTTGCCCAAAGAGCCTGGGGTACCCTTTCCCGTCAGGACTGCGGCAACGGCCTGCAGGAGCCGTCCTCGTTCCGTCCCGGCGATATCTTCAGCATGGACAGTCATGTGTGGCTGTGCATCGGTCCCTGCCGAGACGGCAGCATTGTCATCGCGCACTCTACGCCCTCGCCCAGCAAAACCGATTGCAGAGGCGGCGGCGTACAGCTCAGCGCGCTCAATCCCGCGAGTGATGCGGATAAGGATTGTCAGGCGTATCGGCTTGCAGAACGCTTTATGCAACGGTACTCGAGATGGAGCGCAAGGTATCAGGCGCAGCTGCTGCCCTATTCGGTTTATGGGAAATTATCTGATAACCCGCATGCAGGATTGTTTCGGTGGAATGATTTTCTTTCAGATAAAGAAGGTGTTCAGGAACAGTTTGCGGAGGAGATTCTGCAAATTGAGAATTGAAAATGGAGAATGGAGAATTATGCAGCGGTAAAGCGTTGTGCGGGCGGCCAACGGCCGCCCCTGCGGTTACGCAAGGTGCAGATAGGTTACAAGCGGTGCGCCGAGGTCGCACCCTACGGTATCATCCGTTATCAAACAAAACCCGCAGATGCCGTCCATGACCACCGAGCAAACGAGTTGCGCGACACGGGTATCCCCCAGGGGACCCTCTCTTGCCCTTCGGGCAATTCACCTTGTGTCGCGCCTGCGTAGAGCAGCCGATATGTGTAGCAGTACGGAATCCGGCACTGCGCAGAGGTAAAGAAATGGGAGCACACTGTGCTCCCCTGCGGTAATAAAAATCCTCTGCTGTTCTCCTTTTTCGAAGCGGTCGCCAGTCTCTGATCTGCGCCAGACTAACAAACAAAAGGAAGTGGGAGTTAAGAGGGTAGAAACCTTGGTGTCTACCCTCTTGCCCCGCCGCGGGGCGCGGCACGCTCCCGCCGTCCGCAGACGGCGAATCCCCTCGCTGAGGTTCAGCGAAAAAACTCCCCGCCCGTTAGGGGCGAACACGCTAACGCAGTTCGAGTACCCCGCTCAGCCGGTGCAGAAAAGGCTGCCGCCCGGATAGGGCGAACACGCCTGCGGCAGTTCGTGTCCCCCGCTCAGCCGGTGCTGAAAAAAGCTGCCGCCCGGAAAGGATGAACCGCCTGCGCGGTTCAAGTGCCCCAGAGGTTCGGTGCAGAAACCAAAAAGCAACACCCTTTTCAGAGTGCTGCTCAGAATTACGAATGCTTACGCGTTCTTAATAAACGCCTCGAGGCGGTCGAGGCCCTTGTCAATCTCGGTGAGCGAGGTCGCATAGCTCCAGCGGACGAAGCCCGGCGCGGCAAATGCGGTGCACGGAACGGTCGCAACCAGACCCTTCTCAAGGAACAGCTGCGCGAAGTCCTCGGCGCTCTCGATGACCTTGCCGTACATGGTCTTGCCGAGGAAGCCCTTCATGTTCATCATAACATAGAACGCGCCCTCCGGCTTGATGCAGGAAACGCCCTCGATCTGGTTCATGCGCTCTACCAGATGGTCGCGGCGCTGCTCGAACGCCTGCTTCATCACCTGCATATCCTCCTGCGGGCCGGTCAGTGCAGTGATAGCCGCCTGCTGGGAAATGGTGGACGGTGCAGAGGTGGAGTGGCTCAGGTAATTCGCCATCACCTTGGCCAACTGCGGATTGGACGCGCTGTAGCCGATACGCCAGCCGGTCATCGCGTAGCTCTTGGATACGCCGTTGACCAGAATGGTGCGCTCCTTCACGTCCTCTCCCAGAGAAGCGAAGGAAACGAACTCATTGTTATCGTATACGAGGTTGCAGTAAATCTCATCCGCGATAACGTAGATGTTATGGCGGCAGCAAACCTCAGCGATCGCCTCCAGCTCGGCCTTGGTGTATACCATGCCGGTCGGGTTGGACGGAGAGTTCAGCATGAACACCTTGGTCTTGTCGGTAATGGCGGCATCCAGCTGCTCTGCGGTGATCTTGAAGTCCGCCTCCTCGGTTGCGGCTACGATGACCGGGATTGCACCTGCCTGCTTTACCATCTCGGAATAGCTTACCCAGTACGGAGCCGCGATAACGACCTCATCGCCCGGGTTGCACAGCGTCATCAGCGCGATATAGACCGAGTGCTTTGCACCCGAAGCCACAACGATCTGCGTCGGCTCGTAGTCCAGACCGCAGTCCTCCTTCAGACGGTAGCAGGCTGCCTTGCGCAGGTCCATCAGACCGGCTGCCGGCGTGTACTTGGTCTGGTTGTTCTCAATGGCCTCGATACCGGCCTGCTTGATGTGCTCCGGCGTCGGAAAATCCGGCTCACCGGCACCAAAGCCGACAACGTCCTTGCCCTCTGCCTTCATCTGCTTGAACAGCGAATCAATGGCCAGCGTCGTGGACGCCTGCACACCTGCTGCAATCTTGGAAATCGGCTTCAATGCCATGCTCAGCACTCCCTTATATCTCTCATCAGTTATCATGTGTTTTTATTATATGCCTGCGAACTTATTTTTGCAAGTCCTGACTTAATAAATTGCAAAATCGACACAATAAAAAAACCCGCCGATATTGGCGGGTCAGGTGTGGAATTTTCACAAAACACGGTCGCGTGAGAAGATAATCAGAGCCGTTCCCCGTTCAATCGTGACGGCAAAGCGGCTGTTCGGTTTTGCCTCGTTCGAGGTGGAGATCATGCCGACACGGGTAACCGTGCCGTTCGTTAATTCATATTTTGCATTCTCGATGGTCACGCCCTCGAGCACCGCGTCCATCGGCACGACCGAGAAGTAGGTAAACGTCTCCGGCATGATGAATTCCTGCCGTCCGCCCTGATGCAGCTCAACGCGGTTGTACGGATCGAGGATGGTCAGGTGGCCGCCGAGCGTTTTTGCTTCCTCAAGCAGCGAGAGATTTGCCAGCATATGGTCGATGCGCCCGCCGGTCGCACACACGAGCGTCGCCTCGCGGCAGCCGCGGCGGAACACCTCGCGCAGACAGCTCTGCGAATCCGTGTCGTCCTTTTCGGGCTTCAAGAGGATAACGTCCTCTCCCTCCACCTCGGTCATGGAATCCCGGTCGGAGATCATGAAATCCGGATGCAGACCGAGCGCCCGCGCATGCCGCAGGCCGCCGTCCGCACACGCAACAAGCGCGGACGGATGCTCGCGCAGAAACGCGCGGATATAACCGTAATCGGTTTCCGGTGCAGCCGCAAAAATCAGCGCGTGCCGCCCTTGGTAAGTTCCCATTCCTTCAGATCCTTTACACTTTCATACAGCTTTACATAGCTTTCATGACGGGTTTTCGCAATTTCGCCGTTTTCCACCGCCGCAAGGATGGCGCAGCCCTTCTCCTTGACATGCGCGCAGCCGGTGAATTTGCACTGCCCGATGTACGGCTCGAACTCCGGAAATGCGTACTGCAGATCCTCGGCCAGCACCAAATCCATCTGCTCGGTCTCAAACGAGGAGAAGCCGGGCGTGTCCGCGATATAGCCGCCGCCTTCGATCGGGTGCAGCTCCACATGACGGGTGGTATGCTTGCCGCGGCCGATCTTGTCCGAAATCGCACCGACCTCAGCGCCGAACGAGCTGTCCAGCCGGTTGAGCACGCTCGACTTGCCGACACCCGAGTTGCCCGCAAACGCGCTTACCCTGCCGCGGATGCGCTCGCGCAGTGCGTCAATGCCTTCGCCGGTGTGCGCGCTCACGCGCAGCACCTCGATGCCGCTCCTGCGGTAGGTTTCATACAGCTCGTCACCCGGATTCGCGTCCGTCTTGTTGATGACGACCAGTGCGTCCATGTTCTTGTGCACCGCGATCGCCGTTACCTTGTCGATCAGGAACGGGTCGGTCACCGGCGGTGCCGCGCTCGCCACGGCAACGACCAGATCCAGATTCGCCACAGCCGGCCGGATCAGGCTGTTCTTGCGCGGCGCGATCGTCTGCAGATAGCCGGTGCCGTCCTCCGGCTGGATTTCCAGCGTTACCCGGTCCCCGACGATAGGCTTGCCCACGGTCTTGCGGAACCGTCCGCGTGCTTTGCATTCAATGAGGCCTTCGGCGGTATCCACATAGTAGAAACCGCCGATGCCCTTCAGAATGATCCCTTCGATCAAACTTAATTCCTCCGTTTTTTAACTGAATGTGTACGTCTGCGAGGTAGTCGAACCGTCCACGCTGACCGTAACATCATGGTCGCCCACCGAGCCGCTCACCGAGATGGACGTGCTGCCGCCGCTCGTGCTGCAGGTGTCGTCATACTGGATTACGCCGTCCACATAGATGATAACATGCGCGGTATCCGTGTTGTCCGGCAGCGAAACCGGAATGGTCGCACTGCCAAGGCTCGGCGTATCGTCGTAGCCGCCATCGCCGTTGTCCTGACCGCCGGAATTGCCGCCGCTGTTATCCGGCGAGTTATTGTTCGATGTGCTCTTGCCCTTGGAGATCTGGATGTTGACCGTGCTGCCCTTGGTCACCTCAGCACCGGCATCCTGCGACTGCCATACGACCGAGCCCGCTTCCGCAGAGCTGTCCACTTGGTCTACCGAGCCGATCTTCAAGCCCTTTGCCTCCAGCGCCGCACGCGCTTGGTCCTCGGTCATGCCGAGCAGACCGGGCACAGCGACATTTTCGTTATCGTCCTTCTGCTTGCCCTTGCTGATATAGACGGTCAGCGTCGCGCCCTTTTCCAGCTCGGTGCCCGCCTCCGGGTCGGTGCGGATGACCTTGCCTTCCTCCACGTCGTCGCTGTATTCCTCAACGACCTCGCACTTGATGTCGTGCGATGCCAGCGCCGCCTGCACATAATCGAGCGTCTTGCCGGTAAAGTCGATCACCTTGTAGGTATCCTTGACGTTTTCGCCGCCCGAGGACACCGTTACCGTGATGATCGTACCCTTTGTGGCCTTTTTCCTGCCGTCGCCGTCCGGGTCCTGCTCGAGTATCTCACCGACCGGACGGTCGGATTCCTGCCGTTCGGTCGCTTCCTTCACCGTGAAGTTGTCGGTTATATCCGGGTCGGCCAGCACTTCGTCGATATTGCGTCCGATGAGATCGGGCACGATAATCTTCTCCGACTTGTCGCCGCCGCCGGTGATGACCAGAATGCCGACCAGCAGCAGACTGATCACCGCAATCACGCCGACCGCCATGCCGACCGCCATTCCGGGCCGTTCGGCCAGCTTTTCAAAAAAGCCGTTCGGCTCATCCTGCTCTTTTTTGCGGAAACCGGTGCGGGTGCGGGGCTGGGTCTGCGTGCGCGTGCGGGTGCGCGGCGCAGCTGCGCCCTCAACAGAAGCGGCTTCATGCTCTGCCGCACTGCGGCGCGCCGCGCGCTGAATGTCCGCGCCGATGATCTGCGTCTCGCCCGAGTTGTCCTCACTTGCCACATAGTGGAATCGCGCGTTCGGGTCCGAGCGGATCTGCTCCATATCCTCGTACATCTTTTCCGCGGACTCGTACCGGCGGCTGATGTTCGCGCTCATGGCGTGCATGACAATGTCGTCCATGCCCTTTGGAATGCCCGGCACAAACGCGCTCGGGATGATCGGCACCTCATTGATGTGCTGCATGACGATCTGGAGCGCGGTTTCGCCCTCAAACGGCAGCTTGCCGGTCAGCATTTCGTACATCATCACGCCGAGCGAGTACAGGTCGGTGCGGTAGTCGATCTTGCTGCCCTTGGCCTGCTCCGGCGAGATATAGTGCACCGAGCCGATGGCCTCCTGCACCACGCGGGTCTCCTGCGCGGCAGCGAACGAGGCAATGCCGAAATCGGTCAGCTTTGCCGTGCCGTCCCGCAGAATGATAACGTTCTGCGGCTTAACGTCCTGATGGATGATGCCGCGCGAGTGTGCGTGCATGAGTGCGCGGGCAACCTGCTCAGCGAAGAAAATGGTCTCCTCCCACGACAGATGGCCCTTGCGCTGCAGATACTGCTTGAGGGTGATGCCCTCGATCAGCTCCATAACGATATAATCCGTGCCGTCCTCGCTGCCGACGTCGAACACGGAAACAATATTGTGGTGGCTCAGCTTGGCAACGGCGCGCGACTCAATGGAGAACCGCTTGCGGATATCCGGGTCCTCCGCGAACTCTTTTTTGAGCACCTTGAGTGCCACATCGCGCCCGAGAATGGTATCCCGCGCCCGGTAAACGACCGCCATGCCGCCGACGCCGACGATTTCCTCAATCTGATAGCGTCCGCCGAGCATACTGCCGATATATTTATCCATAATCCGTCACGCTCCCTGCTTTTTGCCGAGGGTGAACAGCGCAACGGTGATGTTGTCGCGGCCGCCGCCGTCAAGCGCCAGCTGCAGCAGCGCGTCACCGGCCAGCTCGAGCGTCGGCGCGTTTGACAGCACCTCCGCGATCCGGCTGTCCTCCGTCATGCCGGTCAGACCGTCCGAGCAGAGCAGCAGCATGTCCTTTTCGGTCAGGCGCACCTCAAACAGGTCGCCTTCGACATACGGCTCCACGCCTACCGCACGGGTGATGAGGTTTTTCTGCGGATGGGTGCGCGCATCCGCCTCGGTGATCTTGCCGCGGCGGCGCATTTCCTCCACATAGGAGTGGTCCTCGCTGATCTGGTGCATGGCTTCGCCGTCAAAGCGGTACGCGCGGCTGTCGCCCACGTTGATGACGGTCGCGCAGTCGCCCTGAATGAGCGCGGCAACCAGGGTCGTGCCCATGCCGCGGAACTCCGGCTGCCTGCCCGCCAGAGAGAAAACCGTCTCGTTCGCCTGCTTGAGCGCCTGCGTCAGCAGGTTCTGCCGAGCCGTTTCGTCCAGCGTGCCGCTTAAAGCGTCACCCGCGGACTCGATAAAGCTCTGCGCGGCAAAGCGGCTGGCTACGTTGCCCGCATTTGCACCGCCCATGCCGTCGCACACGACGAGGAGCGCGGTCCGGTTGTCCTCCCGCGCTTCGATCTGAAAAATATCCTGATTGGTCGGGCGCACCCGTCCCTTATCGGTCAAGCCGAAATATTCCATTTCACAACCTCCTTCGATTGTGTTTATATGTGAGAATATTCAAGTTAATCACGAGAACTGCTCTTTCCGTCCTCCTTCAGCTGCCGCTGACGGAGCTGACCGCAGGCCGCATCAATATCCGGACCCAGCTTGCGCCGCACGGTCGCGGTAACGCCGCGCTTCTCGAGCGCCTGCTGGAACCTGCGGACGGTTTCCGGCCTGGACGGCTTCAGCGGGCTTTCCGCCACCTCATTCAGCGGAATGAGGTTGACGTGCGCCGGTCTTCCCTTCAGCAGCTTGGCCAGCAGGTCGGCCTGCCACGGGCGGTCGGTCTTGTCGCGCGCCATCATGTACTCATAGGAAATGCGCCGTCCGGTGGTGTCGAAATAGTACCGGCACGCCTTCATCAGGCGCTCGACCGGATACGCATCGTTCACCGGCATGATGGACGAGCGTGTTTCGTCATCCGGCGCGTGCAGCGACACAGACAGCGTGATCTGCAGCTTTTCCCGTGCTAACATCTCTATTCTATCAGCAATTCCGCTGGTTGACAAGGAGATATGGCGCTGTCCGATGTTGATTCCCTCCGGGCAGCTTACCAGATGCAGGAACTTGAGCACGTTGTCGTAGTTGTCGAGCGGCTCGCCGGTGCCCATCAGCACAATGTTGGAGACCTTTTCGCCGCTGTCCTTCTGCATGAACAGGATTTCGTCCAGAATCTCGCCTGCGGACAGACTGCGCGTGCGTCCGTTGAGTCCCGACGCGCAGAACTTGCAGCCCATCCGGCAGCCGACCTGCGTCGAAACGCAGACGGACACGCCGTGCTCGTAGTGCATCAGTACGGACTCCACGCAGTTGCCGTCCCGCAGACGCCATAAGTATTTCACCGTGCCGTCAACGCGGCTCACCTGCTTGCGGGCGACTTCCGGTACGGTCAGCAGGAAATTTTCCGCTAAACGCGCCCGTAAGTCCTTGGATAAGTTGGACATCTCTTCAAAGGACTCCACACCCTCGTGAAGCCATTTGAAGATCTGTCCCGCACGGAACGGCTTTTCGCCCATTTCCTTCAAAGCGCTTTTCAGTTCATCTATTGTAAGGGATTTGATTTCGACCATGTGTCTCTCCTTCAAATCTTCTCTTGTTTCTTATATGGCGGAATGTTCCGCCGATTGTCAATTTATTATAACCTTATAACCGTTTAACAAATATACCGTAGGGCGGGTGCCCCGCCCTGCGGTTCCGGTATCACTTCCGGTGCATTTTCGCAATAAAGAACCCATCCGTATTGTGAACGGGCGGCAGCAGCGTCACCATACCGTCTGCCCTCTCTCCGCAGACCGGATGCGTCCACGAAACCGCTTCAAACTCCGGGTTTTCGGTGAGAAACGCGCGGACAACGTCCTCGTTTTCCCGCTGCAGGATGGTACAGGTCGAGTAAACGAGCGTGCCGCCCTTCTTTACGTACTGTGCACAGTTTGCAAGGATTTTCGCCTGAATCTCCGGCAAAGTCCGGATTTCGTCCGGATTCTTGAACCGGATTTCGGGTTTCTTGCGGATAATGCCCAGTCCCGAGCAGGGCACGTCGCACAGCACAACGTCCGCGCTGTCCTTCCATTCCTCGCGGCAGACCGATGCGTCCTGCAGCTCGGTGCGGATATTCGGCAGTCCGAGGCGGGCTGCGCCGTCGCGGATGCGTTTCAGCTTGTGCTCGTAAATGTCGCACGAGGTGACGCTGCCTTTCCCCTGCATTTTTTCAGCCATGGCAAAGCTCTTGCCGCCGGGCGCCGCGCAGCAGTCGAGCACGGTGCTGCCCGTTTTCGGGTCAGCGACCGCCGCCGCGAGTGCGCTTGCCGCGTCCTGCACGGTCACGCGGCCCTCGATAAACGCCGGAAGCGCGGCTGCGTCTCCGCCGCTGCACAGCAGGATTTCCGGGAACGCCTCGTGCGGCTGCACGGTCAGTCCGGCGGCCTCCAACTCTGCCTGAGCCTCGGCAGGCGTGCATTTCATCGTGTTCACGCGCACCGAAATCGGCGCGTCCGCGTTATCCGCCTGACAGATTTTCTGTGTCAGCTTCTGGCCGTACTGCTCGGAAAGCAGGCGCACGAGCCACTCCGGATGGCTGTACTGCAGCGCGTAGTAGCTTTCCTTATCCGGGCAGTTCAGGCGCGGCAAAGAGCCGTTTTGGGCCGCATTTGCGGCATTTCTCAGCACCGCATTGGCAAAGGCGACCGTGCGGTCATTTGCGTGGCCGTAGTGCTTGACCAGCGCGACCGTCTCCGCGACAGCGGCATGCGCGGGAATCTTATCCATCAGGATCAGCTGATACAGACCCATCCGCAGGCACGCCAGCACGCGCGGCGCAATCTTTTTCAGCCGCACGCTTGAGAAGTGCCGCAGGTACCAGTCCAGTAAAATTTGGTTCTGCACCGTGCCGTAGGTCAGCCGCGAGGCCAGCGCCGCGTCGCGGCTGTCCAGTCCCGCGCGGGATAAATAGTGGTGCAGCGCACCGTCCGACCAGGCAGCCTCCTCTGCCATGGAAAACAGCGAAAATGCCGCCACTTCACGCGGTGTTGTGGGACGTTTATCTATCATTGCGGTCTCTTCCTCCAAAAATCAGCACCAGACGCAGCAGCTGTGCCAGCGAGGTCGCCAGCGCGGCAACATAGGTCAGCGCTGCCGCTGTGAGCGTCTTTTTCGCCATCGGGTACTCGTCTGCGGTCAGCAGGCCGTTCTGCTGAATGGTCTGCAAAGCGCGGCGGGACGCGTCCAGCTCCACCGGCAGGGTCAGCAGCTGGAACAGCGTGGAAAGACCGAATGCCGCAATGCCGATCGTGACGAGCGTGCTCGTGTTAAGGATCAGGCCGAGGATCAGCAGCGGCATCGCCGCCATCGAGCCGAACTGCGTCAGCGGGATGATCGCCGCGCGCAGCTTGATCGGCGCATAGCCGATGGCGTACTGCACCGCATGCCCTGCCTCATGCGCGGCAACGCCGATGGACGCCACCGACGTGGACGAGTACACCGCACTCGACAGCCGAATGACATTGCTTCTCGGGTCAAAATGGTCGGTCAGCTTGCCGGAAACGTACTCAATGCGCACGCCGGACACGCCGTTGTACCGCAGCACCGCCTCCGCCGCCTGTGCGCCGGTCAGTCCCCGCAGATTCTGCACCCGCGAGTAGCGGTTAAACGTGCTGTTTACCTTGTTCTGCGCCCAGAATGCAAATAAAACGCACGGCAGAACCAGTACAATGTAGTACATGTCAATGCCGTAGTAGTAACCATGATAAGGCATAAGAAAACCTCCATACCGGAGCGGAGAATCGGAGATCGGAGCTTACGTCCTCTCCGTTCTTCACTCCTCACGCTTTTTCATTCGTCTCCCAGCTTAGTGCCGACTTCGATTGCGTGCCCACGCAGAAAGTCCGTCGCCTTCATTCTCTTACCGCCGACCAGCTGAATCTCGGTCAGCCTCAGCGCGCCCTCTCCGCACGCCACGGTCAGGCCCTTTTTCGGGTCAGCTTCGAGCACCGTGCCCGGCTCTCCCCTGCCGTTTGCCTTTTCGGCGGCAAACACCTTCAGTCTTTCACCGGAAAGCGTAGTCAGCGCGATCGGCCACGGATTCAAGCCGCGAATCAGACAGTCGATTTCATGTGCGGACTTGCTCCAGTCGATCACCGCCATCTGCTTATCCAACATGTGGGCGTAGCAGCTCTGCGCATCGTCCTGCGGGCGCGGCGTGATCTCATCTAATTTGACGAGCGTTTGGATCAAAAGTTCCGCACCGGACTGCGCCAGACGGTCAAAAAGTTCGCCTGCGGTCTCCTTCTCACCGACCTTGGTCTCATAGGTGAGCAGCATATCGCCGGTGTCCAGACCCTCCGCCATCTGCATGGTGGTAACGCCTGCCATTTCATCGCCCGCGATGACCGCCCACTGGATCGGAGCGGCGCCGCGCCAGCGCGGCAGCAGCGAGCCGTGCACGTTGATGCAGCCGTGCGGCGGAATGTCGAGAACCGCCTTCGGCAGCAGCTTGCCATACGCGACAACAATAATGACTTCCGGTGCAATCTCGCGCAGACGCGCCTGCTCGTCCTCATTTTTGAGGGTATTCGGCTGGAAAACCGGAATATCATGCTCGAGTGCGAGCGTTTTCACCGGCGGTGCAGTGAGAATCTGCTTGCGGCCCTGCGGCTTATCCGGCTGGGTGTACACGGCGCAGACGTCATGTCCGGCGCCGATGAGCGCCTGCAGGCTCGGCACGGCGAAGTCCGGCGTGCCCATGAATACGATACGCATTATTCCTCGTCACCACCCTGCATTGCCTCCGGGTCGATATACTCCTCGACCTTCTCGGTGAACAGATGACCGTCCAGATGCTCGGTCTCGTGGCAGAAGCACTGCGCTACAATGCCCTCGCCTTCGCGCTCGAACCAGTTGCCATTGCGGTCCTGTGCGCGAATCTTCGCCCAGGTCGGACGGGTCACATAACCGTAAACGCCCGGCACGGACAGGCAGCCCTCGACAACGCGCTCGGAACCTTTCTGCTCGATAACTTCCGGGTTTACCAGCTCGACCATCTCCTCCGGCTCCTTGTTCACATCCAGCAGCACAACAACGCGGCGCAGGATTCCCACCTGCGGTGCTGCCAGACCAACGCCGCCGGAGTTCTCGAGCGTCTCACGCATGTCGTCGATCAGCGTGTGCAGACGGTCGTCAAACTTCTCTACCTTGCGGCTGTGCTTGAGCAGCTGCTCGTCGCCCTCGGTCAAAATCTTTCTCAGTGCCATTGTTTTATTCCTCCACTTGATTCAGCTTATCCATGTATTTTTGTAAACATTCCTGTATATTTTTCTCATCGAGCGCCGGAAACGGCGTCACCGGCTGCGGTTTTCCGCTGCCGATATGCTTTTCCAGCCATGCCACATCGTGCCAGCCGTCAAACTTCCAGCCGGAGTCGTGCCACACGCCTGCGTCCGCAAAGCCCAGTCTGCGCTGCATGCGGATGCTCTTTTCGTTCGGCAGGGTCACGCAGCTGTACAGGTGGCGCAGCCCCTGCAGCTCGAGCAGGTCGATCAGGCACGCCAGCACGGTCGTGCCCACACCATGTCCGTGGGTGCCCTGTGCCAGATAGATGGAAAGCTCCGCATCCCAGTCGTAGGCCGCGCGCTCACGAATGCGGTGCGCGTAGGCGTAACCCATGATCATGCCGTCACGCTCGCAGACGAGATACGGAAACGCAGCCGCCGTTTCGCGGATACGATCTGCAAACGCCTCAGCCGTCGGCACCTCATATTCAAACGTGATGGTTGTATTCGTTATGTAAGGCTCGTAAATCTTCAAAAGCGATTCTGCATCGTTTTCTGTTGCCTTGCGAATGACAAATTTGCTCATTGAATTAACCTTCTTTGCCGGGGTCTCAATTACTGCTACATTTCATTATTGGAATCCGCGAACACAGTAACACCCCGGTTTTTACCGTCCTGCATAAACTCTCGCAGCACGCCCGAGATGAGCCTGCGCCATCTTGCACAGTCCTTCGCACGGATGGTGAGGTGGTAGCGATACCGTCCCATCACCTTGACCATCTGTGCCGCAGCGGGGCCGAGCACGGGCGCTTTCACATCAGCAAACTGCCCTTCCATCAGGCTCTGCAGGCGTGTTTTGAGCGCGAGCAGACTGCTGAGCACCTGCTGCTCCAGTTCACCGACGGCGGTTATCATGGTGATGTCGCACACGGGCGGGCACCGAAGCGCTTCGCGCGTCTGCATTTCGCTCTCGTAGAATTTTTCGTAATCCTGCCGCGCGGCGGTCAAAATAACCGGATGCAGCGGGCTGTACGTCTGTATCACGGCGCGGCCGGTGGCAAATCGGCGGCCTGCACGCCCGACCACCTGCGTGATGAGCGAAAACGTGCGCTCACGGGCGCGGTAGTCCTGTGCGTACAGGCTCTGGTCGGCATCGAGCACGCCGACCAGCGTGACGTTCTCGAAATCCAGTCCCTTGGTCACCATCTGGGTGCCGATAAGGATATCGGCTTCGCCTTTGCCGAATTTATTCAGCAGGCGCTCATGCGCGCCCTTGGCGGTCATGGTGTCCGCGTCCATGCGGAGCACCCGTGCGGACGGGAACCGCTCGTGCAGCTCCTCCTCCAGCTTCTGCGTGCCGGGCGTTTCGGTGAACAGGCTCGTGCTGCCGCACTGCGGGCATTTGCCGGTTATCTTGATGGAAGCGCCGCAGTAGTGGCACATCGCGCGGCCGGACACCGAATGGTAGGTCATGGTGGTCGAGCAGGACGGGCACTCGGGCACCCAGCCGCACACGCCGCAGCCGATCACGCGGCTGTTGCCGCGCCGGTTGAGGAACAGGATGGCCTGCTTTCCCTTTTCGAGCGTGCTGATCAGTTCGCGCTCGAGGTCAGGTCCGATGATGCCGCTCCGTCCCTCGCGGGCCAGACCGCGCATGTCCGAGATGATGACCTCGGGCAGTCCGGCACCGAGAAACCGCTCTGTGAGCGTGAAAACCGGGTATTTTCCCTGTTTTGCGCCGTAATACGTCTCGACCGACGGCGTTGCCGAGCCGAGCACGAGCAGCGCGTCCGTCTGCGCCGCGCGGTACTTTGCCACATCCCGCGCATGGTAGCGCGGCGACTGCTCCGAGCGGTACGCCGCGTCCTGCTCCTCGTCGATGATGATAACGCCGAGGTTCTTCGCGGGCGCGAACACCGCCGAGCGTGTGCCGATGACCACCCTTGCTCTGCCGGTTTTTATCTTCTTGAAGCTGTCATACCGCTCACCGGCGGACAGCGCCGAGTGCAGAACCGCGACTTCTTCGCCAAACCGGGCGGCAAACTGCCGCAGAAGCTGCGGCGTCAGTCCAATTTCGGGCACGAGCACAATGGCGCTCTTTCCCTGCTCGAGCGCGTGCGCGATCAGCTGCAGGTACACCTGTGTCTTGCCGCTGCCGGTCACGCCGAACAGAAGCGCCGCACGAGGCGCGTTTTCGTCCATCAGCGCCGCCATGCCGTCATACGCCTGCTGCTGCGCCGCCGAAAGCACCGGAGCCGCGGCGCGCGGCACCTCGGAAAAGTCCGGTGCGCGCAGCACTTCCTCGTATTCCGCGCGGAGGATGCCCTTTTTCGTCATGTCGCGCAGCGCGGCGTCGCTCACGCCGGTCATGTAGACGATTTCCTTCTGGCTCATCGCACCGCCGTCCGACAGCAGCGACACCACGTCCATCCGTGCCGGACTGCGGCGGCTGATATGCGACATGGCTTCACTTGCTTCCATGTCCAGACGGAGCATTTTTTCGGTCTTATCACCGGTTTTCTGCGCCGTATTGCTGTGGTAGATGAGGATTCCCTCGCCTGCCAGCGCGTCCAGCGTCTGTCCCGCGCCTTTGCCGAGCCGATCGCGTATCTCGCTCACCGAGAGCGTCTGTCCCGGCTGCTCAAACAGCGCCAGCACCTGACCGGCTTCGCCGTCCCGCTCCCGCAGAGCCGCCAAATCCGCGTCCGGCGCGAGCGTGTACGTCTCGTTTCGCTTGAACCACAATCCGGCGGGCAGCATGGCGTGTACGCAGTCGAAGTAGGTGCAGTACAATCTCTCCCGCATCCACGCCGCGAGTCTCAGCTGCTCGGCGGTCAGAATCGGCGTTTCGTCCAGCACCTCCACGATGGGCTTGAGTTTGAACTCGCCCGCATCCTCGCGGAAGGCGAGCACCACCGCTTCCGCCCGTTTATTGCCAAAGCCGAACGGCACGAGAACACGGGTGCCGATCTGCACCTGTTCCCGCAGCTCGTCCGGCACACGGTAAGAATATAGCTTGTCGATGGCGTAGGTCGCTGCATCCACAGCGACTGCACAGATTTTTTCCGCCATGGGTTCACGACCTTTCTCATCTTTCTTATCAATTTTACGATGTGGATTTCGTTATACTGTAGGGTGCGACGACTCGGCGCACCGCATGTAAATTCATTGGCATTATGTAGCCCGTAGGGGAGGTCAGTGACCTCCCACATTATCGTTAAATGGGCGTGGGCGGCCAATGACCGCCCCTACGGTGAAGATTGTGCCAATCGTTAGATACGGTGCGCCGAGGTCGTCGCACCCTACGATAATTGCGAAAACATCTGCCTTCGCATAATTACTAATTCCTAATTACTAACTACTAATTATTTCATAGAGAGCAGTCGGTCAAGAATCAGGTCGGCAAGCGCCTCTTTGCTCATCATCGGCGGGGTTTCCCGATGGCCGTCCTTGAAGAGCAGCGTTGCCACATTGGTATCCGTGCCGAAGCCCGCACCCTTATCGCGCAGCGAATTCGCCACGAGCATATCGCAGTTCTTGCGGCGCAGCTTGCTCTCGGCGTTATCGAGAAGGTTCTGCGTCTCCATCGCAAAGCCGCACAGCAGCTGTCCCGGCTTTTTGTCCTTGCCGAGTGCGGCGAGAATATCCGGATTGCGGGTCAGCTCGATATTCATCTCGCCGTCACCCTTTTTGAGCTTTTCATCCGCTGTCTGCGCCGGACGGTAATCACCGACGGCGGCAGCCTTGATGATAAAATCCTGCTCGGGTGCGCGGCTCGTCACCGCGTCGTACATATCCCGCGCGGAAACGATATCCACACGCGTGACGCCGTGCGGCGTATCGAGTGCGGTCGGTCCGGAAACAAGCGTTGCGTCCGCGCCGCGCATGGCTGCGCGAGCCGCGATCGCGTAGCCCATTTTGCCGGTGGAGTGATTGGACAGGAACCGAACCGGGTCCATGGCCTCCTGTGTCGGACCGGCGGTGACAAGAACGTGCCTGCCTGCCAGATCCTGCTCGGTCAGCGCCTTTTCAATGCCCCAGAGGAGCGTCGGCGTGTCCGGCAGCTTGCCGCGTCCGCTGTCGCCGCAGGCGAGGTGACCTGCGTCCGGCTCGATGATGTGGAAGCCGCGCTTTCTCAGCGCAGCGAGATTCTCCTGCGTCACCGGATTGTCATACATGCCGGTGTTCATCGCGGGAGCGACAACGACCGGCGCCTTAGTGGCAAGCAGCGTGGTCGTCACCATGTCGTCCGCGATGCCGTGCGCCGCCTTGGCGATGACGTTGGCGGTCGCCGGTGCGATAACAAACACGTCAGCGGCCTTCGCGAGCGAAATGTGCTCCACCTCCCACGGAAAGCTGCGGTCGAACGTATCCACGACCGCGCGGTTGCCGGACAGTGTTTCAAACGTCATCGGCGCGATAAACTGAGTCGCGGACTCGGTCATCAGCACATGGACAGTCGCGCCGTTCTGGTGCAGCTTGCTGGTGAGATCGGCAGCTTTATAGGCCGCAATGCCGCCCGTCACGCACAGAACGACCGTTTTCCCTGCAAAACGCATGGCTTAGAGGTCCTCCTCCGGAATGTCACCGTCGCTCAGAGAGCCGTCGTCAAACTCGTTCAGGCGGCGCACCTCGTCCGCGTTCTCATCCTTGTCCTCGTCAGCCTCGGAGTCGGTGTGCTCCTCGTCCTCATCCAGATCAAGGGTGTCGTCCACGTCAACCATAGCGGCTGCAATGGCATTGTTCTGCGGAATAGCAGTCTCTACACGCGGACCCGGACGGTAAACGATCTTGCCAGCTGCGATCTCATCGAGCGCCAGCTTAACAGCCTTGTCCGGCAGCGGCTCGCCCTTTTCCTCCGACTCATCGGCAATATCGCGGGCGCGCTGTGCTGCCAGGTTTACCAGCAGATAGCGGTTGCCTACTCGTTTCATCAGTTCCTGCATAGAAGGGTTCAGCATAGTAATCAGTTCTCCTTATTTACCAGATATAGTTTTATTTTATGAAAGTTTCTGTTTATATACTGTCGCTTATCGACGCTTGTTAAGGATTTCATGCAGTTCGTTTACTGCACGCTCCACCGTGTCGTTTACGACGACGTAATCGAATTTATCCTGCTGCGCGAGTTCGCCCTTCGCCGTTTCCAGACGCTTCTGCACCTTGGCTTCGTCCTCGGTGCCGCGTCCGCGCAGACGGTTCGCGAGTTCCTCGAACGACGGCGGCGCAATGAACACCATCACGGCATCCGGACGCTTTTCATGCACCTGCATCGCGCCCTGCACCTCGATCTCGAGGATAACATCATAGCCTTCCTCCAGCTTTTCGTTCACCGGAGCCTCCAGCGTGCCGTAGTAGTTATCAACGTACTTCGCGTGCTCGAGGAACGCATTGGCGGCGATCTTCGCCTCAAAGTCCTCTTTCGTGAGGAAATAATACTGTACGCCGTCCTTTTCGCCCGGACGCGGCGCACGGGTCGTCGCGGAGATCGAGAAGAACAGCTTCTCGTCCTCGCTCAGCAGCCTGGACAGCACGGTGCCCTTGCCTGCACCGGACGGTCCGGTGAATACATACAACGTTCCCTTACGCATCTTCTGGTTCTCCTTCCTCGGTCTCGCCCGCAAAACGAGCCGCAACGGTCTCCGGCTGCAGGGCGCTGAGCACCACATGGTCGCTGTCCATGATGAGCACGGCGCGGGTGCGTCTGCCGTAGGTGCCGTCCACGACCATGCCGCGGTCGCGGGCCTCCTGCACGGTACGCTTGACCGGCGCGGATTCCGGGCTGACAATGGCGATCAGCCGCGACGAAGCGACCATATTGCCAAATCCGATATTGATGAGCTTCATCGCTGACCTCACTCCTCGATATACTGTAAATTACTCGATATTCTGAATCTGTTCGCGGATCTTCTCAATTTCGCTCTTGATATTGACCACGATCTGCGCCATGGACACATCGTTTGCCTTGGAGCCGATGGTATTGGTCTCGCGGTTCATTTCCTGCACGAGAAAATCCAGCTTGCGGCCGACCGGCTTGACCTCATTCAGCATGCCGTCCAGCTGCTGCAGATGGCTGCGCAGACGCACGGTCTCCTCGTCCACGGCGGTCTTGTCCGCGTAGATGGCCGCCTCGGTGACGATGCGGGTCTCGTCGATGGACGTATCCGCCAGCACCTCCTTCATGCGGGCGAGCAGCTTCTCGCGGTACTCGCGCACGCGCTCCGGCGAGCGGACCTCCACCTCACCGACCATGCGCTCGATCTCGGACGCACGGTTTCGCACATCCTCAGCCAGTTTAGCACCCTCGCGGGTACGCATTTCGTCGAAATTGTCGCAGGCTTCGCCAAATACGGACAGCACATCGCGGGTCATCTCGTCCGCGTCCTGCTCGATGCGCTCGGAGCCGAGCACATCCGGCAGCTTCGCCAGACTCATCACGCTCACGTCGTCGCGCAGACCGTACTTGTCGGCCAGCTCATGCAGCGCCGTCAGATAGTGCTCCGCGACCGCATGGTTCACCGTAACCGCAATGTCGCCGCCCTCCTGCGTCTCCACGCCGATGTAAACCTCAACCTTGCCGCGTGCAATGCGCGCCGCGGCAGCCTTTTTCACGGCATCATCCAGAAAGCCATACTGACGCGGAGCCTTTACCGTGCAGTCCAGATAGCGGTGGTTGACCGCACGCAGCTCTGCTGTGATGGTTCTGCCGTGCAGCTCCTGCTTGGCACGTCCGTAGCCGGTCATACTCTTCATAGATATCTCTTTCCCTTCTTATTCGGGCGGCAGGGTGCGGCGCAGCAGCGCGATCACCTTTGACAACCCGATATCATATACAATAAAGCCGATATTTGCCGCGATCCACAGTCCGGCAAGCCGGAAAATACCCGGCATCTGCACCTGCGGAAACAGACCGCAGCTTACCAGAACGGCCGCGAGCACCAGCACAATGTTAAAATACGCCAGCTTGCCGCTCAGCTGCGTGAAGACCGGCAGACGGCACTCGATCAGATATTTCACGATCGGGTACAGGCCGAACAGCAGCACATAGGCCGCCGCGATCAGCTTGCGCGGTGTCAGCAGCAGTCCCAGTACCGAGGTGACGAGGTACAGCAGCACCGCCGTTTTCACGTTTGCGCGGCGCAGCAGCGGTATCGCTGAGGCCGCACCTGCTATCAGGCAGGCCGCCGGTCCGATCTGCGGCATCACACCGCCGAAATACAGCCACGCCGTGGCCGCCGCTGCCAGAAGTCCGCCGCGGGCGATCTCGCGCGTGCTCATATCAGCAGCCGCCTCCGCCGCAGCACATGTTCAGGCAGCAGTTGCAGATGAGCGTCTGCACACAGCAGTCGCACATGCTTGTCTCCTGCATGGGCCGGTAGCCGCCGTAGCCGCCGGACAGATGGAGATTCTGCAGCGCGTGCTGATACTCCGCGTTGTTCGGGTCCATCTGACACGCCTGCGTGTACGCGCGGGCGGCCTCATCGTACCAGCCCTTGCGGTAATACACCGTGCCGGTCAGATAGAACCACTCCGCATCCCGTCCTGCGGCTCTCTGCAGCAGCGCCTCCGCCATGCCGAGGTTGCCCTGATTGATGGCCTGCCGCACCTGACTGTACAGCGCGGCATTCGCACCGGTGTAGGTGCGCTGCTGATAGCCGCCGTACTGCTGACCGTTGTATGCGCCGCCATAGCTCTGCTGCTGTCCGCTGCTGCCTCCCGCCGGATTTCTGCGTTCGTTCATGATCATGTCGTACGCTTCGTTGATCTCCTTCATGCGGGTTTCGGCCAAATCTGCCAGCGGATTGTTTACATAGTTATCCGGATGATACTTGCGCGCCAGTTCACGGTACGCGCGCTTGACGTCATCATCACTCGTTTGCGGTGTTACACCGAGCACTTTATAGGGATCCATGTTTTCCCCTTCCTTCGTTCGTCTGGTAGGTGCCGTTCAGTACCTGTCGGGTAACGGTCGGCATACCAAGAAAAATGATATTGCGGATCAGGTCCGCATCTCTCCGGGGACTCAGCAGGTCAAACGCCATGCAGATATCCGCCAGTGAGCGTTCGAGCGTGCGCTCGAGCGGTTCCCTTACCGCAGAGATGTCCGGCGTTTGCAGCTCGTACCGCAGAACGACCGGATTGTAGCTGTTCTCTTCCATATCCTTTTGGATGTCCTGCACCGCATCGACAAGGTAGATCCACCTGCCGATCTGGTAGAACATCTGGTGCAGAATACGCTCGCGGGTGTCTCCGGTGCGCGGCACAACGGCAGCCGTCATGCGCGAGGACGTATCCGCCGCACGGTCCATGGACGGGCAGCGTTCCGCCTCCAGACGGCGCAGATCCTCGAGCGCCTGCCGGATGTCCTCGTCCGCTTCGGGCATGCGTGCGCGCGCCTTCTCATAGCCGCGGCGGCCGAGGCGGCACAGCAGCGCCGCAAGCGCGCGTTTCGCGCCCTTTTCGTCCGCCAGGTCATCCTGAAACTTGTGATAGGTCAGCAGGATGCTCGCGTCCGCCGCCAGACGAAGTGCATCGTCTGTCTCGGCGCAGCTTTTCCGCCGAAACGGAGAAGCGTCGCATCGTTTTCTGCACGGCGGAGCAGTCTCCGCCTCCTCACTTCCTGCAACAAGTGCAAAAAACGTCATATCGTAGCTTAAAAACAAGGTGTAAAATCTGCCGTATTCTGCGCGGATCGCGTGGCATAAGCCGCAGTAAACCTGCTGAAAACGGTCAGCCTCCTTCACCCGCAGCTCGGCCTTCACCGGACGGATAAAGCCAAACATCGCATAGCCCTTTCCCGCCGTGCAGTGTGCACGGACTTTCGTATTCAATCTATTTTACCGAACTTTTGCGTATCTGACAAGGGCGAACGCGGAAAATTGGCGAAAATTCATAAAAAATTAAAACTGCCTGTCGCGAAACTACGGTTTCGCCGACTCTATTCCGCATCAAAGCCGCTCGGTGATGGCAAACGGCGCTTCATTTCTGAGCTTCAGCTTATGGCTGTACCACATCGCCGCCAGAATGCCGCCGATGAACAGCACGCCGCCGATGAGCGCGGACAGTCCGCCGCCAAGTTTCATGCCTGCGCCGACGCCGTAGCCGACAAAAAACAGCACGAGCGGCAGCAGATACACGAGCACGGCAAAGCCGAGCACCTGCTTGGTCTCGCCCTCGAGCAGCACGCGGTCGCCGACGGACGCATGCGCGTGATTGCGTGCGGTAACGTAAAGCGTCTGGGTTTCCAGACCGCCGCAGCCGCCGCACTTGGCACAGTCATGGCCGCACGCCGAGCGGCGCGTTACCTCGACCTCTGCCAGACCGTTCGGCAGCAGCTTTTTGATGGTTCCCTGTTGGGTCACGTTGAAATCTTCCTCTCTATTATTCAAAACCAGTTGCAGTAATGGGAAATTGAGAATGGAGAATTGAAAATTATGGTCATGCACAAAGCACATTCATTCTCCATTTTCATTCTCAATCTGCAAACTCTTCCATAATCCGAAACGCCGCGCGGATACCGTCCACGGCGGCGGACATAATGCCGCCCGCGTATCCGGCGCCTTCGCCGCACGGAATGATGCCGCTGCAGCCGAGTCCGAACAGGTCCTCGCCGCGCGTCATGCGCACCGGAGACGAGGTCCGCGTTTCCGGACCGGTCAGCAGCGCGTCCGCTGTGTCGTAGCCGCGAATTTTCCGGCCGAAATACGGCAGGCTGTCCCGCAGCATGGTCTGCGCGAAGTCAGGCAGGCAGGCTGCCGCCTCTCCCAGCTCCACGCCGATAGGATAGCTGGGCTTGACCGCACCGAGTTTTCGGGTCGGCTTGCCGTTCAGAAAATCCCCGACCTTCTGGCACGGCGCGCGGTACGAGCCGGTCTGCGTGTACGCCGCGTGCTCGATCCGGCGCTGCAGCGCCACGCCGCCGAACGGTGTTCCGTCGTCGTAGTCCTTCGGGTCAACCGACACGGCAAGCGCCGCGTTGGCGTTTTTGCCGTCGCGCGCATGATAGCTCATGCCGTTGGTGACGACCGTGTTCTCCTCGCTCTGTGCCGCAACGACCACGCCGCCCGGGCACATGCAGAAGGAATAGCACGCGCGTCCGTCGGCTCTGCGCGAGAGATTGTACTCCGCAGGCGGCAGCATGGGATGTCCCGCCGCCTTTCCGTACAGAGCGCGGTCGATCTCGGTCTGCAGGTGCTCGATGCGCACACCCACAGAGAACGCCTTCGGCTCAAAGTACACGCCGTTTCCGTGCAGCGCGGCAAAGGTGTCGCGCGCCGAGTGACCGATGGCCAGCACCGCCCGCTCGCAGGCGATGTCCTGCCCGTCCGCCTCGACGGCGCAGAGCGCACCGTTTTTGACCGAAACGCCGGTCAGCGGCGTGCGGAAGCGCACTTCACCGCCGTTTTTGATGATCTCGCGGCGCATTTCACGAACTACATTCTTGAGGATATCCGTGCCGACGTGCGGCTTCGCCTTTTTGACGATATCCGCCGGAGCACCGTGCGCGGCAAGTATTTCCAGCACATTGTCGCACAGCGGATCACCAATGCGCGTGGTCAGCTTGCCGTCCGAGTAGGCGCCGGCGCCGCCCTCACCGAACTGGATATTGCAGTCGGTATCGAGCGCACCGCCCTTCCAGAACGCATCCACAACCTTGTCGCGCTCGTTCAGATCTCCGCCTCGCTCGAGCACGAGCGGACGGTAGCCGTGCTTTGCCAGCACATAGGCGGCGAACAGTCCCGCAGGGCCGAGACCGACTACCACCGGACGGTGCTCGAGCCGCTTTTCGCCGTGCGGAATGACGATTTTCGTATTGGGTTTATAACGCACGAAGGGCATTTGCAGTTTTTCCGCAAATGCCTTTTCGTCGAACGGCGCGTCCAGACGCACCGAATATACCCGGCTGATCTGTCCGCGCCGCGCGTCAATGCTGACGCGGCAGACCGCCGCTTGTATGTCGTTTGCCGTCAGACCGGTCAGCCGGCGTGCCTCCGCAATGGCGGCCTGCTCCGGCAGATCAAACGGCAGACGGATGCCGGTTACCATCAGGCTCACTGGCTGCCACCGCCCTTCCTTGTACGGTGCGCGGTCGGCTCTGCGACCGTGCTGTCCGTATCGTCTGTGCTGTCTGTCTTATCCGAGGTGATCGTCTCATCCGACACATGCGGGTCGGTGATCTCAATCTCGACCTCGATATCCTCCTCGACGAGCGTTACGCCGCTCGGCAGACCGACGGTCGTAGCCACGCCCTTGACCGTGTGCCTGCCGACGCCGAGCGATACCGAATCGTAGGTCAGACCGATGGACAGGTTATTCACATCGACCTTCTTCAGCTGGCTTTCACTGCCGCGCAGCTCCATCTCGACCGACTTGGTGAGGATGTTGACCGTGTACGGCGTATTCTCCTGCGCGGTGTCGTTCCACGCGAACTTGGAGACCTGAACCTTGCGGGTCGCAACACCGTCCACCGAGATTGTGACGTTTGCCGTTTCCGGCTGACCGCTGACGAGCGAAACGCCGCTCGGCAGCTTATCCTTGATGGACATGGAGATCGGCGTGCCCGTGTGGACGCTGCCGAGGTCGATCTCACCGAGGTTGATCTCCTTGATGTCGCTCAGCACCGCCTGATTGCTCGCGATAACCTCTACGTTCTCCGGGTCGATGACGCACTGTACCTGATTCTGCGTCAGGCTGCCGCCGTCCTTGAGGGTAACGGTCAGCGGAATGTTGTTGACGCGGTAGATCGGAACCGAAACCTTGATCTTTTCGGTCTGGCTGGTGATATAGTTCGAGGTGAACGCCGCACCGTCCTGATCATACAGGGTTACCTTGCATTCGTAGTCGGCCAGCGAGGAATTGCGGCCGGTAACATCCACGGATGCAACCGCCTTGGACACCTGCGCCAGATCGGTTGCCGGACCGGAAACGGTGACCTTCTTGGTTGCCGTGGTCGGCTTGCCTGCGCGATAGCCGTCGTCCGGTGTGCCGGTCACATTGACCTCGATCGGAACATCCTTGCTCTCCACGCGGTCCACGCGGACGTGCACCTTGCCGGGATTGACATAGTTAGTCTCCACGCCGGACTTGCTGACCGACACGGTGACCGGAAGATCGTATTCATTCGCCTCGGTCAGACCCGAGATATCCACCGTTGCGGTGATCTGGCTGGCGCGGACCTCGCCGACGCTCTTGCTCTGACCGCGCAGGCTGACGGTGACCGTTGTGTTCTCGCCCTCGATGAGTTCCAGACCGGTCGATGCTTTCAGTTGGGACGCACCGATGACGCGCACCGGCACATCGTCAAAGCGCATGTTGCGCTCAGGATTGTCAATATCCATAACAACTGCCCACAGAACGATAGACAGTGCCAGCGACAGGAGCTTCAGCAGAAAATCTTGCTTTTTGATAAAATTCTTCTTCACTTGCCGGCACCTCCCTTCCACTTGTCGCGGATGGCGGCAATACGGCTTTTTTCGTTCCTGTTCCTGAGTTCATCGCCGAGCAGCTCGCTCTCGAGCATCTTCTGCAGAATCTCGGGCGACAGATGGCGCTTAAGCATGCCGCCGATGGCGACAGAGATCGCGCCGGTCTCCTCGGAGACAACGACGAGCACGCTGTCCGCGGTCTCGCTCATGCCGACAGCCGCGCGGTGGCGTGTGCCGAGGTCGCGCGACAGACCCTGATTGCCGGAAAGCGGCAGCACGCAGCCTGCAGCGCACACCCGTCCGGCACGGACGATCATGGCGCCGTCATGCAGCGGGCTGTTCTTGAAGAAAATGTTCTTGATGAGCTCGGCAGACGGTGCTGCGTCCACTCTCGTGCCGGTGGCGATGATCTCGCCGAGACGCTCCTTGCGCTCGAACACGATGAGCGCGCCGGTCTTGGTCCTGGACATATCCGCGCACGCGGAAACTGTTGCAACGATCATGCTCTCCACCACATTCGGGTCGGTATCCGGAATCAGCATGCGGCTGAGGTTGCCCTTACCGATCTGCTCGAGCAGGCGGCGCAGCTCCGGCTGAAAAATGACCACAACGGCGAATACGCCGACGCTGAGCGCGTTGCGCAGCAGCCACGAGATCATGGTCAGACGCAGGAAGCTGGCGAACAGCATGATAAGCACCAGAATAAGAATACCCTTGGCCAGTCGTGCGGCGCTGGTATCCTTCAGCAGCTTCATAACACGGTAAATGATATACGCCACGACGAGGATATCCACCACGTCGATCGGCGTCATTGTGCGGAATTGATCAAACGCACTGAAAAACGAACTTATCATGGTCCGCCATGATAAATTCGGTGAGAATACATTTTGCAGCGCTCCCATTTTGTCACCTATCCTAACTTGTTCCTCATATTCGCGGGCATTTGCGGATGCACGCAGCAGATTGCACGCAAACACCATGTTTTACCTTACTTATACTACCACAAATCCGGCTTTCTGTATAGCGTGTTCACAGTTTTTTTACCAATCTGCAAACTTTGTCTGCGGCCTGCTCCAGCTGCCGCGCCGTCGAGTAGAACGACAGGGACAGCCGCACGGTTCCGGTGTCCTCCGTGCCCGCCGTCCGGTGCGCGAGCGGCGCACAGTGTAGCCCCGCCCGGGTGCACACCCCCTCGTCCGAGAGCATATCCGCAAGCACCTCACTCGGCGTGCCGGGAACGCGGAAGGACAGCACGCCGGTCTGCTCCTTTCCGGCAAAGCACTCGATTTTGCTTTCGCGGGAGAGCGCACGGGCCAGCTCATGCACCAGCCGTCTCTCCTGCCCGGCAATGTGCGCCGGCGTGACCGCCCGGACAAAGGCGATGCCCGCCGCGAGTCCCGCGATGCCGGGCACATTCGGCGTGCCGCTCTCGAGCGCATCCGGCAGAAAATCCGGCTGGCGCAGCTTCTCGGACAGACTGCCCGTTCCTCCGGTCAGCAGCGGCTTCGCAGCAATCCGGTCGTCGAGCGCCAGCAGAATGCCCGTGCCCATCGGTCCGTACAGCGCCTTGTGTCCGGGCATGCACACCGCCGCAAGACACGGATAGCGCTTTACGTCAATCTCTGCCACGCCCGCCGACTGCGACGCATCCAAGATGAGCGGCACGCCTGCCGCCGTCAGCAATTCCGCGATTTCGTCCAGCGGCGCAATGCTGCCGAACACGTTGGAAACGTGGCTGAGTATCATCAGGTTGGCACCGTGTTCCAGCGCCTGTTTCAGCGCAGAAACCATAGCCGCGCCGTCCCACAGCGGCGTATCCAACACGGTCGGCTCAATATTTCGAGCCGTCAGCGGCCGCATGACCGCATTGTGCTCGTAACCGCTCACAATGACGCGGGAATCCGGTTTTACGAGCGCATTTATCGCAATATTCAGCGCATGCGTGGCATTCAGCGTGAAAATGACGCGCTCCGGCTCGCCCACGCCGAATAGCGCCGCTGCCTGCTCCCGGCAGGCGTACACCAGCTCTCCCGCTCGACTGGCTGCCGCGTAGCCGCCTCGTGCGTAGCCTGCCGCGCCGTACATCGCACGGCGAACCGCCTGCTCGACCGCCCGCGGCTTATACAAGGTGGTGGCAGCATTATCCAGATAGATCATGTCAGTCCTCCCGCAGCACGCGGCACGGCGGCGCACCAAGCTGCCGCAGCCGATGCACAGCCCAGTCCGCCTGCTGCGCGCTCACGCGCACCGCCCATCCGCAGGATTCGGTTCGTTCGTGACGCGGCGGGCGCGCGACCTCTCCCGGTACACCCAACCGCGCCAAATGCCGCCGCAGGCCGATGGCCTCGGTCTGACTGCGGCAGATCAACAGCGCATAACCGCCCATAAGGGCACTCCTCCCTCCCAATTCTGAGAAACTAAAGCAATACCGCATAATTGAACAAGAGCGATTTGTGAGTAAATTTTGCGGACTGACGAGGCGCAGTTTTGCGGTAATACTTGATGTATTACCGTGAAATTTCGGCAGCGCGGACGGAACTCGCGCAAGGAACCGAAGCCAAAGTCAGGGCACAAAATTTCCGCAAAGCGCCGCGGCAGTGCGACCGGAGCCTGCACAAGGAACCGCGGCAGCGCGACCGGAGCCTGCGCAAGGAGCCGCAGCTTTAATTGCGCGGTGTTGCCCTAAGGTTTCTCCCCTCATACTATGTTGAAATGAGCGGAAAAGTGTGCTATGCTGATTAGGTTATAAACTACAATCCTGACTGGAGTTGAAAACAATGGAGCTTTCCGCCCTTTCCCTGCGTCTGCGCGCGCTTTCCGTGCTGCGCGGACTGCTTTCCCATCCGCTGGTACGCGCCTACGGCGACACGCTGACCGCGCTCGACGGCACAGCCGCCGACTTTGCCGACCGCTACGGCGCACTGTGCGCGACACGCTTCTCCTGCGGCGATATCGCGCAGGCAGTGCTCGATGCCGTGCACTTTGACACCAACACCCTGACCGATACCATCAACGCACCGGAAGCGGCTGTGCTCAACGCCGCAACCCACGATCTGGACGTGCTGAACGCTCTGCTCGCGCTCGACGGTGAAGCCTTCAAGTCCGCTGCAGCGGACAAGTTCTACGAGCCTGCCCTCGAGGATCTGCCGGACTTCGAGGCCGCGGACTCGCTTCCGTTCTCCACCGGCGCAGCGCTTGCCGATTACTACCGCGAGGAGGGCTACGGCTTCTTCGCACAGTCCTCGGCGTTTGCCATGCAGGACGACGGCTCGGCGACCCCGATCGTGCATCCCGATGCCATCCGTCTGCACGACCTGCCCGGCTACGAGATGCAGAAGCAGAAAATCCTCAAAAACACGCTTGCCTTCCTCGACGGACGCGATGCCAACAACATCCTGCTCTACGGCGACAAGGGCACCGGCAAGTCCTCGACCGTCAAGGCGGTTGCCAACGAGTACGCCGACCGCGGCCTGAAGATCATCGAGATGTCTCCGCGGCAGATCACGAATTTCCCCAAGCTGTTTGAGCAGACCCTGCGTTCGCCGTTCCGTTTCATCGTATTCCTCGACGACCTGACCTTCAGCAGCGAGGACGACAACTTTGCCGCGCTCAAGGCGTTTATCGAGGGCGGTCTGGCCGGAAAGCCGTCCAATCTGGTCATTTACGCAACGTCCAACCGCCGTCATCTCATCCGCGAGAGCATGGCCGACCGTCAGGGCGATGAGGTGCGCGTGCGCGATACCCTCGAGACCGTTACCTCGCTGTCCGACCGTTTCGGTCTGGAGATCACCTTCTCCGTGCCGGATAAGGACGAGTATCTGTACATTGTCGAGCAGCTGGCCAAGGAGAACGACCTGAACCTTGATATCGACGAGCTGCACCTGCTTGCAGAGCGCTTCGCGCTGCGCCGTAACGGACGTTCACCGCGTACCGCAAGACAGTTTATCAGCCAGCAGCTGGCGGAGCAGTATGGCAAGTAATTGAAAATGGAGAATGGAGAATGATTTCATTTTTCATTTCTGCATTCTAAATAAAACAAAACGCAGACCTTAAAATCATAGGTCTGCGTTTTGTTTCTATTGTGGAATCATTTCCGTTGTTTCGGAATGTTTTGGGTATTGCATGCACTCTACCGTAGGGTGCGCCGACCTCGGCGCACCGTGTAAACCATCTGCACATGGTATACCGTAGGGGCGCACATTGTGCGCCCGCAACACGTTCGATTTTACGTTGCGTGGGAGCACACTGTGCTCCCCTACGAGATAGATTGTGCCAGTCGTTAGATGCGGTGCGCCGAGGTCGTACCCCAGGGCACCTTCTCTTGCGGCGTTGCCGCAATTCACCTTGTCGCACCCTACAGAAAACCGCTCTATTATATTTCTCGAAATGAAAAAATGGAGAATGGCTGACCGTTACATCAATTCTCCATTCTCCATTTTCAATTCTCAATTATTTACCAGCCGAACGAACCAAACGGACTCGAGAATCCATAGCTGCCGTAGCCGTCATTCTGCTGCGAATTATCGCTCTGGCTGCTCTGGCTCTGCTGGGTCTGGGCATTCGGGTCATTGCCCTCGAGGTCGTGCGAATCGGTCAGCGTGATGGTGATATTGAGCGTCTTGCCGGTCGAAATGCGGTATACGCTCAGCGTCAGCTTGTCGCCGGCCTTCTTATCCTGCTTGAGTTCGTTTACCTTATCCATGTCCGGGGTCGGGGTACCGTCAACCGCGGTGATGACATCACCGACCTGCAGACCCTCACTGGCTGCCTTTGCGCGGGAATCAATGGAATATACCTGCACGCCGGACACCTTGCCGTCCGCGGACTCGACGTTCTGGCCGGTGATGCCGATGGACGGACGGCCGGAAACGTAACCGTTCTGAATCAGCTCATCAACAATATCCTTGGCGGTGTTGATCGGGATGGCAAAGCCCATGCCCTCAACGGTGGCGCTGCCGAATGCATTGCCGGACAGCTTAGCGGACGTGATGCCGACCACCTGACCGTACTTGTTGATGAGTGCGCCGCCGGAGTTGCCGTTGTTGATGGAAGCATCGGTCTGAATCAGCGTCATAACACGGTCATTGACGGTCAGATCGCGGTTGATGGCGGAAATACGGCCGCCGGTGATGGTGTTCGCAAACTGCACGCCGCCGGGAGAACCGATCGCGTAGGCATACTCGCCCGGTTCGAGCTCATCCGAGTCACCGAACTCTGCGGCGGTCAGGTCGCTTGTCGGCGTTACCTTGATGACCGCAAGATCGGTCTGCTCATCCGTGCCGATGATCTCGGCATCGAGAGAGGTGCCGTCGCTCAGCTGTACGGAAACCGACTGCGCGCCGTCCACAACGTGGTTGTTGGTGATGATGTAGCCGTCCTTGCTCATGATGACGCCCGAGCCGCTGCCCGTGCCCTCAGCGGTGGTGGAGATAACCGATACGACCGACGGATTGACCTTTTTGTAGATATCCTCACCGGCCATGCCGTCCGTGGTGTCGTAGTTGTCCGAGGAATTGCTCGAATCCGACTCTGGCTTGCTGTTGATCTGCAGCGTCGGCGCGGAATCCGAGGTTGATGCCGAAGTGCCCGAATCGCTGTTTGCATTGCCGCCGAACGCCATATTGCCGACAACGGCGCCGCCTGCAAACAGCAGGCACGCAGCTGCTACACCGCACAGACCAAGCGCTAAGCCTCTGCTGTGCTTTTTATTCTTCGGGGTGTGCGGCTTCTGACTCATCGGCGGAACCTCGCCGAAGCCGGTCTGCTGCTGCGCCTGATGGAACTCCGGATGCTGCACCGGCGTCTGGAACGGCGTGCGCGGCTCTTCTGCCTGCGGCTGCTCACTCTGCGGTGCCTGTGCAGGCTGTTCCGCCTGCGGCTGGTCGTTCTGCGGAGCCTGTGCGGGCTGTTCCGCCTGCGGCTGCTGCATCGGCTGCTCGCTCTGCGGAGCCTGTGCGGGCTGCTCGTTCTGCGGTGCGGTGTTCCGGGTTTCGGCGGCCGGCTGTTCGTTATTCTGATCGCTGCTGTTCAGCGGTGTTTTGTTGTTCATGTTGAAGTCGTCCATGATACTGACCTCCTGTTGTTATTCGCGGGAACATTCCGTTCCCTCTGTTGATGCTTCTATCATAGTTTCTCAATGTGGCAGTTTGTTGAAAACAATATGAATATTTTTTGAACACTATGTCAAGGTTCCGTGTAGCAGGTACACAATTCGCAAAAACTCCCACAGACCATTTGGGTCTGTGAGAGTTTGGAAATCAGGTGTTATTCTGTCGGTTCTGCTCCGGTGCGAGCGGCAGGGTGAACTCAAACTCGGTTTCGCCGCCGCCCGAGCGGACGGAGATCTCACCGCCGTGCAGGTTGATGATGTTCTTCACAATATACAGGCCGAGACCCGCGCCGGTCTTATCCATCGAGCGCGAACGGTCGGTCTTGTAGAAGCGGTCGAACACATGTGGCAGATCCTCCGCCGAAATGCCGATGCCGGTGTTGCTGATGGCGAATACGCACAGCTGTCCCTCCTGATGGACATTCAGCTTGAGCGTACCGCCGTCCTCGATGAACTTTACCGCGTTATCGGTCAGGTTGTACACCGCGCGGTACAGGTGGTCGCGGTCACCCATGACGGTCAGCCGTTCCTCGAGGTCGCACTGCACATCCAGCTTCTTTTTCTCAATCTTCTGCTCGAACGAGAGCAGGATCTGCGCCGTCATTTCGGTAAAGTCGAACGGCGCCGGACTGAGGATCAGCTCGCCGGACTGAATTTTTGCGGCATCCAGCATGCGGTTTACCATGCGGGACAGACGTTTGGTCTCCTCCGCGATGATCTTCAGATACTTGTCGCGCTGGTCGAGCGGAATCGTGCCGTCGATCATGCCGTCCACAAAGCCGCCGATGGTCGTCATCGGGGTCTTGAACTCGTGGCTGACGTTGGAAATAAAGCCGCGGGTCAGTTCCTCGAGCTGGTCAAGGTCGCGCGCCATGTTGTTGAACGAGACCGCCAGCTCGTCAATCTCGTAGCAGCGGTTGTCCTCGGGCACACGCACATCGAAGTTGCCGCCCGCAAATTCCTTGGCGGCGGCGGCAATCGTCTTGAGCGGACGCGTGACATGCTGAGAGATCATGAACGAAATCACCAGCATAACGACCAGCGTCACCAACATGATGAGCACGAGCGTCTGCGTGGAGTGGCGCACCACGCCTGCCGAATTCGGGTCCTGCGTGGAGACGAAGATCATCAAATCCGCATCGCCGTTATCATCCTTGACGCAGGTGCCCACCGTGTAAAATGAGGACTCACTCAGCACGCCGAGTGACCCGACAGACGCATAACTGCCGTTTTTGTGCATCTCCGCAACCACTTCAGCTGAGATATGATAGCCGGGCAGCGTGTAGGTCGTGCCGTCCGGCTTGGCACCCATTTCAATGTTGCCGTCCGCGTCCGTGATGAGCACGGTCAGCTCATCCTCCTTGGCCACGCGCGCGATGGACAGCATATAAATCTGACGGATCACGTCGGAGTCCGTGCCCTCGAGCAGCTTGCTCTGCTCGGCAAGGCTCTGCACGGTCGTGCGCAGCTCGGTCTGCTTGGCGTGCAGCGCGTAGCTGCTCATCTGGTAGCAGAACACCACGCCGGCCAGTGCAAACGCGCACACGATCAAAACCAGATGGGCCACATAGTCCTTGAAGAAAAAACTGCGTCTGCCCATGGCTTACTCCTTGGTCTCAAACTTGTAGCCGACACCCCATACGGTTTTCAGCTCCCACTTGTCCGAAACGCCCTCCAGCTTTTCGCGCAGACGCTTGACGTGTACATCAACCGTTCTCGTGTCACCGAAATAGTCAAAACCCCAGACATCGTCGAGCAGCTGTGCGCGGGTGAACACGCGGTTCGGACTGGACGCGAGGAAGTACAGCAGCTCGATCTCCTTCGGCGGTGCGTCCACGCGCTTACCCTTGATGACCAGATCGTACGCCTGCTTGTCGATCACCAGGTTGTCGAACGACAGCTTCTCGGGCGCATCATCCGGCGCCATGCGGCGGAACACCGCACGCACGCGCGCGATGACCTCCGGCATTTCGAGCGGCTTGACGATGTAGTCGTCCGCGCCCATCTCCAGACCGGAAACGCGGTCTGCGGTCTCGCCTTTGGCCGTCAGCATGATGATCGGCACATCGCTCTCCGCACGGATCTCCCTGCAGACCGCCCAGCCGTCCATCACCGGCATCATCACGTCGAGCAGCAGCATGTCCGGCTTGTCGGACTTCCACTTTTTGATGCCCTCCACGCCGTTTTCCGCCTCGAGCACCGTGTAGCCTTCGCGCTCCAGATACAGGCGCAGCAGCTCACGGATGTTGGCCTCGTCCTCTACGATCAATATCTTCTTGGGCATAGTTCTCCCCTGCTTTCCCAGTTTAATCTGATTCTATTATAGCGCGTTTTGAAGTGGAATGCATTAACATTTTGTAAAACACCGCTTTGCACCCGACATTTCCTGTGCTATACTGAATATATCACCCAAAAGGAGAATTCTTATGTCACAGACGGTAGAAATGCACATTATTGCGCGGATACGCAGCGATTTCCCCACCAAATTCGGCATTCCGCGGCAGAGCGGACTGGCGGACGTACCGGCGCGCATTGTATTCGAGCCGGAATACCGCAACGCGGATGCGCTGCGCGGCATCGAGGGTTTCTCTCACCTGTGGCTCATCTGGCAGTTTTCGGCAGCCGTTCGCGAGGGCTGGTCCCCGACTGTGCGCCCGCCCAAACTGGGCGGCAACAAGCGCATCGGCGTATTTGCGACACGCTCGCCGTTCCGCCCGAACGAGATCGGACTGTCCTCGGTACGGCTTGACCGCGTGGAGCTCAACACGCCGGACGGTCCGGTGCTGCACATCTCGGGCGCGGACCTGATGGACGGCACGCCGATCTTCGACATCAAGCCGTACCTTGCGTACACGGATTCGCATCCGGAGGCACGCGGCGGTTTTGCGCTGACGACCGATGCGGTGCGGGTTGAGTGTCCGGCGGCTCTACTCGGAAAACTGCCCGAGGAGCGCCGTCAGACGCTGCTGAACGTACTCGCACAGGACCCGAGACCGGGGTATCAGCACGAGGCAGACCGCGTGTATGGGTTCCCGTTTGCGGGATTCGAGGTCAAATTCACCGTAGAAGGTGACTTGCTGACCGTTCGGCAAATCGAGAGTCGCTAACCATTCTGCGGTAAAATTTTCGCGGTTCGCGTACCCCGTCTATTCCGTACGGAAAACGAAAAAAATCACCGAAACGATTTGTTTCGGTGATTTTCTTTTACGTTTTATTAGAGGCCGGTCGGAGTGATCTTCTCGAAGTCCTCCAGCGTGCCGCCGTTCATGAAGCAGTCGATGATCTGCTTGCCGAGCGGCTCAAGCTCCGGCGTATCGAACTTCGCCAGTTCCTTGCGGAAGAAGTCGGTCAGGATCTTTGCGCCTGCATCGTAGCCGTCGGTGCCTACGCGGTCCTGCGTATCAACGCGCAGGAACTTAGAGCGGATCTTCTGGCCGTCAATGGTCAGATCCTTCATCGCGTAGCCGAGCAGCGGGCAGCGTGCCGGCTCAAGGTGCTCGCGGCGGATCTTTGCGCCGCCGTGGCGTGCCAGATACTCACGGGAGATCCACTCAGCCGCAAAGCCGACCTTGTAAACGCCGATGTGCTGGTTCGGGATCAGGACGTAGCGGGTGTTCGGGCTGTCCACGATCTGGTGCAGCAGCAGGTTGGCCTGCTTTACGCGCTTGCCGGTTGCAAACGGCCAGTAGGAACCAACGCCCTCGCTCTTCAGCTCGTTGCCGGTTACGATAGACGGGTTATTGAAGCCGCGCGGTGCGATCAGGCGCCACAGCCAAGCCAGTGCCGGCGGAATGATATGCAGCATACCCATGATGCCGTAGTTCGGGTTATCGCGGGTGGAGGGGGGCATACGAACGCCGAAAGAGCGTACGTCTACTTCTACCGGCTCCTTGACGATGTTCGGAACATCCCAGCGCGGCACGATGGCACGCGGGTTGGAGCACGGCTTGCCGTTGGAATCCAGCGTGTGCTCCCAGATCAGCAGGGTTGCACCCGGATGGCCTTCCATGTTGAAGAAGCACAGCGGCTCCTTCGGCTCGGTGCAGATGCGCTCGTAAACCGGATCGCAGCCGTAGTGGGTTACGCCGTCCATGCGGAGGAACCAGCCGTCCTCGCCGTCAACGAGTACCAGCTTGCCGGAGTTGTTCTGCACGCCCGGATAGCAGGTAGCCATATCGTCGCACACCGGCTCGATCTTGCAGGTGGAGCTGATATGCAGGTAGGTCTTTTCGCCCGTTACCGTGTTGGTAGAGAGCAGCACCTCGCCGTCCGGCTCGCGGGCGATGTCCTGCAGCATCTCGCTCTTGCCGCCGCCGGAAGCGCCCTCGTGCATGATGACAAGCTCGTTCTCGTACGGGGTGATCAGACGGCCTGCGGAAGTATGGCAGGTGGTCCAGCCCTCCTGCTCGCCAATGTCGAGCAGTACAGAGTAAACACCCTTCTTGGCAGACGGGCCCGGATACAGGTTGTAGGAGAATACCTCGTGGCAGTCATCCAGACGGTTGTGAACAACGACCTGCTTGCCGTCGAAGTGGGTGTGACGGAACGGAGGTGCAACATAGATGATCGCACGCGGCTTGTAGCCCTCGGTCTCCTCTGCGCTTACAAAGCCCTGCAGATGTGCCAGCGCAAATGCGAAGAACGCGCACTGCTTCGGGCATACGAGCATGGAGCCGTAGCCGTACTGGTTGCCGCCGGAATTAAACGGCATGAGGATCAGCTCCTGTGTCTTGAACCAGTCCATGGTCTCACGGCGCAGCTTGTCGAACTTGTAGCCGTACACATCCGCGAAACGCTTCTTGTCGGTCGGCTTGTCGTCTGCGATGCGCATGCAGTCCGGCTCGCGGCGGCGCATGTAATCCTCTACAAAGTTAACGGATGCACCGTTCTTGCAGCGGACAACATCAGCTTCTTTTACCAGACCCTTGCCCGGTACATCGAATACAACGTCGTACACGTCGGCATGTTCCGGACCGAATACCATGTCGTACAGTTCCGCCTTGCTGGTGGGAACAACTACGCCCTTGCAGTTCTCGATGACATCGGTCAATTCATCGGTAAAGGTGAATTTGGTGAGCAATGAGTTCATCTGTATCATTTCCTCCTTAAGCACCGCGGAGTCCCTCGCCACGGTATGCTAAACGGGCCGGTTACATTCATTAACCTTTGCCCCATTGTCTTTCGATTATAGCATACCGCAAAACCCACCCTCTCGTCAACTGTGATTTTGCTTTTTTTGCAAGTTGAATTGCAAGTTCTTGCAAAATGTACAAAACCTGAGGAATTTCTCACTGTTTTCCTGACACGGTCACTTGTCCGCCGATAGGACTTTTTTACGAAAACGTTTCCGCATGGCAAAATCCGTTTCACAATGCGCAATCGTGTATCAAAAGTGCGATACTGTGCATCTGCGTACACTTTATCTCACATTCCAGCGCTCCCACACGCGGGTGACGGAATTGCATTTTCCGTTTCTTGTAATATCGAACAGCGCACCGGAAACTCCACAGTCGCCCTCAGCTGTCTTGAAATACTCGGTCAGGTCACCGCGAAACATGGCGATAGACTGCTCCACGCGCACGCCGAGCACGGACACGATCGGGCCGGTCATGCCGATATCCGTGATATAACCGGTGCCCTTGGGATTGACGCGCTCATCCGCGGTCTGCACATGCGTGTGCGTGCCCCAGACAGCCGCCGCGCGGCCATCGAGGTAATAGCCCATGGCGAGCTTTTCGCTCGTGGCGTTCGCGTGGATTTCGGCAAGAGCCACGTCGTACATGCCCTCGTTTTCCTTGAGGATGCGGTCTGCACACAGGAACGGATTATCCGGGCCGAATTTCATGTCGCAGCGGCCGATCAGGTTCATGACGAGCAGGCGCATGCCCTGCGGGCCGTCATAAATGCCCCAGCCCCGACCGGGGCTTTGCGGCGCAAGATTGGCCGGACGGAGAACATCCGAACGGCTGTCCAGATACGGCACGATCTGCTGCTTGCCGAACACATGGTTGCCGAGCGTGATCACGTCCGCGCCGGCGGCAAAAATATCATCCGCCTGACGCGGGAGAACGCCGTTTCCGGCTGCATTTTCGCCGTTTACGATGACGAAATCTGCGCCGGTGTCGCGCTTGATGCGGCGGAGCAGGCCGTGAAGCGCGTCGATACCCGCCTCACCGACCACATCGCCGATGACTAATAGTTTCATGGATTACCTCTTTCTATCATTGCTGCAAGCCGTTGATTGGTTCCGCTGAACCTCAGCGAGGAGTGCGCCGCCGCTGCGGCGGGAGTGTGCCGCGCCCCGCGGCGAGGGCGCCGTACCCACGGCGAGGGGCAAGAGGGTAGACACCTACGGTTTCTACCCTCTTAACTCCCGTTTCCCTT
>OGYH01000313.1_pt1 | contig 51713 bp, 59 predicted proteins | sample 1576511 | NCBI WGS metagenome assembly OGYH01 (sample SAMEA3541522, study PRJEB24748) | human gut metagenome | biome: human gut; feature: human-associated habitat; material: faeces | place: China | collected 2012
TCAGCGCCGCACCGCGCCGGGACGGCCCGCGGCACCCTCCCGCGGCGCCTCGCGGGAGGACGCGCGCCCCAAGGCGGACGTACCAGTCATTGACTTTGACGCCATCGGAAAGCAGCCCCCCGGGACAGATCTCCACGCCGCGCCGGACTTTGCCGCCATAGAACGCCGGGCTGCAAACGCCGCGCGGGAGCTGCAGGCTCTGGAGCGCGCGGCTCCACGCACGGGTGCGGCGCTGGACGAGGCCATCGCGCGCCAGCGAAAGGAGATCGAGGCCCTGAACCGCAGCGCGCTGGAGGACATCCACCGCATCGGACGTGAGCTGGAGACTCCTGAAGTGCGCGGCCTTGCCGGCGGGTTCGCACAAGAGGCGGCCGCGGCTCCCCTGCCCAACCACGCCGCCCCGCGGGGCAAGGCGGGGCTGGAGGGCTTCGACGGGTTGGCCGAAGCGCTGGGCGGAACCGTACTGGGTCAGCCGGATTATCTTCAAAAGCTGGTCATCGCGCTCAAGCGGCCGTATGTGATGGGCCACGAGGGTGAAAGCGCGCGCAACGCTTTCCTCGTCACCGGTCCGGCGGACACAGGCAAGCACCTGAGTCTGTGTGCCGCCGCAGAGGAACTGGCCCGGCGCGGCGTGTTCGTCAGCGGGGATATCTCCTGGATGGATCTGTCGCTGTACCCAACCGCCGCAGAGGAAAAGCTTTTTTTGCAGGATCTGTATATGGCGCTGGCCGCCAAGGGCGACATCGTAGTGTTCGAACACTACGAGCGTTGCCAGCCTGCGTTCCTGACGGTCCTGTCCAATCTGGTGCAGCGGGGCAAAAGCCCGCTGGCCGGGCGCTACGTATTGCAGAACGGCCGTCTGGTGGACGCGGGCAACGCCCTTGTCACCGACGCCGTGGGCGCGCTCACGCCACGGGGCAAATACCTTGTGCTGCTCAGCGAGGCCCCCGTTGCCAAACTGGCGGACAGCTTCGGCGCGCCGTTTGTTTCGGCGCTGGGAGATATCTGTGAGACGGCCGCCCTCACGCCCGAAAGCTTGTCCGCTGTGGCGAAAGCGGAATTTGACAAGCTGGCTGCCCGCGCGCAAAAGGCGCTGGGCTTCACCGTCACAGCCGGGGATGCGGCACTGCTCCTCGCCGCCGAAAGCAGCGGACGCGCCAAGGGCGCGCAGGGCGTGCTGGCATTCTGGGACCGCGCCTACCGCGCGCTGGCCCAGTACCGGCTGGAACACGACGACGCACCCAAAGCCGCCGCGCTGGGCGCAGCGGACGGCCGCCTGACTGCAGACTTCGGCGCAGGCCCGGCGGATCTGCTCTCCCTGCTTCCTGAAGCTTACCAAGGCGAGGTGGAAGCTGTAAAGGCAGAATTGGACGGCATCGTAGGCCTTGCAGCCGTAAAGGAATACGTACTCAGTTTGGAGGACAATTTTGCCGTGCAGGCGCGGCGCAAAGCCGCCGGTCTCAAGACGGCCAGCGTTTCCATGCATATGATCTTCACCGGGAACCCCGGCACAGGCAAAACGACCATTGCCCGGCTGGTGAGCCGTTACCTGAAGGCCATCGGGGTACTGAGCGGCGGGCAGCTGGTGGAAGTGACACGCGCCGACCTTGTGGGCCGTTATGTGGGCCACACCGCACCGCTTACCACACAGGTGCTCAAATCCGCCGTGGGCGGCGTGCTGTTCATCGACGAAGCATACAGCCTGTACCGCGGAAAAGACGACAGCTTCGGGCTGGAGGCCATTGATACGCTGGTCAAAGGTATGGAGGACCACCGGGACGATCTCATCGTTATCCTGGCCGGCTATTCCAAAGAGATGGCCGAATTTTTGACGGCCAACAGCGGCCTGAAAAGCCGTTTTCCAAACATCATTGAATTCCCCGATTATACCGGCGAAGAGCTGCTGGCCATTGCAAAGCTGCAGGCGGGCGGCAAGGGGTATACGCTGGACGAGCGCTGCGACGCAAATCTGCTGGCCTATTTCAACGCCGTGCAGCTCACCCGCGCGCGGGACGCAGGCAACGGGCGGCTGGCCCGCAACAAAGTGGAGGAGGCCATCCTCAACCAGTCCCGCCGCCTTGTGGCCCAGCCCGAAGCAGACCTGTGCCTGCTGCTGCCCGAGGATTTCCAGTTGGACGATGTGGGCGGAGTATAAACAGCCTTCCGCAGGTCTGCCTGCGTTTTTATAGATATCTGACAAGCAAAGGAGATGTTCACTATGCGAAAATATCAGGCTCTTTTTTTCGCAATAAGACCAGGAGGGTCCTGCAATGCTGACCCTTCGCATCAAGGGAGGCTGTCATGATAAAATTGACGCAGATAGACGAAACAAATTTTCTGGAATGCTTTGCGCTACGGCTGGGCAATGGGCAGGAGCGCTTTGTCTCATCCCCCATCCGCAGTCTGGCACAGGCTTATGTGTACCGGGACCAGTGTATGCCCTTCGGCATTTACGCCGGGGACAAGATGATCGGATACGTCATGGTTATTTACGACCGTGAGGAACAGACCTACAATATCTGGCATTTCATGATCGACGCGGCGCACCAGCGAAAGGGGTACGGCAAAGCTGCTTTGGCGCAGGTGATCCGATATATCAAAACAAAGCCGTTTGGGCCGTCCGGCACGGTGCTGCTCACCTGCAGCCCGGAAAACCAGGCAGCGTACGCCCTGTATACAGATTTTGGCTTTTGCCCAACGGGACGGTGCGACGGAAAGGAACAGGAGCTTTGCCTGAAGCTCGCCCCGGCGCGGCCGAATACGGAGATAAAAGTATAATACGCCAACAGAAAACGCGCCCCGCAGGCCGGATATATTTCGGATGCGGGCGCGTTTTTATTGTAGAGAAACCACCGGTTTTGCATATGCGTGCAAAGCCCTGTATTACCGGCATGCGCGCCCGGTGGCACAAGTACGGTCCGCCAGCCGCAAAAATTTTACTGCCGGCTGCCCGCAAGCGGGCTTATTCCAGCATCGTCAGATGTTTTCCCGCTCTGTTTTCCTCCATCCGGTTTTGATGTGCTCCACGATTTTTACCGCATCCTTTCCTGCGATATTTTGGCGCAGCCGCAATGTGATATTTGCAAATCCAGCTCGTATGCGATAACGCATTTACATCATTCAGCTGAATCGGATAAGCAGAAGCAGGCGCTTTCGCACCGGCTCGCCTGTTATGGCCTGTGCTGCGGTATGAGCCAGCAGCTTGTCTGCAATCGGGTCTGGACTTGTAGCTTTCCTTCCTATTGTGTATCCTCCCTTTTTGCCTTAGACCGTACCAGAAGACTGCTGCAGAAATTAAAAAAGAGCACTTCTCAGATGAACTCTAAGAAGTGCTCTCATAGCATTGCTAAACCTGTAGCTTATTCGTTTGAACTCCGTCATTCTTCATAACGATGCATTATTCTTCAACAATTTGCTGTCAAAATGCTGTCATCCACAGTTTGACAGCACAGAGCTCCGCAGCATATAGGGCAACACCGCACAATTCACGGCTGATGCCTAAGCGTCGTCTCGCTTGCAGATTTTCCGACAACTGTCACAAAAATCTGTCGGCGCGGTTCGACACTTAGAATTGTGCGGTGTTGCCATAGTTGTTTTCCATTGCGAATTCAACTATAGATTATGGTTTTATCAGTCGATGGGTTTCATCGTGGGGATTTGAGTTTTGACCGTTTCATCTCGCTTCATCGCAGCCCGTTTTGCCTGAAAACCGGCGTTTTTATGCGGTTTTTCAAACTTTTTAGATTTCATAAACTGTCCTCCCGTTTCGTCTGATTCAGGGCAAAAGTTGTAGAAAAGTTGTAAAAAGTTGTAGGCCGATTTTTTCGCCTGTTTTCAATCGTTTTTCCAGAAAATCTTAAGTGAAATATTCCACGACGAATTTCCAGAAAATGGTGCGGTACATTCTGCAGCAATGAAGTACATCCCGAATGCTGCACTTCTCGGACATAACCAACACCATGAAGAGCAATCCGTTAACCCAAATCAGTCAAAATGCTAACTGGTTTCTCTAAGCTATACGATAATAGCATAAGTCACAAAATTATTCAAGTCAACGCTTTTCTCGTAGCACGATCCAATTTCATACCTTATATATAAAAAGGAGATTCTTATGCCAGCCTATCAATTACAAATTAAACAGGTGGTGGACTATCCACGCTGTCGGATTTACCGACAGTTTATCCATCGTCTGATAGATGACCGGAGCATTCGCGCAAGCGGCGGCTCCGGCCTTTTTCATTATACCGTGCTTTGCAGCTTTGCAAACTTCCGCACCTCATACCGGCGCATTGATGGCATCAGCTACACCGTCTACCCCGGCGAATGGGTCTGTACGCTTAAAGAGCTTTCTCAATGGTTTCGGACTCGTTTTCAGTGTCAGGCGCTTTCCATCTTGGGAGAGCTTCAGCAGCGGCACCTAATTGACTTCTCCTCTCTGGGTCGTGGGAATGTGATCCGCTATAAAATCCGGAACTGGGCCCGACATAACACGGTTCTGGAGTATAACGCTCCCTGTCAAAAGGACACCGGCTTTTTCTTTTTACCGGTATCCATTGTTACTGATCTGATCAGCTCTGACCGCTGTTCTGAAATGGACATCGTGCTGGATCTATGGGTCTCAGTCATCTACAACGACAGTCAAGTGCAGGGGTCGGGCCTTGGGCCTGTAGCCTATTTCCGCAACGGCACCGGCAACCCTTTGGTAACCTATACGGAGCTTGCCGCTCGCTGGGGCCTTTCCCGGGCCACTGTTGGCCGTATTCTTAAAAAGCTGTCCGTCTTGGACTATATTTCCCTCATGTCCTTCCCCGGCCGCCACGGCAGCGTGATCTATCTAAAAAACTACTTGTCCACCATGTTTGAAATATCTGATGTGATGGTGGACAAAGAGGAGGTCGCTATGACACTCAACATCCGTCTGGAGCTTCCTGCGGAGGGCTGTGTTGACCAGGAAGAGCCCACCATGGAGCATGAGGTCATCGTTTCAGACGAACTCTCCAGCGTTTCAAAATCTCACATTGAAATCATTCTGCAGAAAATGGCGCAAATCCTGATGACACAAGGGATTTCGTGCTTTGGATGCCCCCTCTCTCACTACAAGTTATATCCTTTATCGGGCGACTGCCGGGAAGAATTACTACCCCGCGTGCGCGAGCAAACTGTGTTGCGCTTAGGCCTGGCTGTGTTGTGCGGCAACAAGCAGGTCACAAGTTTTGAACTTACTCTCAACCCCGTTGTTGAAAACGAATAAGGAGGCATAACCATGAAGAAATTTGACGAAAAGAATGTTGCTGAAAACCCGCTGTACCACGACACCTGGAAGCTGCTGAAAAAATACCGTGATGTGGTATGGAGCCTGGAACTGTCTGTTCAGCATGTCCGGACAAAATTTGAGATCGAGTACGGCACTTCCATCGAGGATTTTCTGGATTCCGTCTACCTGGCCGGCGCCGATCTGGCAGGTAGCGACATTGAGCATCATGCCAAGTGCATTGAGCGCAGCCACAAAATGCTGAAATTGCTGGATTCGGCAGTCGATCTGCTCCGCACCAAGCACAAGAACGGTGAAGCATACTACTGGCTTCTGTACTACTCTTTCCTCTCCCCCCAGCAGTTGAAAAATGTGGAGGAGATCATCGAGAACCTGCGCCCTCATATCCGGGATATTTCCTTCCGCACCTATTACCGTAAGCGGAGGGAGGCCATTGAATCGCTCAGTTCCGTGCTGTGGGGATATACCTCCAAGGACAGCCTGGATGTACTGGATCAGTTTTTCCCAGACTTGAAGGCTGGCGAAAACGAGCAGGGCAAATAATTGGCACATATCGGGAAAACAATTGGCGCGTTTCTGCCCTTGAGGCGTAAATCTCAATGTGTTAGACTGAATATGCTCAAACTTGCACCCAAAACCGAATACGGACAGAGAACAGCGCCTTTTTCCGAGGTGCTTTTTTCTGTCCAAACGGCCGTCCGGCCCGGGAATAAGCCCGCATCTGCAAACCAGGTGCAGGCTTGTTCTTTGATTTTGAGCAACGATCATCACATTTGGATTGGAGGTCCTCAAACATTGAAGAAACTGAAACTTCCCCAGTCGAAGCGGAAAGATGCCGACCGCACGCCTCAGCATCATTTTTCCGCTGCCAAACTCGCCTACATGGCTTTCCTCTGCGTCACGATGTCGCTGGTTTTCTGTCAGCCGGCCTTTGCTGCAACCGATGTTTGGTCTAAAGCCAAAGAGATCATGCAGGATGTCTACGCGCAGATCGTCGCCATTTCCACCATTGCGGCCATTGTGACCGCATCGGTCGCCCTGCTGCTGATGAACTTCTCCCGCTCGGGCCGGACTGTCGATGAAAGCCGTGCCTGGTTGAAGCGCATCTGCATCACCTGGGCGATCCTCAACGGATTGGGCTTTATCATGGCTTATGTGACGCCTCTGTTTGCCGGCGGTCAGTGGGCTGGATGACAGAGACAACTCTACACCCGCTGGAAGGAGGCGTAATTTATGGGTATCCTGGATGGCATCGTTGAATGGATTGCAGAGCAGATCATGGCAGGTCTTGACCTTGTGACTACTTCGGTTTTGGGCGCGCTTGGTTGTGACATGACCGTTTTTCTGCGCTATTTCCCTGCCGCTGAGACGATGTACGGGATTTTTGTAGCTCTGGCTATCGGTCTAATTTTGCTCAACTGGGTATGGCAGCTGTTCAAGAATTTTGGCCTGAGCGCCGGTATCGAAGCAGAAGATCCTGTGAAGTTGAGCATCCGCTCGGTTCTCTTCATTCTGCTGGCACTTTTTTCAGACGAGATCATCAACACAATCCTGACCATCGGCGGCACCCCGTACCGCTGGATCATGGATTCGGAACTGCCGCCCCTCAGCTTTGCCGATTTCAATTCGGTGATGCTGGTAATCATCGGTGTATGTGCCAATGGAGCCGTGTCCTTGATCACTTTGATTCTGGTCGTCATTTTGGCATGGAACTATCTGAAACTGCTGCTTGAAGCAGCGGAACGCTATGTATTGCTTGGTGTACTGGTCTATACCGCACCAGTCGCTTTTGCGATGGGGGCGAGCCAGACCACATCAAACATCTGGAAATCCTGGTGCCGGATGCTGGGTGGGCAGATTTTCCTGCTGCTTATGAACGCCTGGTGCCTGCGCCTATTTACGAGCATGGTTGGTTCGTTTATCTCCAACCCGCTTTCGCTTTAAGGAGGGGCGTAATTGAAAAAACTCAGAAGAATTTTGTTTTTTGCGCTCATGGTCGGGCTTCTTGCCTGCCTATGCTGTCAACCTGCTTTTGCCGCCGTTTCGGAGGAAGAAGTTCAAGCACAGGTAGACGCCGTGGGCAAAGAAGCTGTATCCGGCAATGTCCTGATTTGGTTCATGTGTGCGATTGGTTTTCTCAAAGTATCACAGAAAATCGACTCCTTCATGGCAAGTCTGGGGGTCAATGTAGGCCACACCGGCGGCAGTATGTTGGCGGAGGCCATGATAGCCGCCCGGGGCTTCAGTGGATTCAAGAGCTTTTCCAGCCACCATTTCGGTGGTGGGCACGGCAGCAATTCCCCCCATGTGAATGCAAGCGGTGGCGGTAAGGGTGGCGGCTTTGGTGCCGGCTTTGCCAGCGGCGGTTTGGCTGGGATGATTGGCCGGAAAGTCACGAACAATGCGGTAAAAACAGCGACAACCCCCTCAGAAACAAAAGTCTCTGGCCTTGGTGGTCTCGTAGGCGGTGCTGCAGGGGGTATCGGTGGCCACATCTATACTTCGTCCGTCAGCAAGGGCGGCAATTTCGCCAACAATGTGATCGGTTCTGTTGCCACCGGGAACATCACCCAGATGGGTACGATTTCCGGTGAGAAAGCTGTTGACGCTCTGCACTCCTACATGGGGCACGCTGCTTTGGAAGCCGGCGCTGAAAACATTCCTCAATACCAGAATGTTGAGATCGGCGGCGGGCGTATCACAGGCACCGAAGTTACCGCCGAGCATCCGGAGGGCATCGCTTTTGGAATGTATCATGCAGATCAGTATGTCGCACCAGAGGGCCAATACACAACGGTTCATTCTGCCGACGGTGCGGCATGGTATAAGCAATACGCTGTTGACACTGTGGAGAAATCCCCCTACATGGCGCCGGATGGGTCGATAGCCTACAACGAGTCAATCGTCAAAAAGCTACCCCCCACTCCCCGCAGAAAGGACAGGCTCTAAATGGATGAAGAAAGAAAGACTGGTCTTGCCGATGCTGTGGAAACCGGAGCATCCTCTGCCCACACCATAAAAGGCGCTATTAAAGCAGGCAAGGCAATTTCCGGTGCCGCAAAAGGAGCTGCCGCCGGCGGCCCGTATGGTGCCGTGGCCGTGGCCGTTTGGGCAGGGCGCAAGCACATCGGCAAGATCATCGCCGTCATCATCATTCTGCTTTTGCTTCCGGTACTGTTTGTCCTGATGCTCCCCGGGCTTATCTTTGGAGGTCTGGTTAATGCCTTTTCTCCGGCAGATTCCGAAGCCCCTGTTCTCAACAGCAAGACAGCTATCGTGGAAAATGCCAACGATATCACATTCACCATCAATTCCATTCTGGGCGAGGCGTTGGATGATGTGATGGCCCGGATCGAGGAAGATTTTGCTTCGTCCGGTGCCGACCACATGGAGATCAAGAATTCCTATTCCTCCGGCCCTGTTTTCAATGCCAATCTTATCATCTCTCAGTATTGTGCGGCCCGGGATGAGGATTTTGAAAGCATTTCACTGGATGATTTGGCCGCTGTTCTCCGGGATAATAAGGAACACCTGTATTCCTACACCAGTGTCCAGGAATCCCGTGAGGTTACTGTCGAAGACCCGGAAACCGGCGAGGAAACCACCACTACCGAAACATGGATCATTTACACGATCCGGTATAACGGTGAATCCTATCTTGCGGACCATGTTTTCGCACTCACGGATGAGCAAAAGGAACTTGCCTCTGACTACGCTTCTAACCTGAGCACCTTTTTGGGTGATGGGTTGCTCCAGAACATGACGGAGTGGACCGGAAACAGCATCCCCTCTCTTGGGGATGTAACCTTTACCGATGGTGTGACACCGGTGGTGTACTATAACCAGCTGGATGAACGCTATGCCAGCCAGCCTTACGGAACTGACAACATTGGCGGCTACGGCTGCGGGCCGACCAGCATGGCAATCGTAGTGTCTTCCCTTACGGACGATACGGTTGATCCCGTGGAGATGGCGCAGTGGTCCTATGAAAATGGATACTGGTGTGACAACAGCGGCTCCTATCACGCTCTGATTCCTGCAGCAGCGGAGGCCTGGGGACTGCCGGTATCCGGCTGTACGACATCCGAGCCGCAGCGCATCGTCGATGCTCTTTCCGAGGGAAAGCTGGTTGTGGCAATCATGGCTGAAGGGCATTTCACTTCTTCCGGCCACTTCATCGTTCTCCGAGGCGTAAAAGACGGTCAAATCATGGTGGCAGACCCGGCCAGCTATAAGCGCAGTGAGCAACTTTGGGATCTGTCCATTATCTTAAACGAGGCCAGCCGTCGTGCAGGCGCCGGCGGTCCGTTCTGGATTATCGGCTGACCTTCCTTCGGCTACGGAAATGAGGTATGTATGAGTAACAAAAACGGCCATGATATTTATATCATACCGCCGAATTTCATTGAATCAGGCACATTTTTCGGCGGTATGTTCCGTGCGCGGAATGTTATTGAGGCCGGTATCCTGGCTTTTGCCATCGGGGTGCCGGTCTTCATGTTTGTTCCGTTCGGGTTGACGACCCGCATTATCATTTTGTGCCTGACCGCCCTTCCTGCGGCTCTGGTCGCATTGATCGGCATTTCTGGCGAGAGTTTGTCGGAATTTCTGATTATCTTTTTGAAATACCTGCGGAATCGCCGCATCGTCGGCGGCGACGGTCAGCAGCCGAATGAGCAAGCGCCCCCTATGAAACGCCCCGGCAAACATCTCAAGCAGAGGGTTCCGAAAGAAAAGGAGTCTCGACCTCCGAAGCGCAGGCGTTCCGGTGAATCGGATTTTCCAGCTGAGTTTGACGAGGTTCGCAGTTACGAGATTCGTGAGAAGCTCCGGCCCAAGAAAAAGCCGAAGAAAGAACTTTCGTCCAAAAAAGCGAAGAAAAAGCCCAACAAGCGGAAGGAGAAGGTACATCCGCCCAAGCGCCCCGCTCATATCAAAGAACAGCCGCCCGCCTGCCTGAATCCGGTGGCAGACTATCTTCCCATCGAAAAGATCCAGAACGGCATCATCTACACCAAAGACCACCGGTATGTCAAGGTGGTCGAGGTGGTTCCCATCAACTTTATGCTCCGCAGCGCAAGAGAGCAGCGCAATATCATCTACTCTTTTGTGTCGTATCTGAAAATCTCTCCCGTCAAGCTGCAGATCAAGGTGCTGACCCGTCGGGCGGACATCAACCGTCATTTGGACACAGTACGCAGAGAGATGGCTCAGGAGAAAAATGAGCAGTGCCGTTTGATGCAGGAAGACTATCTGAGCTTTGTGCAGCAGATCGGCGCCCGGGAAGCTGTCACACGGCGCTTTTTCCTGATTTTTGAGTATGAGCCCTGGAACAACACCCGGCGTTCGGAACAGGAAGAGGAAGCCGTTCAGTCCCTGCAAAGCGCCGTACATACTGCTTCCAATTACCTCCGGCAATGTGGCAATGAAGTGATCATCCCCGAAAACGAGGACGAATTTACCGTTGATGTCCTTTATAATCTCCTCTGCCGAAATGAGAGCGCCATCAAACCGCTGGCACTCCGGGCACAGGAGGTTGTTGCACAGTATGCGGCAAAGGGCCGGGAAAGCGAGATTGACCATATCCCTGCAGCCGAGTTTGCCGCTCCCAAGAGTATTGATTTTACCCATGGGCGCTATCTGTGCATAGACGGGCTGTACTACGCCTATTTGCTGATTCCGTCGGATGGTTATAAGACGCAGGTTCCCGCCGGATGGCTGAGTTTGATCGTCAACGCCGGCGATGGCATCGATATGGACATGTTCCTTTCCAGGCAGCCCAAAGAGCGCATCATCCAGCGGGTAGGCCAGCAGCTCCGCATCAATCGTTCTAAAATCAAGGACGCGAGCGACACCAACACCGATTTTGACGACATCGACGGCGCCATCCGAAGCGGCTATTTTCTGAAGGAAGGTCTTGCCAACAACGAGGACTTCTACTATCTGAATCTGTTGATTACCGTTACTGCCCCTACTGAGGAAGATTTGGAGTGGAAGGTCAGCGAGATGAAAAAGCTTCTGCTGTCGCAGGATATGGATGTCCGTTCCTGCCATTTTCGTGAGGAGCAGGCATTTCTCTCCGCGCTCCCGCTGGTATCCATGGAGAAAGGACTTTTTGAGCGTGGCAAGCGCAACCTGCTGACTGGCGGCGCCGCAAGCTGCTACCCCTTCACTTCTTTTGAGATGTGCGACGACAACGGCATCCTCTTGGGGGTCAACAAGTACAACAGTTCCCTCATCATCGTGGATATTTTCAATTCTGCGATTTACAAAAATGCCAACATTTCAATCTTAGGTACCAGCGGCGCAGGCAAAACCTTCACAATGCAGCTCATGGCGTTAAGGATGCGGCGTAAAAATATCCCTATTTTTATCGTCGCTCCCTTGAAGGGGCACGAGTTTCACCGCGCCTGTGCAAATGTGGGCGGCGAGTTTATCCAAATCTCCCCGGCAAGCCCTCACTGCATCAATGTTATGGAGATCCGCAAGGTTGATCGGTCTGTCAATGAACTCCTGGACGGCCCCGGAATCCAGCTTTCTGAATTGGCGGCAAAAATCCAGCAGCTGCACATCTTTTTCAGCCTGCTCATTCCCGATATGAGCCATGAAGAGCGTCAGCTTTTGGACGAAGCGTTGATCCGCACTTACAACGCAAAGGGCATCACGCATGATAACGCTTCACTGGATGACCCGGCCAATCCGGGTCAGTACCGGGAAATGCCGGTGCTGGGCGACCTGCATGAGATTCTGAAAGCTGCGCCGGAGACGACCCGCATGGCTCATATTCTCAACCGTCTGGTTCACGGTTCGGCCTGTACATTTAACAAGCAGACCAATGTAAGTCTGGATAACAAATATACCGTGCTGGACATTTCCTCGCTCACCGGCGATCTGCTGACTGTAGGGATGTTTGTGGCGCTTGATTTCGTGTGGGACCGCGCAAAGGCCGACCGCACGGAAGAAAAAACCATCTTCATCGATGAATGCTGGCAGCTCCTTTCCGGCGCCGGCGCCACAGGCACACGACTGGCCGGCGATTTCCTTTTGGAGATTGCAAAAACGATACGTGGGCATGGAGGCTCGGCGGTCTTTGCGAGCCAAGACCTCAACGATTTCTTCAATCTGGATGAAGGTCGCTTTGGCAAAGGTATCATCAACAACAGCAAGACTAAGGTCATTCTTAACCTGGAGGATGATGAAGCGGAACGGGTTCAGGAGACCCTGCATCTGTCCGATGCAGAAACTATGGAGGTCACCCATTTTGAGCGTGGCAATGGCTTGATCTCGACCAACAACAACAATGTCATGGTTGAGTTTAAGGCCAGCCCTCTTGAGAAAGACCTGATTACCACCGACCGGCGTGAACTTCGTGAAATTCTGGAGCGCAAGCGCCGTGAACAGGAGTCTGCATAACCCTTGTTCTCCTACATTTCTTCAAAACACGCCAAATAGACGCTGCGTTGACGCCTTTCAGCGATTATTTTTGAAAGGCGCCCCGATGGCGTCTTTTATGCGTCATCTATTTTTACAAACAGGAGGTGAGCTCATGAAGACCAGGGCTGAAATCTATGGAAATGAAGCTGCAACGCTACTGCGGACGGTGACTATTTATCCTGGTCTCAGCCAGCAGCAGCTTCTTTGCTTTCACCCTGGCAAGTCTGAAACAGCGAAAGCTCTGCTTTCCCATCTGGAAAGGCAGGGCCGCATTTTCCAAAGTGATAACGGCGGATATTTTCCTGCCGGCTATTCGCCCAAAGCTGATCAGGCGCTTATCAAGGCGGTGTGGGTTCTTTTGGATTTCATTCAGCAGGCTGATTATCACGCACCTGCGGAGTTTCCTGTCAAACTGGTCTTTTTCGCCGATGGGGAGCTGTATGAAGTCGCCTATGTCGCCCATGGACAGGAAGCGTTAGTCTGTCATGCCCTACGGGGCAACAAGGGCGGTAGCCGCCGCATCATCTTGGTCGATTCTCCGACACAGATTGCCAAAATCGAATGTCCCGATATATCCGGTTTTTGCACCGTATCCCAAGATGGACAAACCCAGTATTTCAAGAAAGCAGGAGGCACATGATTTTTGGATCGAAAACTGATTTCCCGCAGAATAGGGAGCATTCTCGACGATATATCCCGTTTGAGTAATGCGCTGTATGCGATGGACACTACAGACATCCAACGCTATCCCGACAATTACGAAATTCTCTCTACGGATGCTGCGCTTCGGGCGGAACGGATCGCCTGCCGGCTGCGGCATTTGATATATTCCAGCACCTCCATCCAGAAGGGCGAGTATCTCCAATCCGCCAGTGTGGCGCAGGGCATCTCGATAGCCTATGAAAACGGGGTCCTGGAAGTGACCCTTCCCGGGCTTCTCCCGAAGCGCCGGCAACGGCAAAGTTCCGAGTTCCTGTTAGACCCGCTCTATTTCGCTCTGGAGCAGTACGCAAAGCAACAGCCTCTCCCCCATTACCGGAATTGTGTTGTCTGCTTTGCCCAAGTTTACGATCAAACACTTCCCACCAGGCGGGTGCGTGATTATGACAATCTGGAGGAAAAGCAGTTGCTGGATCTGTTGTCCACCTTTGTGATGGCCGATGATACCGGTTTGCTATGCGATGCCTATAATACCACAGAGCTGGGAGAGCAGGACTGCACCAAGATCTTTGTCATGGAAAAACAGCGGTTTCCCCAATGGCTTGCAGAGCGCAAAGGGGGCTTGAAAACCATCTCGGATTTTTGAGCTTTTCGGCTCTTATTTTTCCCGACATACCTTGATGGCACAAAAAAGCCCGGATTTTCAACGCTTCCAGACTTGCGCCACCGCAGAATTTTACCGAAGTTCTCAGTCATCACGGTAAAAAAACAATTCACAAGGGAGGTGATCACTTGGGAAAAGCAGCCGGACATTTCGACAGCCGGACACGCTCCCGTTCCGGCTTCTAGCGTTGACCGCCATCTCAGGAGAGTTCCCCACCAGCCAGCTCAACCGTCTCCCAGCCAGCCCTTACTATTTGGAGTCGGTTGTGACCGATCTGAAAAAGAGCGGGCTTCTCCGCACCTACTACCGAGACAAACTCCGCGGCTATCGTTTAGGTGTCCGCGCCAAAAACAGGCTGCTGGACAACTGGCCTGAGCGTTTTGCTCCCTATCTGACAGGCGATACCGACACCAACCGGCTGAAAAGCGAGATTGGGCGTCGGCTTCGTCTTCACCGCCTGGCAGAAACCTATGTCACGATGGACAATGCTGGGGTGGGACTTTTCCAAGATGAAAAACCGAAGGTTTTTGCCCCGCAGGGCTATTCCGATGGGCCCGTGGAGTATCCTGCATTTTACAGTTCCCGTGAAGTCAAGGAGATGGGGGTGGATACCACGCAGATCCGCAGTTCTCGCTTCACCGGTGTGCTCCTTACCTCCAGCGGCATCTATGTCACTTACAACAGCAGCGCAGCTCTGATGAAATGGCGCTACAAGTCCGAGATGCGGGTAAAGGCTCTGATGTGGAGCGTTCTGTGTCAGCAGCGCCTCACCGGGCAATACAATGCAGACGCTGTGCAGGGGGTCGTTCTGGGGGAAAGCATGGAACTCGCTTACCAGATGCTGACCAGCACTGGCGGCGCCAAACATGACTATTTCATGCTGGACGGAAGCTACGACCATTTTTTCTTTTTTACCAACGACCATCAGGGAGAAGTGCTGCTGGCCTTGCTGTGCGATTGCGCCAAGACAGCGCAGCTCAATGACATCTTGAAGCAGGGCCTTACAACCGGGGCTACGAGTCGGGCCATCGAACACGATGCCTTTGAAGCGGATGGAACGCCTGTTTTGTTTTGCTACTTCTTCGATTTGCCCAGGATTGCACGCTTCAACAGCGCCCTCGATCTTATGGACAGTTCCGGGACGATCATTTGCTTTGATTTTCAGGCAGATGTGCTGCGGCGCTACTGCGGCAGCAGGGTGCGCTTTCAAACCATTGACTTTATCAAATTTGAGAGGAGGTTCTTCCCATAAACAAAAAGAAAATGATTGCCTGCCTGATGGCTGCTCCTTTGGCCATCCTCGCCATTCTCTATTCTGGCGGCTTTCTGGGGCAGATATTGGGCAATTACGCAGCTTGGAAACAGGGCGGCGGCGTTCCCGGGGACGGCACATCTCCGGTGGCGGCGTCGCCCGACTTTTTTACCTGCCTGACCTCAGTGCTGCGCCCTCCCTATGGGGTATACGGCGTCCTGATCTGCATCGGCCTGCTGGCTATCCTGCTCCTGATGGTGATGAAGATGGGCTACAGCGATACGGGCGAATATGATACCGACCGGAATTTCATCTATTCGGCCAAGGGAACCTATGGCACCTCTGGTTGGATGAGCCGCAAGGAGATGGCGGGTGTGCTCGATTTGGTGCCCGACCTTCGCAAGCATAAAGGTGTTGTGCTGGGAATGTTAGATGGGAAAGCGGTCTGCATCCCTGAAAATCCCAAAATCAACGGCAATCTGGCCGTATACGGCTCCAGCGGCAGCATGAAAACCCGCTCCTTCTGTATGAACCGCATCCTTCAGGCGGTGATTCGCGGGGAATCCCTGATCATTTCTGACCCCAAAAGCGAGCTCTACGAAAAATCCAGCGAGTACCTGCGCGATCAAGGCTACTGTGTCAAGGTGTTCAATCTGGTGCTCCCGGAAAACTCGGACAGCTGGAACTGCCTTTCCGAAGTGGAAGGGCAAGAATTGATGGCCCAACTCTTTGTGGATGTCATCATCAAGAACACCAACAGCACCGGCAAGGGCGACCACTTCTGGGACAGCTGCGAAATGAATCTGCTGAAAGCCCTTGTCCTTTATGTGGATCAGAGTTATGCGGCGGAGAACCGCAATATTGGTGAGGTGTACCGTTTACTGACGCTGAACGGAGAGTCCGATCTGGACAATCTGTTCGATGTTCTGCCTCCCACTCATCCTGCCAAAGCTCCGTACAGTCTGTTCAAGCAGGCCAGCGATACCGTGCGCAGCGGCGTCATTATCGGTCTGGGGTCCCGCCTGCAGGTATTCCAGTCAGAACTGATCAAGAAAATTACCACCCGGGATGAAATCGATTTGGAGCTTCCCGGCCAGGAGCGGTGCGCCTACTTCCTTGTTACCAGCGACCAGGACAGTACCTTTGATTTTCTGGCAAGCCTGTTTCTCTCTTTCTGCTTTATCAAGCTGGTTCGGTATGCGGACAAAAACTGTGAGGGCGGCAGACTCCCGATTCCTGTCCACATTTTGGGAGAAGAGCTTACCGCCTGTGGCACCATCCTTGATCTCTCGCGGCGACTCAGTGTGATTCGCTCTCGCAACATTTCCATGAGCTGCGTGTTCCAAAATCTCGCGGGCCTTCAGAACCGCTACCCGCTCAATCTCTGGCAGGAAATTCTGGGCAACTGCGACGCGCAACTCTTTCTGGGCTGTACGGATGGCCTTACAGCCGAATTTATCTCTGAGCGCACCGGCCTGGCCTCGGTGTCGGTATCCAGCAAATCCAAGCAGTTGGGCACCTGGCACATTTCTAACTACACTCCGGAATTCCGGGAAACTTCTGGCGTTGGCAAGCGGCCTGTCCTCACCCCGGATGAAGTGCTGCGATTGCCCATCACACAGGCTCTGGTCATCATCCGCGGTCAGAAGGTACTTAAAGTTGACAAGATGGACTACTCCAAGCACCCGGAGGCACCTAAGCTCGATTCTTGCAAAGCCTCTTCTCACATTCCTGAATGGCGGCAGATGGAGCAGGAACAGCCGGCTGCCCCTGCTGCTCCTCCCCCGCCGCCCGCCGCACCGAAAAAGCCAGCACGGAAAAAGCCCAAGCCTTCCGCTCCTGCTGCTGATGTTAAAAAACCTGGAGCCAAATCCCCGGAGGGCATTGTTTCAACCGACAAGGATTCGATCCTTTCGTAATACACCAAATTAAGGAGGTTTTACTTATATGGCAACCAAGAAAAAGGAACTTCTGGAACAGGAGACCCCTGTTTCTGAGACCACCGCGTTGGAGGATTCCCCCGTCACCTCCGAGGATACTACCGCTCCTGATGCCACCCCGGTTGACGGCGAGGATCTGAACGCTCTGTTGGCCGCTATGGATCAGCCCGAAAGCGCGCCCCCTTCCGATGACCCCACCAGTGATTTGCCGGAACTTACGGAAGTCGAAATGTTCGGCAATGATTCTGCGCGCAGCGACGAGGACGGCGCCGAGGCTCCTTCTGACGAGAAAGCAGCCTTCGAGCAGGACTATGAGGCAACGGATGACGGCGACGGAGAGCTCCCCGCAGAGGAAGACAGCGCAGGTGACGATACCGCTGCTTCTAAGCCGAATCCCCAGGCCCTTGAAGAACTGCCCACCGCAAAGCCCAAGCGCACTTCCCGCAAGAAAAAGGTGTTGGATACCGCTGCCGAGGCGGAGGCCCCTGTTCCGCAGGCAGACGCTGAGCCGCTTCCGATGGATGAGGCCCCGGCCGAAGATACTACTGCGGAGGGTGAACCCGTTTTGGAGGATGATCCCGCTCCGGTGGAGGAGCAGGCACCTGAAGCCACCACACCCCGGGAGCCCGCTCGCCGGCAGAATGTGCAGACGCGCCGCGAGGCCTCTATCCTGACCATCCGTAGCCGTGAGGATGTAGAGACGGCGGAAGACCGTGAGGATGTCATCTGGCACGAGATCCATAACGCCTACCGCACCCGCCGTATTCTGACGGGTCAGCTGGGCGGCATTGAGCAGCTGGACAACCGCAAGACTGTGGCTGTGGTGGACTACAAGGGGTTCCGCATCATCATCCCTATCAAGGAAATGATGATCAACCTAGGCCGCAGCCCTTCCGGCCAGGACTACGCCGACCTGATGCTGCGCCAGAACAAGATCCTGGGCAATATGCTGGGCGCCGACATCGACTTTGTGGTGCGGGGTATTGACTCCAAGACCCGCAGTGTGGTCGCCAGCCGCCGGGAGGCAATGATGCGTAAGCGCCAGATCTTCTACTTTGATTTGGATGCTGACGGCATGTACCGTGTCTACGAAGGCCGCATCGTGCAGGCCCGTGTGATTGCTGTGGCCGAGAAAGTCATCCGCGTGGAAGTATTCGGCGTTGAGTGTTCCATCCTGGCCCGGGATCTGGCCTGGGACTGGATCGGCGACGCCCATGAGCGTTTTGCTGTGGGCGATGAGGTGCTGGTGCGTATCCTCAGCGTGCGGCGTGAGAGTCAGGAAGATTTGAGCATCCGGGCCGATATCAAGAGCACTTCGAAAAACACCGACCGGGACAACCTGCAGAAATGCCGCATCCAGGGCAAGTACGCCGGCAAGGTCACCGATATCCACAAGGGCGTCGTCTATGTCAGGCTTTCCAACGGCGTCAATGCGGTGGCGCACTCCTGCTATGACTACCGGATGCCCGGGAAAAAGGATGACGTGTCCTTTGCCGTCACCCGCTTGGACATGGAGCGTGGCGTAGCCGTAGGCATCATCACGCGGATCATCCGGCAGAACCTGTAATGTAAAAGTCGCCTGGGAAGTATCGAACACATACTTCTCAGGCGACTATTTTTTATCGTCTTACAGCTCACTTACATAGATATATACAAAGTTCTCTCGACCTGACAATCGCACATTACTTTTTGCAAAATCGATGTGTTATTGTCATGCAAGCGCAAGCAGGATCTCTCTGAGTTTTTTCCATTGTTCTACTACATAATCAAAAGACAGCACATCTTCTTCTGAAAAAACATAGTTCCGCTGCATATTCTGATAATCTTTACGCAATGCAGCGTTGTCACCGAACCCTCCAAGCAGTTGAAAATCGGAAAACTTCTTTTCTGCCAAGTCGCTGCCTGTTCGTCTGGTTTCTTCCAGTCTTTTATACCCCAGCATTTCAAGAAACATCTGTTGGTTTCCAATCATTTTTTGAATCTGCTCTAAATCGAGCATGACACTGACATCATAAAGATGTTTTGCCACATCAAAATACATTTTACGTTCATAATAAAACTCAGCTGCAAAAATTTTGTCTGCAAAAATACGCTCCAAGCGAATTGTATTGATCCGGAAAGGTCCAACATCATATTGCGCTTGAAGGATTTGGCGTTGTTCTTCTGTGGCATAAGTATAAAGTATAGGTTCAATTTCAAGTGGAGTAAAGGGTTCGCTGACAGTGAAAGAGGTACCTTCTACTTTCACATATCCGAAACGCTGTAGTGGATCATCTGAGTCAATCCCCACGAGTGGAGCATAGTCGTAAACTGCTGTGATACTGCCTTTGCGGTCGTCCTCCAGTTCTTTTCTGGATGTGCGGAGGAGCGATTGATATTTCTTTGTTGCCAGTTCCAGCCGTTTCTTTGCCTGATTATTACTGCAGTTATCAATACATACCGTCAAATCAATATCCTCAGAAAAACGACGGATGCTTTTCTGTGCTTTATACAGAGCTGTTCCGCCTTTAAAATAAGCCGGCAGATCTGCCTGCTTGCCTGCCAACTCTCTAAGCAGCAGCGTAACATAATAGTCTTTTTCCAAAATATCGGATCTAATACCGCTATCTTCATGAACTAGATGGATGATATTCAAAAAAGCAAACTTATCCTCGTGCAGATTCATAGCTACCCTCCAACATAATATCTATCGTCCGAACCAAAGTCTTTTGCCCGTAATACTTTCGAGCCATCAGAATCAGTTGATCCGTTTCTAACGCAAATTCCTGAACTGTCGCTCTTACTACATCAACCGGCTTCGCTGTATCGACGGGTGCCATATCCAGTTCTTGAATTGCATCCAAAATTTGCAGATATCGAAAGTTGTCGGCATTGACTCTGATTGGCGGTTTCCGAATCTCTATCTGCATTTCTTTCGGAATCCTTTTCATGTGCAAGTTTGTTGCAATGCACCTTTTTTTGGGCATCTGAGAAACCAGACCAATGCGATTGAGGGAAGATAATCCTGTTTCATACCCAATCACTTCGTTTTCATTGCGAAGAAGCTGCTTACAAAAAAGCGTTTCTTTATCCGGGGTATAGTATCCAAATGCTGTTTTTACCTTCCTACAATAAATGCCTTTTGTCAAACGCACAATTTGTCCTTCTTTTTCAAGACGGGCCATATTTACATTGACTGTCTTTTTTACTGTTGCTGTTTCGAGTTGAAGTTGTTCTGCTACATACTGAGCAACTTGTTCTGTTGTAATTACTTGATTCGGGTCCAATGCAGTAAGATACCGCATGATCAAATCTCTATATTTTGTCTTCTCCATACAGTTCTCCTTCCTGCCGTATATACGCACTTGTTATTATGATACTCTATCGTCATTTATTTTATGCACTTATAATAACACTTTTTTCTGTTGTGGTCAATGCTGACTGAGAAGACAAGTTGAAATACTTTCTGCAGACCCGTATCAAAGGAATTCTTTTCACGGTTCCCAAGTTGATTGGCACGATCTTGCCCCTACATTGGCACACTCCTGCCCTTTCGCCGTAAATCCATATCTGTTATACTTGGTACAGTCAATACTTTGTAAAGCAGCCGCTCGGGCAGAGGGCGGCTGCTTTCCTTTGTCAGAAAAGGTGGTGGTTCACATTCATACTTTCCTGCAGAAAGCCCGCAGGATAATGAAGAGCGAGCGAGGTGAGGCCAACTATTTCTCCACGGTGTTCTTCATCTTTATCGCCGTTGTCCTGCTGGCATTTATCATTGATCTGTTCGGTATCATCTCCACGAAACAGGAGTTGGATCTCGCAGCCGATCAGATGGTAAAGCAGATCCAGCTGTCCGGTGGCATCAACAGCGAGACGGATTCTCTCTTTGAATTTCTGTGCTCGGAGATCGAGGGAGCGGAAAACATAACCTACTCCATCGACGCCACATACAAGTCGCCCACACCGGCCGGAATGTCCAGGGCCATTCAACTCGGGACTCCTTTCTATATCACCATTGAGGGTGAAGCAAAGTTGGGCGGCTTCTGGAATCTGGATCTGGTCAACATCACAGTGGTGGCCCGCGGCTCCGGCATCAGCGAACACTATTGGAAGTGAGGTGGCCTATGAAGCATTTTATGCGGTGGCTGCGACGGCCACTCCGCAACGAGCGGGGTGAAATCACTTTCTTCGCCTGCTTTTTTGTGGTTGGCGTAGTGATGCTCATTTCCTTTCTTTTGTTGTACGCATCGGTGCGAATCACTTGCATCAACATCCGAAACGGCGCTAAAATGGAGCTGAACAACCTGAGCGCCACCATCTATGCCGACACTTACCGCTCCCAACGGGAAACTAACTTTGAAGAGTACCTGCGCACCCTCTATTCCAGCAGTGACTACACGGAAATGCTGGAGGCCACGGTGGCCGGCGGACTGGTCTCCAAAATTCCGCTTTCCACGGACGACTACCAGGTATCCGACATCAGCCTGGAGTTCAATGTGGTGGGCGACCGAGTCGAGTATATCTTCTATTGTGATGTGGAGTTCTATGTTCGGATGTTTGGGCACAACTACCACACCATCACACAGCGGGTAGAGTTGACTGGCTACCATAACACCAAATTTTAGCGGCGCTGTTGAAACGTCAGGCAGTTCCGCAGTATATGCTTTATATAACAGTAAAGAAGGAGTGTGGACACACATGAAAAAGTTTTTTCAATCCAAGGGCTTTATCATTTCGGTCCTAGCCGTTTTCTGTGCTGCGATCCTAGGCGTCTGCTGGTTCGTAAGCCGGGATCGAACGGAGGATTTTAAGCCGGACGAATCTCCCCCCAGAAGCAGCACCAGCGATTGGTCGGACGGCGGCGCCCAAAACGGGGACGATTCCGGCAGAGCGGATGCATATTCCCCCGGGCAGTCTTCCAGCTCTGAGGAGGAATACCCCAAGGTAACCTCTGAAACAGAAAGTGAAGTGGTGATTGTCTTCACCGATACGGACAAGCCGGAGGAAACTCCGCCCCCTGCTCCGGAAGGCAAGACAGAGATCGCAGACCCCGGCGAAGATCACGATGTCAACCCCGATCCGTCTGTACCTCAAGTCACGGCGCCGCCGGCAGAAGAATCTACTTCCAGCAATGAGCTGGCCCCCGGCTCCAGCAATGGCAGCGGCGCCGTCTACGATCCCGTCTTTGGGTGGGTGGTGCCCGGCGATGTTCAGCAGTCTACCGGCGGCAGCGATGGTGACCTGAACAAGCAAGTCGGAAACATGGGCTGATTGCCCCACAACTAAATACGGATCTCCAGGGCCGTCACAGCTATGTGGCGGTCCTTCAATTTTATATGATTGGAGTGTGATGTCATTTGAAACGACTTCTCGCCCTCCTGTGCAGTCTGGCGCTGACCCTGTGCCTTGTTCCTGCCACTGCTTTTGCTGCCGGCGGGAACGGCAACATTGACGGCGGCGGCGGCGGTATGGGCCAGGGCACGAGCACCAACTTCTGGAACCCGGGCAATGACGGTGTTCGCATTACGGTGGTAGATGCAGCGAGCGGCTCTGCCGTCTCTTCTCCGATTGACTTTTCCAACCGTACGCAGAACAGCAGCATTCTGCATTTCGGTAAAGTCAATAAGCTCCAATATCTGGCTGGCACCGGACTTTCTCTTCAATCCGGCGTGGCCTATACCTGTATCAAGCCCACCCAGTCTATGCCCACAATCGTCAGCAGCAGCGGGCAAAATAATATTGATGCCATCAAACGGTACTTCTGCTCAGAATATGCCTGCATGATGGTTGCTCAGGCAGCGGGTGTGGACTACGAGCGGATGATTGCCGGCGAATATAAGCTTCTGATCGAGCCCATCGCCTACTTTACCCACAATGGCCAGTATTACTGCATGACAGCAACTGAAGCCGGCCTGTATGATCAGCTGGCGGGCGGTTCGTTGCGAAGGGCCATGACCTCGCTCACCCATAAGAACTTGCCCTTGAGCATGTTTCTGGAGTTCAGCGACCTGGGCATGTCTGCCTGGGGTGGCAGCACCACCGGAACACAGGCCAACTCTGACATCATCAATACCCTCGGCGTTGGCATTGTCTGGTTTGATGAAATCCCGCCCGAAGGAGAAATTGAAGCCCCTGATGTAGAGTATCGGGTAGATACCGATGTAATCACGACCGTGACACTTCGGACTGACACCGACCTTACACCGGATAACCCCGCCTCGGTGACTTTTTCTATTCTCGGCACATCCTACCGAGTCAACAATATCGTGATTCCGGCTGGCGACAGCCAGAAAGTCTGGGTCAAATGGCACACTCCCTCCACTCCCCAGACAGTCACTATAACGGTATCCGTCAGCGGCGCTTATACCGCTCAGGATACCTTTGTGGCGAAGATCGTAGATCTGAACGAACACATCCCGCCCGATCCCGTAGCTACAGATACCAATCCGAGCTATATACTGCCGTCCCTTCCCAGCGAGACACAGAAGCTAACCGCCAACTGGGGTGTTTGGAGCTGTTACTGGGTGCCGGTATGGGTATGGTGTGACCACGGAGAAGACGGTGGGCACTGGGTCGATGAAGGATATTGGGAGTATGAATACACCGGTTACTCCGCTTCGATCAGCGGTGTCATGTCTCTAATGCCGGATGACATTGTACCGACTGCCTCCGGCAAGGCCATGAAGAGCGGATACGGCGTCAAGCAGGATGTGACCGCAACGCTCTCTACCGATACCCCAACCAGTCACATTACCCATCCGCAGACGGCGTTTTCTGTGTTTCCGGAATTCCAGTACCAAACCTATCTGCGTCTTCTGCAGCGGGTGTCCAGTGGTCAAAGTGCAAAATTCACTTTCCAGCCCAACGACTTCTCCACTTACAACAGAACGGTGCATTTTACGCCTATCTGGTTCCCGGATTCTACCAACTATACAGTATTCACTCAGGTTTGGGACACTTGGACGCCGGATGGGATGCTGAGCATCAATCTGAACGATTATGTATCGATCAACGGGAGCCTCTATGATGACTGGTATACCAATCGAGAATAGTATCTGGTCGGCATACCTGCTCACCGCGTTTTTAGTGATTGTCGGGTTTGCCTTTTACGACATCTTTCATCGGCGAGTGCCCGACCGGGCGCTCGTCTTTTTTATCCCACTGGCTGCGGCAGCACCGCTGATCAAAGCGTGGTTCGCCCTGGACTGCGGACAACCTCCGCTTTGGCTCTGGCCGATATTCGCAAAGTCCTTAATAGGTGCTCTGCTTGGATTCAGTATTCCTCTGGCTGCTGCCATGGTGACCGGAGGGACCGGCATGGGCGGCGGTGACATCAAATTCTGCGGTGTGCTGGGACTCATCTATGGTCCTTCCGGTATGTCCATCGTTTTCCTGGTCTCCGCAGTATGTGCTATGCCCATCATTTTGATGATTCGGCGGATTTACCGGGATCGGCGCCCTTTGTCCATCCCGTTTCTACCTTTTCTGGCCTGCGGCTGCTCTGCGGCGACATTGGCCGAACTATTTTTGCATTAGGAGATTATGCTTATGAAATTGAACAACCGTTTTATCTTCGGCATTTTGTCCCTGGTCCTGGCAGCAGTCATTGCCTTTGTTGCCCTCCCCACCATCGCCCGTCAGACCAACGGAAAAGCCGAAATTGTCCGTATCACGCAGCCGGTGCTGAAAGGCGAAAAGATCACCTCGGACAATGCCGAGGTTGTGGAGGTTGGCGGCTACAATCTGCCCTCCAATGTTGCGCACAGTCTCAGCGATGTGGAGGGCCTGTATGTAACAGCGGATCTGGCTGAAGGTGACTACATCCTTACCAGCAAGGTCAGCAGTGTTCCGGTTTCTTCGGATGTGGCACTCAATGACATTCCTTCTGGAAAGGTAGCTATCTCAATGACTGTCAAGACGCTGGCCTCCGGCCTCTCCGACAAGCTCCAACCCAATGACATCATTCGGGTCTATCACTTCCTGGAGACGGCAGAAGAGGTCCCGGAGCTCCGCTTTGTTAAAGTGCTGTCGGTTACCGACTCTGACGGCGTCAATGTAGACAACACCAAGGAACCCTCGGAAGACGAAGAGCGGCAGCAGTCTGCCACCATCACAGTTCTGGCAACGCCTGAGCAGGCCCGGATCATCACAGAGATGGAAAATGACGGTGTCGCCCATGTGGCTTTGATCTCCCGTAACAACGATCAGCTGGCCGAGGAACTTCTGGCAGCGCAGGACAAAACTCTGCAGGAGATCTATTTTCCCGAAACGCTGACGGAAGATGGTGAGACTACGGAGGGCAGCGAGCCTACGGCCGAGGACGGTTCTGAGGCGCCGGACAGCGGCGCTGAAACGCCCCCCGCGGACACCAGCCAACCGGCTGAGTAACAGAAGGAGGTCGGAAACGATGGGAAAAGTCATTACTGTCTGGGGCAGTCCGGGAAGCGGGAAAAGTATGTTTTCCGCCATTCTTGCAAAAGTCCTGACCCGAGATAAGCGGAAAGCCATCATCATCAACGCGGAGATCAGCGTTCCCATGCTCCCGGTCTGGCTGCCGGATCAGATCATTCAGACCAACGCCTCGGTGGGCCAGGTTCTCAGCAGCGTAGAGATTGATACCTCGCTGGTGGCAAGCCATGTCACGGTTCTGAAAAGCTATCCGTTTATTGGCCTGATGGGGTATTCCGCTGGTGAGAATCCTCTGAGTTACCCGGAAATCAAATACGCCATGGTACTCCAGCTGGTCAATGCAGCAGCCAAACTGGTGGATTTCGTCATTTTGGACTGCAGTTCCAACATGACCAATGTGTTCACACCGGCGGCCATTGAATCCGGCGATCTGGTCGTTCGGCTGCTCACCCCTGATTTGAAAGGAATCAACTACTTGAAGGCCCATCAGCCGCTGCTGGTAGATGGACGTTTTCACTACGATCAGCACCTGACCTTTGCCGGTATGGCCCGGCCGTTCCACGCTCTGGATGAAATGGGGTATATCATCGGAGGGTTTGATGGTTTGCTCCCCTACGGCAAGGAAATCGACCATTGTGCCACTGAGGGCGGCATGTTCCAGGCCATTAAATATTGCAATCCCAAGTACACCGCTTCGCTCAACAAGGTGCTGGATGCGCTGGAGCAGATGGAGTTGGCGGAACAGGCCGCAGAGGAAGATTCTGACGATGAGGAAGAGTTCGAGGAGGACGATGCCGATGAATAACCTCAACGACATATTCTTTGCGCCTGCCGCCAATCAGGATCTGACCTATGACCAGGTGTTGGAGGATGTGCAGCGGTATTTTGCTGAGAATCACGCATCCACTATTGCCGAAGCTGGCGAAGCCAATGCCGAGCGGGCCACGGCCTTGCTGAAAGAACTGATGGTGCAGTACATCGTCAAACGCAAATATGCTATCAGCGGGCTGACCACCGAGCAGCTTTGCGAGCAGCTCTATGAAGATATGGCCGGGTACTCCTTTTTGAAGAAATGGATCTACAAGCCCGGCATCGAAGAAGTCAATATCAATGCCTACAATGACATTGAGGTGATCGAGGCCGGCGGCCGCAGCATCAAGATCCCGGACAAGTTTTCTTCTCCGCAGCACGCCATTGATGTGGTGCGGCGTATGCTCAACGCCTGCGGCATGGTCATCGACGATACGATGCCCAGCGTGGTGGGGTTTCTGGATAAGAACATCCGTATCTCCGTGGATAAGACCCCTATCGTGGACCCGGATGTTGGTATCAATGCCTCCATCCGTATCGTCAATCAGCAGACGGTCTCTGAACAGAAGCTTCTGGATTCCGGCAGCGCCACAGCTGAGATGCTTCACTTCCTGATGGCCTGTATTCGGTACGGTGTCAGTGTGTGCATCGCCGGTTCCACGGGTTCCGGCAAGACTACCATCATGGCCTGGCTGCTCTCCAATGTACCCAACAACCAGCGCCTCATTACCATCGAGGAGGGCAGCCGTGAGTTTGATCTGGTCAAACGGGACGAGAACGGCAACATCCTGAATTCTGTCATCCACCTGCTGACCCGCCCCAGCGAGAATCCGGCTCTGAATATCAACCAGGACTTCCTCTTGGAGCGGGTTCTGCGCAAGCATCCCAATGTGATCGGCGTCGGTGAGATGCGGTCTGCGGCGGAAAGTCTGTCTGCAGCAGAGAGCTCTCGAACCGGCCACACGGTCTGCACCACCATCCACTCCAATTCCTGCAACAGCACATACCGCAGAATGATGACCCTCGCCAAGCGCAAATACAGTATGGATGACTCTGTGCTCATGGAAATCATGGTAGAGGCCTACCCCATCGTGGTGTTCACCAAACAGCTGGTGGATCGCTCCCGCAAAATCATGGAAATCCTGGAGGGTGAGGACTTCCGAGATGGTCAGCTCGTCTCCCACACACTATATAAGTTTGAGGTAGAGGACAATGTGACCGACAGGGATGGGAATGTCCGTGTGGTCGGGCACCATCGGAAGGTCGGCCTGATCTCCGACACTTTGAAAAAGCGACTGCTGGACAACGGTATTTCCAACAAGGAATTGGCCGAGTTCATGCAGCCCCCTAAGGAGGTGGATTAAGCATTGCAGTGGATCTATATCATATGTTTTTCGCTTATCAGCGCGGGCCTCCTGGCTTTGTTCGGTGTGCGCCCGGGCGATTTCATTGACGCTCTCTTCCGCTCCCAGCGCAAAGCGGCCACATTGTCTGATGAACTCAATGTTCTGATGGGCACACCTGCCAAGGGATTCTTCAATCAGGATTATGAGCTGAAGCAGATCCTGAAAGGCACCGGCCGGTCTGACCGTTATGAGGCCGTCAAACGGCTGTCGCTTATCCTATTTGCGGTGGGTGCCGTACTGGCGCTGCTCATCAATAATGTGTATATGGTGCCGATTCTGGGCATTGGATTTTCCCTTGCCCCCATTTGGTACCTGCGAAGCACCGCCGCCAGCTACAAGAAGCATCTCAATGAGGAACTGGAGACCGCCATCTCCATCATCACCACCTCTTATCTGCGCACCGAGGATCTGATCCGGGCTGTCAAAGAGAACCTGCCCTACATCAACGAGCCGGTAAAGGCCAATTTTGAAGCTTTCGTCTACGAGGCGGAGCTGATCAATGCCAATCTGACAAGCGCCATCAACTCCCTCAAGATGAAGATACCCAACCGGGTCTTTCATGAGTGGTGCAACATCTTGATTCAGTGCCAGTCTGATCGTTCCATGAAAAACACACTGCCCACCATTGCCCAAAAGTTCAGTGATGTGCGTGTGGTACAGTCTGAACTGGAAGCCATGATGCAGGGGCCGCGCCGGGAAGCCATCACAATGATGTTCCTGGTGATTGCCAATGTGCCGCTGCTCTACTTCCTGAACAAAGACTGGTTCCACACTCTCATTTTTACGACTCCCGGCAAAATCGCTCTGGCGATCTGTGCGGCCATCATTCTGTTCGCTTTGACCCAGATCATGAAGCTGAGCAAACCCATTGAATACGGAGGTGACGGCGCATGACGCTTCTGGCTCTTTTGGCGATTATCTGTTTTGGTTTCGCCACCTATAACCTGACTTGCGCCTTCGTGGACATTCCCACTAAGAAGACCTCCCGGATGATGATGCTGGCCCGTAAGCAGCAGGGCATCAAAGCAGAAAAGCTGCTGGACGTCTACACTACCAAGATCGCCGGGCTGCTCGCTCCATATCTGAAACTGGATAAGCTCACGCGCAATAAGCTTCAGCGGGCACTGGACATTGTCGGCCTGGAACTGTCACCGGAAGTCTATACCGCCCGGGCATGGGTCCGAGCGGGCGCCGTTGGTCTCTGCGCTTTGCTCATGGCGCCGCTTATGCCGCTGGCCGTTCCGATCCTGATTGGTTTGGCGGTAGCACTGTGGTTTTCGACCTATTACAGCGTTTTCGATTTTGTTAAGAAGCGTCGCAAACTCATTGAGAGCGAGATACCCCGATTTGCTTTGACCATTGGGCAGAATCTAGAGAATGATCGTGATGTACTGAAAATTCTCACCTCCTACCGTCGCGTTGCAGGTAAGGATTTCGGTGCAGAGCTGGATCAGACGATTGCTGACATGAAAACCGGCAATTATGAAAACGCTCTGATCCACTTTGAGACCCGCATCGGCAGCCCCATGTTGTCTGATGTGATCCGAGGCCTGATCGGCGTACTACGCGGTGACGACCAGCGGATGTACTTCAAGATGATCTGCTTTGATATGCGGCAGATTGAACAGAACAACCTGAAAAAAGAAGCTGCCAAACGGCCCAAGAAAATCCAGCGTTATTCTATGATGATGCTGATCTGTATTATGATCATCTATCTGGTTGTCCTCTGTACGGAGGTGCTGGCTTCTCTCGGGGCTTTCTTCGGCTGACAGGTTCCCGCTCACACTTCAAGTCTGAGCTTTAATATACCAACTCCCCCGCTCGGGAACCAGCCCATATTGGAGGTGATACCGTGTATGTCAGCGGGTTCCCATAGCAGCCGGCGTACCGGCTGCTATCAACCTTGCCACAAGGCCGGCCTGTCAGCAGGCCGGCCTTGATTTATCGTCTGAACAGGAGAATTCCATGGCGAAGAAAAAGTTTATTCCGCCTGACGGCGAAAATCGGATTCGCCGCCGGTTCTACCAGCTTCTGCATCAGAAGCCCAAGGTATATCCTGACAAGCCCCGTTCCAACAAAAACGGCCTGCTCAAGCCGATCCGTCGCTCCTGACAGGCTGCACCCAACCATTCAATAATCACACTCTCAGGAGGTATTTTCATGAAGAAGTTTACCAGCTGCATCTGCAACAAAGCCAACTGCCTCGTCCTTCGCGCCCGCACGGCGCTCTCCAACCAGCGCGGCGATTTTTATATCTCTGACGCTGTGAAGATCATCATCGCTGTCGTCCTCGGCGCGCTGCTCCTGGCGGCTCTGACCCTCATCTTCAACGATACGGTCATCCCCCGGATTACCAAGGAGATCGAGGGCCTGTTCGCCTAAGTGCCAATATGCGGGGGTCGGTTTGTGGATATCCACAACCGGCCCCCGCTTTTTGTTTTTCAAAAAACGAATAACGGAGGTACAGGATGAATACAACCTGCAAATTTTATTCCTTTCTGCGTGCCACTGGTGGAAACTGGCGCAACGCCATTTTTATCTCCTGTGATTGTGAGGTCTGCCCACATGAACATGAAAAACCATGCTCGGGTTTTCTGTTTACCGTGGATGAGTGCGGGCAGGTCATGCTGCTGTCTGCCGAATCGGTTCATCAGCTGACCGGCGAGCAAGTTGATCCCGCCGAGTGCAGCGCTGTCCTGCCGCGCCGTTCCTTTGAATCTGCCTTTTCAAAATATATTGAATGGCACACGCCAGACCCGTCTAACTGCACACTTCACCAGCTTTGCTCTGCGTGGTTCTGTGGCAGCGCCCCCTAATTTATACCCAAAAAGACGTCATTGCGCCGTCTTCGGCGCGTTTTTGGAGGTGATGATTTTATGATGAAGTCAAAAAAAATTAAATGCCCATACTGTCACGCCAACGCTTCGCTTCGCCCCGCTAGTGTTGTATATGGGCACAACCGGCGCTCTCAGGGAAAATTTCTCTATCTCTGTGATCGCTGGCCTGCCTGTGACGCTTATGTGAGCGCCCATGATCGGACGCACCTGCCCATGGGAGTCTTGGCCAATGGTGATCTGCGACACAAACGGATTCTGGCGCACCAGGCGCTTCGTCAGCTGCAACGGAGCCGGAACATGGAAAAATGGGAGGTCTATATCTGGCTACAGGCCAAATTGGGCTTAAACGAGCACCAGGCTCATATCGGACAATTTTCTGATTGGATGTGCGATGAAGTGATTCGTCTGTGCAAACAGGCGTCTGGCCCTCCCGCCGACATGAAGGCGGCAGCCTGATGGGGGGCGAAAATATGAATAGCCTAACGAAAGCACAACAGGAACTCGTTGCACAGAATCTGCCTGTGGTACATTGGGTGATTTGTGACTATATCCATGTCAATCCCACCATTTGCGGCCTGGAGTACAGCGATTTGTTTCAAGAGGGATGCCTCTGGCTCTGCAAAGCTGCAGCCACTTATAAGGATGACGGGCGGGCACAATTTTCCACCTACGCCAAAACAGTCGTAAAAAACGGTCTCTTATCCTACTGTAGAAAGGTATGCAATCACCGGAGCCATTTCAGCCGTCTTATCATTGGCGAGCATGGCGAGTTGGCGGCAGACGGTGAGGCGTTGGAACCGCAGGCCGATGATTTTGATGCTCGTATGTCCCTGGTAGAAACACTGTCGCTCCTAGAGGCCAGCAAACAGGAATATAACGGTGTAGCCAGACTCGGTATTGAGGCGCTTGCTCTTAAACTACAAGGGATGCGGGTCACAGATATTGCGGAAATCTATCATGTGCCTCCTTCCCATGTAGGCGCCTGGATCTCTCGCTCTGCGGCCAAGCTGCGCTGTGATCCCCGCTTTTTGGCAAGTCTGCTTTGAGTCTGTTGAAAACCGCGGTCATACAGCAGTAAAGGATATTTAAAAGGAGGTTTTGAAGCTATGGAATTAAAAAAGCTGTATACTGCGGTCGGCCGTCTGGAGCGGGAGGCCAACGGGTGCGGACATTCCTGGCCGGTCATTGTGCTGGGTGGGGAGCGATACATGGTGGATATGCAGGAAATGGTCGTGTGGACTGCACTGAACTGGCGGATCTCCAAATGGGATGATATTTCCTGCCAGTGTGACAAGCTGGCCTCCTCCCTGGGCGGATGTGTTGCCCGTCCCTGGGATGCCTGCGTCAACCGTTTGCTCATCCGCGGCCTTCTGGTATCCGGATGCGGCGAAACAGAATTCGATGCATTGTACGACCTGCTCAGCTCTCTTGGGGTCATCCCCACCAATGGCTCCGCATTTGTACGCGGCGTGTCCGCTGCCAAGCTGGTACTCAGCCGGCGGATAACGATGAAGCAGGCTATGAAGCTATTCCATAAAGACCGCCGGACTGATTATGAATCCCGTGTAATGAGGCTGGCCCATCAGGCGCTTCTTTCCACCGCCGAAATCATCAAATGTGTGGAGCAGGATGTCTTCTCTCTCCCCAGTGAACGGGTCCTGATGGAAAAGGTGTACGGTGACAGCGAGACCACCTGCCAGAATATCGCCAGCATGATGAAGAACAGCCGGAGCAGTCAGGCTGTCACGCTGGCCGTGGCCAACCTGTACCTGCGCCAGCAAATCATTTTTGAAAGGATCAGTACATGAAAAAACAATGGGATCAATTCCCCTTTGTGCTGCGGCGTAAGATTCTACTGACCGCTTTGGCCGGGCTTGCCAGCCTCGCTGTCAGTCTCGTAATTTTTACCGCAACCACAGATCACATCCTTCTAGCATTGGGCGGAATTATTTTCATCGCTTCGCTGGTGCTGAGCGGAAGCCTGTGGAGCACCGCCGCTTGTGGCCGGTATGAAGTAGTCGAAGGAGTTTGTACCAGTGTCACTGCCCCCGCATTGCATCGTTATCGCAAGGTACAGTTAGTAGATGCCCAAGGCGCAGAAACCACTCTGCTTTTGAGCAAAGCTTCCAGGTTTCAAATTGGTTCCCACTACAGATTCTATTTCCAGACGGGGAGCCGTCCCGCAGTTGGAAATGACTACCTGGACGCAGCCCTTTCTACCAATAGTTTTCTGGGGTATGAAGAGCTTGAAACGACTTCCTCTGCGGATGAAAACCTTGAATAAGAACCCACGGAATAAGGAAAAAGCTGCGGTGCCGTTCAAACCGTTATGGTGCCGCAGTTTTTGCTTGCCTTTTCAAATTTAATCTGCATTGCAGAAAAGTGAAAATACTTCCCTATTTAATAAGCGGAACATCAAAAAGGAGGTTTCGCCAATGTATAAGCCTCACACCATTGAGCAATACAAAATCCAGCAATTCCTGGATGCCAATTTTGCCATGGAACATTTTCTGGTATCTCCGCTTTCCCGAACTTCTCTTCTTCTGGAAGATAAGACCGGCGAACAGATTGCTTTTGGATTTTCTGATAATAAAGTACAAGAAATCCCGATCCCGCCGCCGGCAAAACCGGAAGATGTGCAGGCCTTTCTCCAAACTTTCCGTGCGCTTGATCCAAAGCCGAAGCTGCATTCCTTTGAAGATGTCACACGCTGGTGGTTAAGTCATTCGAATCCTTTGACCTACCAGCAGGCCCTGTGCTTGTCGGACGAACTCTATCGCCGCTTTCTTTCCCGCCCAATGCTCCAGGAAGAAGATTGCTGCCGACTGGCCGCCTCCGGCCTTGTAACCGAGGAAGAATACCAGGACATTCAGCTCTGGTTCTTTGACGAGAGCAAAAACTACTGCTGGCTGGGTCCCCTTGGAGTGGATGGTACCGGAAACATCTACGGTCTGACAATTCACTATGGCAAAACTTATGCCAGAAGATTGAAGTTTTACCTGCTGGATGACTACTATCGTTACATGAACCATATGTTGTAAGTCGCCGCGCGAAAATATCTATATATAGAATAATACCACTTGACAGGCACAAGATATAGTGTTACACTTACCTTGTAATTGATTTTTGTGCGCTTCCCGTATGGGATACAGACCGATGTTCTGTACCGCAGGCCAAAAGCCCGCATTGCACACGCTGTTAAGTTTGTATGCAAGTGTCAGTGGTATCTCCGCGCCCATTTTGTGGCCGGATTGCTGCTGGCACTTTTTATATATAGATAGTAACGCCAAAGGCGAAGAAAGGAAGTGTTATGGCACAGATTCATGTATTTGGCCGAGTCATGCATGATCTTGTTCCCAAAGAAGGCCAGACAAAACAACCGTATGTCTGCTTTGACCTTATGGAGCGAAACGGCGGTAATCAGCCGGACTTTTATCAGGTATGGGCCCGTGGCGACGCTCTTGCCAGGCTCATGAAGCTCAAGGTCAGAAAGGGCAGCATGATCTGGCTCACCGGATCGCAAAAACTGGTGGATGTCCACCAAAAGGACGGAAGCACGGTCAAGAAGCTGAAAGTATGGCTGACTGACTTTGGCTACCTTCCCGGACAAACCTCCAGAGCAAAGCCGGAAAGTGACCAGAATGGCTCCGACCAAGCGGAGACTGTTCCTGCACCCGCAGAGGTGATGGACGGTGACCGCGAACCCCTGCCGGGATAAGTAACGGCACCTCAGAGGGACCGTATCAAGTTTTCAGAATGGACTGAAAAACTTGGTACGGTCCCTCTTTTTTTGTTTTCAGGCAAAATTTACAGGAAGGACGGCAAAAAAATGAGTAACGACAAAGGACTTTTGAGCGGCAGCATCACTATTCTCATTGGTGCTGTTATCGCCATCATGGCATTGGTGCGCGGACCATGGCAGGCTTGGCTGCTGATTGGGGTATTCACCCTCTGGGGGCTTTGGGTCGTACTGATCCTCCTGCTCCCCTATATGCAGCAGGCCAAACGCCGCCGGCAGCGCCAGCAGCGGGAACGGCAGCTTCATGCCGAAGGCGTTAGTCGGAGCACATTTCAGGTCCCGGAACTGGAGGACCCAATTTCAGATGATCTGCTGCTCCGCTACGCAAATCACCGCATCCTGACCTACCTGCGCTCCTCGTATGCAAACGCCTGCTTTGAGTGGTGTGAACCTAAGCCGACCGAGCTGATCCGCACCAATGGTACCGGACGCATCCGCCTTTACAATGTGGATGATTTTGACCATGCGGACATCACCTTCGGCAAGGACGCAGCTATTCGCTGCGACCTGCTCCGGATTGTACCGCTGTCCAAGACTGAAGCTGGGGCAGACGACCCGAACAATATTCCCCCCAACAAGCAGCCAATCGATCCGCGCATCTGGTATGAAAACAGCGGACGCACGGTTTTGGAGGCACTGGTGGCGGATTTGAACTCTCGTGGCCACAGCAAGCTCACTCTGCGTGAAAACGGCGATATCTGCATTCAGCAGGGTGAGGAGTTGGTGCCGCAGGAACACCTCTCCAACTTTCCGGCGAAGGTCTACTGGCCCCGTCTGGTGGAAGTTTTTGAGAGCAATGGTCTTTCTGCCGAAACAACGGAGCAGGGCATTCAGGTCTCCTGGTAAGCACCATCATACAAAGAAGGGAGTGAAAACACAATGAAATCCGGGATAAGCCTTGTTGAGATGGCAAAGGAGATCCAGCGTCAGGCCGAACTGAAGGCCGATTATGTGATGGATACCCGAAGCCTCCGTCTGGAGCCTTTTGGCTCGGACTTATATCTCAATGCCTATACCCCGTCTGGCGAGATGGCTGTGGAGCCGCTGGAGATCAATGCCATCGCCCACAGGCAGATCGGCACCCATCTGAAGATCCCGGCGGCCTACTACGACAAGATGCTGACACAGCATCCCCAGCTGCTTTCGGAAAATGTGAACGCCTGGTTCGAGCGTGAGCCCGCTGTGCGCTTAGTCCGCACTATTGGCGGCACCGCCCGGGCATTCCTTAGCAACCGCTACCGGCGTATCGACAATCTGGATATTGCCGGCATCGTTCTTCCTGTCCTGCAGGATATGGAAGGGATGCGCTTTGAAAGCTGCCAGCTCACCGAAAGCCGTATGTATATCAAGGTGGTGAACACCCGGCTGCAAGCAGAGGTCTCTCCCGGCGATATCGTCCAGTCAGGCATCATCATCAGCAACAGCGAGGTGGGGCTTGGCTCGGTGAATATCCAGCCGTTGGTCTACCGTCTGGTGTGCAGCAATGGCATGGTGGTCAACGACGCCCAGACGCGCCGCAACCATGTTGGCCGTGTCAACGAGGCCACGGAGAATTATCAGCTATACTCCGATAAGACGCTGGAAGCCGACGATAAGGCGTTTGCCATGAAGATTCAGGATACGGTACGGGCCGTGGTGGATGAGGTGCGTTTCACTCAGGTGGTCAACCTGATGAAAGATGCCAAAGACGCCCGGATGAATACCGCGGATGTTCCTGGTGTCGTCAAGTTGGTCAGCAGAGACTTTCATATCACGGAAGAAGAAAGCTCCGGTGTGCTGCAGCGGCTGATTGAAGGAAACGATCTGACGCTGTATGGCTTGTCCAACGCAGTGACCCGCCACAGCCAGGATGTCGAGGACTATGACAGAGCCACCGCTCTGGAGGGCATCGGCTACAACATTCTTTCCATGCCGGCAAGGCAGTGGAGCCGTATCAATCAGATGGCCGCCTGAGTGGCTACCAACCAGTCAATTCTAAGGAGGAACGAACTATGTACGAACAGAACACTTCCATGATGAACATTCCCGAGCAGAACGCTTTCCTGCTTCCCGCCATGGTAGAGGGCGACTTCAGCAGCGAGGAGATCGCGGAGGATGCCGACGGTCTGCAGATGATGAGTTTCCAGCGGGTGAGGATTCCCGCCGGCGGCCAGCTGCAGTTCGAGATCCCCACCGAGGACCCGGACAATCCGGACTATGCCCGGACGCTGGAGGGCGTGATTCTCTATAATCACGCCGCCTGCACCCTCTGGCCGGAAGGCAGTGAGTATGACGAGGACACCAAGCCTCTCTGCTCCTCTGTGGACGGCAAGACGGGAATTGGTGAACCTGGCGGCGCCTGCGCCACTTGCCCGATGAACGAGTATGGCTCGGCCCGAGACGGCGGACGGGGCAAGGCGTGCAAGAATATGCGGGACATCTACCTGCTGCGCAGCGGCGAGTATATGCCTCTGCTGATCTCGCTCCCGCCCACCAGCATCAAGCCGTTCAAAGAGTTCCTGAACAGAGCCTTTGTCTACCGGCGGCGTGCCACCTACGGCAGCCTGGTGCAGATCTCGCTGAAGAAGGAAAACAACGGCAGCAACGACTACAGCGTTGCCACCTTCCGTCTCGTGCGCGACTTCCAGGGCGAGGAGTTGAGTCAGATCCGTGCCTATGCCAATGGCTTCAAGGAGCAGATCAAGCTCATCAACATCCAGCGGGCCCTGATCAACGAAGAGCAGCGCACCAACGACTGCGAGTATGAGATCCCCGCATCCGCCACCGAAGCCGCAAATCCTGATGGGAGCTATGCGGTCGGGGCGATCAACGGCGACTACGAAAAGCTGCCGGCATAATGGATTTTCTGCGGGCATAACCGCATGACATGTCATCAAGGGATACCTCTGGCTCACGCCGGGGGTATCCCTTTTTTTGTTTTAGACTGGAGGAAATATATATGTTGTGTGAAGTACCGTTAACAAAGGAACAGCAAGAGTTTGCCGCCGAACATCACGGCCTGGTTTATAAATTTCTGAATGATAACCATCTCTCTGAAGACGAATTTTATGACGTGGTTATTTTTCCGTATTTAACTGCAGTCCGGGATTACTGTAACAGTTCGTCTGCTCAGAAATACTCGTTCAGCACCATTGCCATGAGGCAAATGAAATTTCGGTTATGTGATTATTTTCGGGCTCAAGAGCGTCACAAACGAAATGCCGAAATCCTCAGCATCCACCTTGGCCTGTATCCCGACGGCACTCCTTTGGAAGATACACTGGCGGTGCAGGACAAACTGATGCAGGAATTCGAGATGGGCCAGCTGCTCCATGATCTGGCTGGTCGCATTTCCAGACAGCAGATGAACATTGTCCGTATGAAAGGGTGCGGCTATGGCGTACGAGAGATTGCCAAAAGCGAAAAGCTCCCTGTCCGGTGTATCAAAGATCTTCTTGAGGAAGTCCATGTGGTGTTTCTGGAACTCTGCCGCGAGTAATCTGTCCCGGCGGGAAATCAAAATCATTTTGAATGGAGGTCGAATACTATGACGAAATCGAAGAAATCCATTGTGATGCACGGAACGCTTCTGTACCCGCTGGTTCTGGGCCACTGCGCTTTTCTGCGTGCCAACGGCACCACCTACCGCACCTCGACCGTCGTGGCGATCCACGAGCAGTCGGCGGATATGATCCATTTTGAGACGCTCAATTCTGACTACTACCTCTCTATGGACCCTTTCCCGATGGCGGCCGTCTTCCCGGCTTATACGGCCCTGGCCGCGTGCGCGTAGAATTCAACAAGTAAGGGGCCACGCCCCATAAGTCCCGGCCGTGGCAGGCGTCTTTGTCTGCCGCGGCCTTTTTTATGGAGGAATACGATGGAAAAGCAATCCAAAACCCTTGCCGTGTCGGTACGAGCAAAGGAGTTCGTTTCATATCACTGCAGTTGCTGCGGTCATTGCTGCCGTCATATTGAAAATTGCGTCATGGTTGAGAGCCTGGATGCCTACCGGATGGCTAAGCACCTGCGTAACCAGCATTGCGGTATCAGCAGCACGGACGATGTGCTGCTCCGATACTGCGAACCCATGCCGCTTACCGATGAAGGTTATCCCATTTATGTACTCAAAACGGTCGGCGCAGATGCCACTTGTATTTTTCTGCGCGAAAACCAGTGCAGCATCTATGCTGCCCGCCCTCGAACCTGCCGCCTTTACCCGTTCTCGGTGGGGCCTGGTGAGCGTGGACGGGATTTTGAATACTGCCTGTGCTTTGATGATAATCAGCAGCATCACTTCAACGGCGGAAAGGTATTGGTCAAAGACTGGCTGTACCACAACTTTCCCAAAGAGGACAAGGGATTTTTGAAGCAACAGTATCTGGTCATCCCAGAGATTGGCCGGCTGATGCACCGTATGCCGGAAGCAATGCGCCAAGCAGCTGTATTCAAGATATTGTTCTATCACTACTATCATTTTGAGCTGGATCAGCCATTCCTGCCTCAGTACGAGCAGAACAACCGCAGCTTGCTGAACGAGCTTCGCAAATTGGCTCCTTCAGAGTGAGGTGGTACCCGTGATTTATGTGCTGGAGCATCTCTCGTCACAGAACGGTAACGGTCAACTGTGCCATCAATGGTTGCAATATGCCGTCTGCGGAAAGCATGAAATTTTGAAAAAGATCTGCCGAAGCCAGCGTCACCCTAAAGAATGGCGTGTGACACCACTGGCCGTAAGCACAACAGAGAAAAGGAGCGTTGCATGAGTACCAATCAATATCAGGAGATGCGTAATCGCCAACAGGCGGAAATCAACGCATTCCCTATGTTCTTTGCGTTCAACAAACAACAGTTTGCCGAAGGGATGCGCACACTGGGCCTCTCTCTTTCGGACACCTGCCAGATGTGCAGCATTTTCGGTGGCGGCTACTGCCGCAAAAACGATGCTGCCAAGCTGGATGAAATGCTTGCCCGACATCGCAAAGAGCTGGAAGATGCCATTTCCTCGGATAAAACGGGGAAAGGCTTTATATTCGATATGTTCCTACAGGAATTGGAGAATCACGAGTATAGTTACACCGGCGATGTGCAGGAAGCATTGGATGCTTTGGGTATTACGCCCCAGTATATGGAGGCTATGCCGCAGTTGATGACAGGCCTCTCTCTGGCCTGCAATAAAGCTATGCAGCACGACTGTTTTGGCTGATTTTCAGTATCTATTATGGATGGTCTATGACCTTATCAGAGGTCTCAATCAGTAACCACCGCAGCTTTTGTACCGGCGGTGGTTCTTTCATTGACAGGAGGTGCCAACCTTTGAATTTCCACGAAACGATATACGGTCACCGTTTTTTTGAGGCCCAGCTGCCCAATCTTATCAAGGCGATGGAACGAATTGCTGACGGGCTTGCACATCTTGAGGCAGGTTCGCCGCAGAGTGCAGCTCCTACATCCAGTTTTCTGCACGACCTCTACTACGGTGACTATGAGCCGAGCGTGTTCAAAAAGCAGAGCAGTGAGCAGAAAAAAATGGATCAATCGGTTTCCGCTGCCAAAGCGGCCCTGCGGAACATCCTGCAGAAATCCCCGTCAGCCATAAAAGCGTTTGAGGCCTATCAGATCGCTGTTGGTGAGCAGCACGGTGCCGTTACCGAACAGGCGTTTGAATCCGGTTTTCAAACTGCTTTTCAGATGCTGTTGGCCGACATTCCTCTGCCCGAAGGCAAGCGGGATGCTGAGTTTCCTCTCCCCCCGCAGGAACTCAGAAAAATGAACGGCCAGCGAGTGTTCTGTCTTGAAACAAATGAGGAAGTCCAAGTCGTGGCCTACAAAAAGGGATTTATCCGAGTAACCAATGACAAAGAGAACCTCCCTATCCATGGCTTGACTTTATATCGTCGTCGGCCGAGCTGGTGTGAATAGAATCAATGCCTCAATCAAGGAGAATACGGCATGAATATTTCCGAAGATAAAATCAAAGTGTTTCTTGAGAGGCTTTTACCCCTTCAGGAATCGGAACAACATATTCTCTGCCCAAGGTGCGGCCACTATGAATTATATACCGGCAATTACTTTTTTCTGAACCCGCTGAGCCGATACGCTCATGTTTATATCTGTGAAAAGTGATGGATGGATGAAGTGTTGCGGGAATTAGACCACCAACCAATCCCTCTCAGGATATGGAGTGCGGCACTTCCCCTGGGTTTAAGCGGAGAGTTACCGTCATCTATGAATCCAACAGCTGAGGAACCACATCTATGAAGTATGAGAACTATAGACTGCCCGGCGGCAAAACCCTCTCTGAAGTTACATTCGAGGATATCCGCTGGCAATATGGGGTGTTCCGCTGTAACAGCACCGGTGCTGGCCGAGATAAAAAATATACTCCTTGGCGGGCTGTCAAAACCAAATTAGGTGAGATCGAAGAATGTGACTGGTGCAAGCTGGTGGAGGCTGTCATCGAGCGGGAAAATGAGGTCCCGCTGCTGAATGCGCTTATCCAATGGTGCAATGAGCACAACTATGTCTCAGCATCTGTGTCTGAAATGCGGAAGGAGGCGCTCCAGCTTCATGCTTCCCGGATATTCGACAATCCTCAATGGATCGGTTTTATCCCCTTTAACGCAAAATATCGGCCAGAAATACTGAACACTGCCAACATCGTTTTTGTTCGCATGGCATGCTGCCCCGAAGCCGGCGCAGTCACTCAAGAACAAATTGACCGCGCTTGCAGCGGCCAGATTTCTTGCCCACACTGTGGGCGTTGGAACAGCTTCACGATTTTGGAGCGAGGAGCTGTCCCTGGTACTTATCCTTTCGATTCAGAGCACACCAGCGTGGAGCACATGGAGCATATGACAAAGAAGGAGGCTGACACAAATGATGCAGATTCCCCTTGGGAAGAAGATGACGAACTTTAAGTGTAAACCGCCTGAGAATCGGCTGAACCTACCCGGCAGGGGTTCCGTTAAGCAGTCCTCTAAAATGCAGGCGTACCGCGCCTATGGTGCCGCCCATTTTTATGTTCAGGAACGGTGCCGCCACTTCCGGCGTGGATAGCCAAAATCAATCCAGGGGCAAGGATATACCCCTGCCCTCTAAAGAAGGAGGTATGACCTACGATCTACCAAAATGAAAACGAAGAACTCTGGCACGAAGGCATCTGCTTCAAAATCGGTGCACGGGTCTTTGCCAACGATCAGAGCGAATACGAAGGACTCTTTGGAATCATCTTCGAGATTCGCACCGGAACCGACAAAGAAACTGAAAACGACACGCCGGATATTTACTGCAGGTTTGACCTGCCTGTTCTCTCCGCTGACCGCAAAGCTCTGGAACGGACTTTTTCTGAACTCTACCATGAGCCAAAGAGCGTGGAGGATCTGGGACTTGATTTTGTTATCATGTCACCAGAAATGTTGATTCCTTTGCCGGCTCCGAAACAGGATTATCCCCAAGCAACACTTTATATTGTAGCTTCCCACTGGGCCAGCGACGGAGAATATGGCTCTTATGAGATCCCATTCACCAGTCTGATCGATGCCCAGAGGCAGTTCCATGATGATCTCCGGGAGGAACAGGACGGCGGCAGCATTGATAGTTGGCGCCAAAAGAGTCAGTTTGTGGAGGAAGAGACGCAAAATAGCTATGAATGCTATCTGGACGGTGAGTATTGTGAAAACCACTTTTCCATTGAGCTGAAAAGTTTTTCGTTGCCGATGGCCCCCTGCTTTATGGAAAATGTGGCTGGTCTCTGGCAGGGAAAAAATATGCAAGAGGACTTCAGAGAGCAGGTTGAAGACTGGGAGGAATTTCAGGAGCTTACTGTATCCCAGCGTGAAAGATTGCTGGCCTCTCCGGATTTTCCCCGGCGCCTTCTTGCACAGTTAAGAAGCAGTTCTGCTTATCAGGAGGCCTATTGGGAAGCGGTGTCTGAAGTAGCGGCGGCGCTTTTGACGGAAATTAGCCGACAGCCTGATACTGATAAATGAATGGAGGGATATGTTTTTATGGACGAAATGGAAAAGGCTCTTCGTGAAGAATTGGAAAAGCATCTGGACACACTCCGCCGCAATCTGGAGGTCGTGCCTATGGATGTGCTGAAAACCAAGTATAAGAAACCCTATCAGGAGTTGAAGGAAAGCATCTGCAAAGCCGCTACGGCGTACACCCGCCATGTGTCTCTCGGGGGTATTCGCATCAAACAAAAGTATGGCGATGAGGCAACGAGCTATGCCAACGAAGCGGTAAAAGACTCCCAATGTCTGAAGCGGATTTCCGAGGCTGCTTTTGAGCGGCAGGACATGAATGAGATCGCTGCTTTGGCGAAACAGCTGAGAGAGGAAATTCTTCAGGTCCTCCATGTTTTTTACCTGCAGCATATGTGCATTTATGTGTCCAAAGAATGCATGAGCGACCATCATCTGGCGCCGGAGGTCTATAACGACGCTACCGCACAGGTTTGGCGAAACGGAGAATGGCAGACTATGGAGGATACTTCCTGCGGTGCGTTGCTTCCCGTTGAGGTCATCTATGAGGTTCCTGGCCCTGTCGAGGCAGCCGCATGACAAAAAAGCAGAAATATCTGAACAGCGAGACCCATGGCTATCTGTTGGAATCGGACGCCTGTGCTCTTCTGATCAAAGAATTGGAGCGAGTTTGCACCAAGTTTCAGCGCCGCATAGACAAGGAAAATGCCGCACGGCAGGCTGATTTCGATGCCGCTATGGAGTACCACAGTGAAAATGAGATCCAGGATGCTTACGGCTGGGAGTTGATCACCGAAGCACAGTACCATGCGTATATGGACCTGTTCCACCGCGGCCGGCAGGCTCTTGAGGAACACGCCCCCACCGTATCTGAGCTGGCATTGTCCATCGCAAGGCGGGTCATCTATGATTTGGAGTCCGATCAGCGTGAGTTTGCCTTCTCTGCTCTCACACCAGAACAGCAGACTGCCGAACTGCTGCGCGCAGAGAAAGCTCGCAAAGAGTGGAAAGAACATATTGCCCGGTTGAAAGAGCAGCAGGGGCAAATCGTCAAATGGGAAGACAAAGACGGCACATCAATGTTGACTCTTTGACTATGAGAAAAAGACCCTTCTGGTTCATTCAGAGTAAGTGTCAAAAGCCCGGCAGATTGTTTTCTTGCAATCTGCTGGGCACTTTTATGGAGGGACAGTTTTATGATCATATACCATGATACATCTTATGTGAAACCATCCAACGCAAAGTGGATCGCCAAAGGATATGCAATGGAGGACATCTATTCTCTGCGCCTGCAGTTCTTATATACGGAAGCGCAGCAGGAAGAAAACAGAATGGCTCATGCGGCCGGAATCAGGGATACCGTTCAGCTCCGGCAGGCCGCCGAACACAGAAACGCGGTTATGGCTCCGATCATGGCTGCCATTGCTCATAATTTCATTTGCTACGGCTACACAGAAGAGGAGCCGGCCCCCTACCTCAGCGATGGTTGAGAAGTCTATTTCTGGTGCAACGATTTCAGCAATACTGCACACGGCTGTGGACTCTCTGGCAGAGATTATTCTTATTTTACGCTGACCTTCAATGAACGGCAGACAGTTTCTCAGCGCAGGGTGCTTTGTGAGCGGCTGCTGGAATTTCTGGATACGGAATTTAAAAGCCATCCGAACCTGCATGTGGCGGTACAGTATTCCACCTGGTATGACACCAAAAAAATTGAAAGAGACGCCCGAAAGATGCAGTATCTTCTGGATGGGCGGCGCCATATCTACGGTGGGAAGGAGGGGCGATTTTTCCTTGAAAGCGGCGAATTGCTCTTCCGCCCCAAATATGCAAAACGAACTGTATATCGGGTAGACCGGGCAGACATTCTCACAATCTGCTGGGAATTGGGGCTAATGGCTGAGAGTTGTAGCGAAGATAATCATCCCACATCTGCGGAAACCGACTCTGCCACCAAACTTCTCCCCTATGAGAAGTATGGCTCTACCCACCAGATCCAGCTCGCAGTTACCTCCTATGTCGGCGGCAATCTTGCAATTCAAATGGTGGCCTGGGAGGACGGCTATCCCGAGCCGTGGGCATCTCTGACTGTCAATTTGGACGGCAAGCGTCAGAAAGACTGTGCATTCATTGACACCAACGGGGACCCCGACTTTCCTGTTTGGATCATCCGCAACGGGCTGGCAGTCCCTACTGGCATCCTACAGCGCAGCGGGTTCTGCGAGTACCCGGAATACCGTTTCCGAGCAGATCGGCTGCAAGAGCTTGATCCGGATGGGTACGCCTCTTACCTTGCTTCACAGCAAAGCGGGAAAAGCGCATAAACAACAATGACGACGAGGCTGCTCTCCCCTATCCTGCACTCTGGAGTCAGTCTTACAACACAACGACCGGTGGGTTGCTTTTTGCAGCCCACCGGTTTTGCTTGGAGGAAAGCAATGCAGCCAATACCATTCAAAATGAAAGGAACAGACTATGCCATAACCATTAAAGTTGCCACCTACCCGGAAGGCAACCTCGCTATCAAACTTTATCAAGAGAATTTCGGGCAGTTGATATTCTGGGACACTCTCACCACAAATCTGGGTGGTCTGCGGCCAAAGGACTGTGGTTTTGTCAACACAAAGACCACTGGCAAACGGTTTTATGCATGGATTAAACGCAACGGACTAGGAGAACCAACAGGCCAAATTCGCTCTGAAAACGGAGTGGATCATGTGGAATATCTCTTTAATAGCAAGAAGCTGAAAAAGCTTGACCCGGACGGCTATACCTACTATTCCCGGCGATTGAAAGGAGAACTTGGCCGCCAATACGAACGCTTGTATTTGGCGCTTCTCCGGCTCGCAAATCATGTTCCTCACTTCCACTACACGGATTACAGCGGATGGCGAAAACTCCAAGGCTCTGATGATACGCTCCCATTATGGATTGAAGCCGAAGATCCAGCTCACTGCTTGCGGTATATTTTTGAGCAGCGCGGAATTATGCTGCGGACCACAATCATTAACTGCGAGACCCAAACTGTGCAACGCTATATTCACCGCCGCAAAGAAGATATGGCCACCAACCTGCTTTCGTTTTATCAAGGGGAACTTCCTGTATACCCGCCTTGGTCAGAAGATCGGCGGCGCCAGAGTGGCACAAGACACGAAAATCCCCTTATCCAGACTTTCAAAGAAACTGCAGAAATCCGCCAGCAGGCAGGAAAGAAAAAGGAATCTCAAAAAAGGAGGACTTGACAATGAAACTGCTGCTCTACCCTAAGGGGCTGTTGGAAGCAGCCTGGGGCAAAGACAAAAAACTTTATGTGGGCGGTGACGCCGCAGATCCGCCCGAATGTCTGCGGTGTGGCGCCCCGTTGGCTCCGCATTTGATGGTAAACGCCCTTAGCCGCTATGTGGATGTCCAGATCTGTGAGGCCTGCGGAATGGACGAAGCTCTCCGGGATGCAGCGCATATTCCCTTGCCTCTTGAAGAATGGGACGCGATTAAGCAGGGTCGGCTGTTGAAGCCGAAAAAAAGTCGTGACTACTATCTGAAGACCACCTGCGACTTTGATCAAGTGTTCCAGCACACCTATACTCCCCCCATGCAGGCCACTAGCCGACCTGTCAGCGAGGTGGCTTACTCCCGCTCCGATTATGACGGATTCCGATGGTGGACGACCTGGCATGATGACCGTGGGCAAAAGCTAGGCGCGGAGCTGGTGAAGGAGATCGATGAGTTTCAGAACGTCCTATTCAAATTGCCGGCATTTCAGACACTGGACACCATGCGGCGGTTCTGTCGCTACGCGCAGGCTACCAACGAGGCCACGGAATTCAACCTATATTCTGAGACCGATCATCTATATATTTGGATTCGTCTGATCACACGGTTTCGGGATTACAATGTCTATATTCACTATTACGATAAGGCTGCTGTTTGAGATAAGTAATGAGGCTGAGACACTACGACAAGCACGGAACAGGAATTCATACCGGACTTGCTACGCCATGATGACGGCACGATTGAGTCCGTCCTAGAGGGGATCAACAGCAACAGAGACATTACGCTTGGCTTTGAGGCATCTACCTCCAAAATTGTTCCATTGAGTGAGTTCAATTTACTAGAATGGAAAATTGCGACAGAGTGAATCCTGCCACAACGAGCTTGGTTCCGGATCATGTAAGGCCGCAAAAGTGACCCGCCAATTAGAATAAGTTCTCAGCGGCTTTATCTTTTCCTCTGAGCACATATTTTTTATTCTTCGCATCGACATTGTGGTTTCGACCAAGAACAACGCTGGCAATTTAAGTTCATGGGAAAGTCCCTGGGATTAGTTATGATCTCAGGGCTTTCTCATAACCTTTAATTTTAAATAACTGAATCGATCGCATCAGCGTGATGCACAACTCCTGGTAAAGATCTCCACCCAATCTGCCGTCAAGTACAGCATTTTTGAGCGACAGGAGCTGGTACATGATCAAAATGCTATTGATTCCCTTATGATCTCCGTCCTTAGCTCGCCGCAACTTCTGTGCAAACCTCATGATCATTTCCCCCTCGATACTCTTCTTCAGCTTTTGCTACTCACATTAAAGGGACGCTCATCCAACACACAGAAACGGAACACATACCGCTCACGCTCATACAGCCGTTTCAATGCGTACAGAAGAGTCCTGATCTCAATCTGATCACAGAGAAGCAGTTGATCTCATTTCCTGCTCGGAATTCGGCGCAGGGTGCTGGCCAGCAAGCTGCTATACGGCATTTTTCAGAGGACATCAGCGTGTTGGGACTCCTGAATAACTATCCATGATGCTACTTCGTAGAATCTGGGCTGCAGGCAGTTTATCCGTCTTGAAACGGGAACACTGCATTGCAAAGATTCGAAAAAGGGGCATCCTTTCAGCAATGACAGGAATGCCTCCTTGCAGCCATGTCCCTAAGCCTTAAGCGGATGGCAAATGCCATCTTTTTTATCTCCATATTTACTATTCTGCCGATACCACTGCGAGTTTCGGCAGATTTTTTGCTTTTTGTCAACATGTTTAATCGTTGACTACCGAGGAATTTGACGCGCTGAGCTTTATCCCTCTGAATGAGCTCATAAAAAAGGAAACGGCGTGACCAAAGTCACGCCGACTCTTGAAAACACACGGTTTTCACCATTTTTTATTTTACGATTTTACGACCACCCGGCTTTAAAGCAAGGTTCTATTTTACATGAATTACGTTTCCTGTTTGATTACTTCGGCGTCCGGTGCATTTTTGCGGACACTCTCAATGGGGATGCCGTTGCTGTCGTACAAGGTGCGTGAGCAGAGCTTGTTTATGTAGCCCGCATAGTACCGCAGCACTTGTTCCATAGCCATTGCGTCCCCGGCGTGGGCAGCTTCCATCACCGAAAGGGGCAGAAGCTCTCTGCCGTTGAATGTGGGTTCCTTCATCCGCGTTTCCCTCCCTCTGGCATGAGCGCCATCAATTTCAAACGCAACTGTTTCAGGGTGCTTGTCCTGTGGCGCTGTACGGCGCTGCGGGACATCCCCATGAGGCTGCCGATTTCTCCGTCTGCCAAATCCAAAACACAGTGCAAAATCAAAATGCTTTGTTCCTGTTGTGGCAGGCTGGCGAATGCCTCGGCTACAAGCTCGTTGTCAATGAGCAAATCATATCCATGCGACGAAAAAACGTAGCTGTCGCTGGGGTAATAATCTACCGTGGAGAGCTTGTCCAATTCCTGCTGTGTCAGGGCGTCCAGCGACTTTTCGCGGTCGCGCTGCTGTCCCATCTCGCGCAGATAATCTTTGGCATCATTGCGGAGTACCGCCTTGCAAAATGCGTCATAGCGGTGCCGCAGGATAAAGTCATTGCGGGGGATTGTATCCATCTTCTCACCCCCTTTCTGTGGGTGATTTCGGTGGTTCTCTCCCTTTCCGCCAAAGTTACTTTTGAAAGGCCGCCAGCTACCCGCTAAACACCACTTTTTGAAACATTTTTTGAAAAAGTGTGTGTCCGGTGGTACGGGACGCAGGAAACAACAAAATTCGCCCGGAAGGGTGTAAACCCTCCGGGCGAACGTAAAAATAGTATGATATTTTACTGCATGGGATAATGCATGGGTCCGGCCGCATTTTCGACTGGCCGGAGGATGGCTTTTTTTAACGGTGCTACTCCCGTTTCTGGTGGTCGATCTCCCTTTTTACACATGACATCTCCCTCCTAAAGCCGCCAACGGGATCAGCGTTAAGGAGGCTGCCAGCAACCACTTGGCTAAACAGCGGTGTGGTTTGTTTGATCCATCCGACTGATTTTATCCTTGACGGACTGATTGCTCAGTTTACTGATGATCATGGGCACCGCCCCAAGCAGCAGGAACACATAAACCAAGGCCAGATTGCCCCAATAAACACTTGCTTCGATGGCTTCATAGTCCAGCAGGAGCGATATGGACTGGTACGCCTCGAAAAATGGGACATCGAACTCCTGCATGATGAGAATGGCCCAATCCATTTGGTTCGCAACATACGTCATTGCCAGCATAATCACAGAACAGATCAAGACGCCTTTTTTGGTTAATTTCCCGCCCAATTTCTCATAGCCAAGCAGGGTACATACCGCCATGACCAGCCCCGTTACAGAAGCAACATATCCAAGACGGCTGACAAGGACGATAGTAGCCGTCCCCACAAGCGATCCCAACAATGCGCCTACGATTCCGGCCACAACACTTTCTTTTCGGGCCTGATACTGGCCGTGGGAAACCTCCATTTGCCCCCGCAGCGTCCCAAAGCATTCGTCACACAGGGACAGATAGGCCCCCGCCACATTCGCGCCCACGGTGGGAACATCCTTCCCACAATGCTGACAGCCCCGTGTAAAGCCTTTCTGCCGCAACCCGTTTGCCATTGTATTTAAAATCGATGCGGCATTCCCGGCATTGGACGCTCGGAACACGACCGAAACGCTTGTGGCGGTCGCCTCCACACGGGTAATTCCTTTCACAGACTTGCGCAGGTCTTTTGTATCCTGCTTATCCATCGTTCCGCCATGCAGGGTGCCTCCAAACACAGCCTGAAACGTATTTGAATAGTTTTCGTTTGGAACATAGATCACAACCGGGTAGCCTTGCAGTTCTCCCCACAAGGCCCCGGGTTCCTCACTGAATCGCAGCCCTGTCTCCATGGCCAGAGCTACAAATAAATCCTTGCTCTTGTTCTTCATCCTCTTATTTCTCCCTCTTACAGTATAAGGAACCAAGGCCCCAACACAAAAAATATGAATTGATTTGTTGATTCCCCTAGATTTTCTGTGCCACCACAACAAAGCGTCCGTTTTCGGTGTGATAACTGCACGTCACAAGGGTCAGCAGGGTATCCCCATATTCGGCGGTTTCTCCGGTGTCGTAAAGCGAAGCTGCCTCCACATTGGCCACGTATTCCTAAAACAGCTCCGGTTCGCTCAGATCCGAGTAGGAATAGAAACGGAATACGCCCGTTTCGTCCTGGTAGTACACTCTCGAATAGAATGCCCCAATCACCTTATAGGCGCCGTCCTCTTGCAAGGTGTCAAAGGCAATGGTGGGATGCTCCTTCCAAAACTCCGGCTTTGCATAGTCCAGTAGGGCATGGAACATGGTGCCGTTTTTCATGTTGTGGCCGTAGACCAGATAGTGGTTTCCACCCTCAACATAGTTTCCATCCAGGAATGGAACACCGCTGATGGAATCGCTCTTATCAAAGGCCCGGCGCAGATAGTATTCCGGCTCCTGGGGCGTATACATCACCGGATAATCCACTTTTGTTCCCTCAATCTTTACCCAGCCAAAGAAGTCGTCATTTTCCTCTTTTAGAGCTGCATAGTGGGAGGGCATTGCAGTGGTTTCCTGAGAAGTGAGAGCGGCTTGGGTGCTGGAGGGTTTGGGGTGTTTGGTTTCGTCCTCCACACGGGCGGCCAGCGTTTCAAAGGCCGCCTGGGATTTCGTCAGGTCGAGCAGAGAAGAACCCAGCATGAACAGGGAAACAAACAGGAGCATACTGCTGGACAGTATTCCCAGTGTCGCATACCACCGCCGTTTTCCGGGCTTAGTTCTTCGTTCCATTGACTTTCTCTTTCAACTGCTTCCCGGCCTTAAATACAGGAGTTTTTTTTGCCGCTATCGCAATCGGCTGCTTTGTCATAGGGTTAAACCCTGTATGGGCAGGTGTTTCACGCACAGTAAAGGTTCCGGTGCCTGTAAGCTGTACGGTTTCCCCAGCGGAAAGGGCATCTCCCAGCTCTGCGCAAAAGGCATCCAGGAATGCTCTGGATTCTTTGTGGCTGCTGCCGGTTCTCTGCGCGATCAGCATAGCAAGTTCGGTTTTGTTCAACATAGATTTCTTTCTCCTTTGCGTAGTTTAAAATGATAAACAGGAATGGGGCTCATGCCGAAGCATGAACCCCATCCACAAACACATTGGTTTTGTTCCCTGCGTCAGCTCTGATGCTCTTTACTTTGGGCTCTGGCTTTGCGCGTCTTACTCCCTGCAAGAAGCACAGTCAGGCTCAGGAGGGAGGCTGCCGCCAGAATACCCCAGAGGGCGAGATTACTGCTGTCCTCGGTCTTTGGAATCTTGTCCAGAGGACGAGCCGGTGTAATAACAGGCGGTGTCTGCATAGGCGTTGGTGCAGGCGCGGACGGCTTTGTGGTATTGGCAAAAGCCGGTACGCTGTTGTATGCCTGTCCGTTCTTCTCATAGGACACGCTGGCCGCATAGTCATAGGGGGCAGGTTACAGTGACCGTCACCTTATAGGAAGCCGTATCATAGTTGACATTTTTGTCATTGCCCGTCTGCTCCGTGAGGTAATAGACAGTAAACACCTCGTATTTATGTATTTAGAATTTATCTCCCCGCGTGAGTTGTCCATTTGGATGAACGAAACCAGCATATAGTACTATTCTTCTGTTCTTCCTTTTGCCGTTTTGGAAGGAAAATCTTCCGTTTGCTTTTTGATAGACCGCTTTTTTGCACGCCTTGTTTCTGTCCCATTTTGTTTTTAACACTCATACGTTCTTTTTCTGCCTGTTCTCTTGCTTCCTTGGCCTGCAGATAGTTGCTGACTATCTGCTCTTTTTCTGCAGATGTCCAAGATGCCGCAAACACTCGGTAGCTTCTGCCTGCTCTTGTTACCGCGGCTACAATCGCGTCCAACTCCACATTAACGATGTTTTTATTTAACTTCATTTCTACCATCATATTTTTTCGCAAATTGCAAGTGTAAGTTGGACACCTGCACGGTAGAACTTAGTGAATCAGAG
>OGYH01000319.1_pt1 | contig 51325 bp, 46 predicted proteins | sample 1576511 | NCBI WGS metagenome assembly OGYH01 (sample SAMEA3541522, study PRJEB24748) | human gut metagenome | biome: human gut; feature: human-associated habitat; material: faeces | place: China | collected 2012
AATGCTTAACTAAAAATTTCCCTTATTTCCCTTGCGGATTCCGCATAAGGGCAAAAATAAGGGAAAATACATATCATTTCACTATCTAAGGGGCTGTAAGCCTTGAAAAATAAGGAAAGTTCAGGAAATCTCTCCACAAATTCCGATTTATTTAGCTCTAAAAACTAAAATTTTCAAACATTTTATTTTTTAATTCTACCACACCCTCCGTCCCTTTTTCAATTACTGCTTTTCTTTCTCCAGCCTTTCCATCTTCTCATACATATTGGTATTATAAAGTCTGTAAAGCTCACTGTCCTTTGTGATTACATTATCAAACGGTACCATTCTGCTTCCGCATTTTATAAGCCCGCATCCTGACGGTGAATCTATCACATAGTTAAGTTGCTCCTCTGATATTTCCAGTGCCTCCACTATCTTTTCTATGTCCTTGCTTGACTGATTTAAAAGAAGTATGAATGCTGAGTTTGAAAGCATTGTGGTGCTTGTCTCACTCATTAAAAGGTCCACGATGTTCTGTGTGATTCCTGTACACAGTCCTCCCTGCTTTCTTACCTTCTTCCACATCTGTCTAAGGTATTCCGCACTGAATGGTGAATTAAGGAGCACATGCACTTCATCTATGTAGAACCATGTTGCCTTTCCGTGTTCTCCGTTTTGTATGATTTTCTGCTGTATTGTCTCCATCATCACAAGCATTGCAAGTGGGGCAAGTGATTCTCCAAGGTCCCTTATTCCGTAAACAATGAATCTGTTGTTTACGTTTATGTTTGTCTGATGATTAAATATGTTAAGTGCGCCTGTCACAAATATTTCAAGTCCAAGTGCAACGTCCCTTGCCTCCTTGTCCTCCTGCTCCAGCAGTCTGTTGTAAAGGTCCTCCATTGTTGGAACGTACTTTTCCCTGCTTCTTGCAATGTCCATGTACAAATCCTTTACACATCTTGAAATGATTGACCTCTGCTGTGGTGTTATTTCCTTCATTATCTGCTCACAGATACTTAGCATGAACTGGCACTTGTCTCTTACCCATCCCTTACTGTCCAATACATCAAGATTCCACACATCCATGTCCATAGGGTTAATGTAGTTTCTTGTGTTTGTTGAAATGTTTATGTAGGTGCCGTTGTATTTTTCAGTGACATCCTCATATTCATTCATTGGATCCACTGCAATTACATTGTCATCTGTTGAAAGTAAAACCGAGCCCATTTCCATTTTTGCCTGAAATGACTTTCCCGCACCTGACACACCGAATATAAATCCGTTGCCGTTTAAGAGTTTCTTTCTGTTTCCCACAATTATGTTTTTTGATATCTGGTTTACGCCATAGTAAATGCCGTTTCTGTCACAAAGTTCCTGCACGTTAAACGGCATCAGCACTGCAAGACTCTGTGTAAGCATTGTTCTCATTGTTTCAATCTGTCTTACTCCTATGGGAAGTGTTGTGTTAACTGCTTCCCTCTGTTTGTACATGCATGTGTCAACAGCACATCCTGCTCCCTTTGAAATGGAATCCACTGTCTCACAGATGCTTTCAAGTTCATCCCTGTCATCTGCCATAACAATCATTGTCACTGAAACATAGTAAAGGCTTTCGTCATTTTCCCTTACATTATTCATTATCTCCTCTATGTCCTTTTTCTTCTGTCTCGTTGCATATGAAATGTCTGATGAAAAGTCATTGTTTCTGTTTCTTGTTCTCTGCTGTTTTATTATGTCTGACTCAATGCCCAGATACTTTTTCTGCAGCATCTTCATTGTCAGGTCCTTTGGCACCGGAACCACATCCACACTTGTAACCGAATGTACTGGCAGAAATGTCAGCTCCGTAAAAAATCTGTCAGAAAGGTATGTTGGATATTTCTTTATGAAAAGAACCCTTCCAACCTTTCCTTCATTCTCAAAATAATCAGGATGATATTTTATCCTTGTGTTGCAGATTTCATTTCTAAAGTCTGTTCCTGTAATTCTTCCCTGTCTTATGTCAAAGTTAAATTCATCCTCCCTTCCAAGTCTGTAATAGTCGTGAAGAATCTTTAGTCGTTCATTTCCTGTAAGTGGTGTCAGCTTTGAACCAAGTTCGGCAAAACTTCTAAACATTGATGCCTCAATTGTTGCAAACTGTGCCTTTGCCTCCTCAAAGTTCTTTCTCTCAATTGTTATGGTAAGATATCTTTCCTGCTCAATTCCCTGTCTTCCCTCAAGTATCTTTTCCTCAATGATTCTGTTGTAACTTTCCCTCATCTTATCGAATCCGTCATTTCTGTACTTAAGCATTACCTCATTTCTCAGCACATCCATGTCCTTGTTTTTATTGTTGACTGTTATCTTGAATGTACAGTCAAATGAATTAAGGCACCTGCAGTATCTCTGAAAGAAGCTTTCCTGTTCCTCCTCTGAACGTGTGGCATAATTGACATCACTGAATCTGTATGTCTTTGAATACTTTCCATCTGCCACCTCAAATATTCCACTTTCAGATATCTTTAGTATTTCAATTGTTTCCTGCACCGACTTTGGTGATTTGTAAAGTGGCTCTGATGCCTTCTTTATTTCAGAAAACCTGTCCTTAAATATGTTCATTCCTGTTCCTCCGTCTGTTTTCCTGTGTTAAATTTTCCTTTATGTTTCTCATTTTCTGCTTTTGTTACTTCTTTTGTTTTTCTTTTGTTTTTTCCTTTTGTCTTCCTTTTTTCTCTGCCGTTCCTCTTCCATTCTCATTCTTTTTATGGTTTTCTCACTTTCCTCTGAAATGTATGTAAGTGGTCTGTTCTTAAAAGCGAACCACATTTTTCTTTTAAACATCTGTGTAAAACTCATTCCCTGATATGAATAAAATCCGTTTAATGCAAGTGGTGCCACCACGGGAATTGCGATGTATGCGCTTCCCGTAAGACCCACGTATCTGTATGTAAGAAGAACTATTGCCCCACCGCATGCAACTGATGCGATGGAAAATATCAGCTGTCTTGCAGTAAGTCCCATCACCACTGACTCCTGATATTTTTCTATGTCCCTGTTAATTGATATGTTCATCTGTTCCTCCTGTTTCTATAATCCAAGTGCCTTGCTTGTAAGGCTCTGTGCTCCCTTTACTGCTCCGACTGTCATTGCCACGCTGAATGTAAGTTCACACATGTACATCAGTGCCTTTGTCCAATCTGCATAATCGCTTGTAAATGTTGGCAGTCCTGCATTTAAAAATGCATTGCAGACTATTATTGCAAGTGCCATTGTCACTGCCTCCAGCACTATTGACAGAAAGTACTTTGCATAGCTTACTGCCGAATGACTTACCATTCGGTTTCCGCTTACTGTTGAAAACGCAAGTGCACCAAACGGCACCACCACAAGTATTTTTAAGAATCTGAAATACACGGTGTATATGAGCATGAATCCGCAGAAGATGATTACAAGTGCAATGATTACTGCAAGTATCATCATTAAAAGGCTTTCCCCGAATCCAAGGTCCTTTATGATTGTCTGCTGTTCATCTGGTATCTTTAGCTTTGTTGTTATTCCCTGTGTCATGAGCCCCACCAGATTTCCTGCTGATGTAAAGAATGCCTTCATTATTGTCACGTTGTTTGCAACAAGCCATTCTGCTATTCCTATTCTCATTAACATCCTTAGTATGGTTTCAAACCTTACGTCTTCTTTCACGTCAATGCTCTCTGAACAGAAACCTATTACAAAGAACAGAACCACCAGTGACGAACCAACCGCCACAAATATGGGTTCAAGGTTTGCCACCACTGCCCAGGGGCCTCCGTTCTTGAAGCTTACCGGGGACTGCCCCAGCAGTTCAAAAACAAGAGACACCTTTTCATTCCAGAAATCAACAACCGTCTGCAAAAGATCAAGGATTACACCACCTAAGCTAAATATGTCCATAATCTCTTACCTCCTTTCGGTAACGCCCCCTCGCTTTGCTCGTCGGCAAGTCGGTCGGTGCGTTCCAAAATATTCACTTCGTTCATGTTGCACCTCCCTCTAGAATCCTAATATTCCAAGTACTGATGAAATGCCTGCCATCATTACTCCTGCAACAATTCCCTTAAGTGCCGAGTTCATTGTTGATGAATCAGCTGCCTGATATGCCTGTGCAAACTCCATTACATTTTTTGCAAGAATGATTACGCCGATTGCCCCAATGATTGCAAGCACCAGTGTCTTTAAGTTATCAAGTGGTTTTGTAACTGAACTTGCATCTCCCGCAGCAAGTACGTTATTTACATCCACTACTGTCATAAATACTGCACCTGAAAGTACAGCCATTACGTTTTCTTTTTTCATTTTGATTTTCTTTATAATCTTTCTCATTTCTTTCTCCTTTGCTAATCTCTTTTACTTAAATGTTCGTTTCTTTTCTTAGCCATTTCTTCTGCTGAAGTTGTTGGGTAAAGATAACTAAGAAGTATTGAAAGTTTCATGTGTGCATCAAGCGATTTTGTTATTTCCTCAATCTGCTCTCTTGAAAAATCCATCATGCACATTCGGTTTGTTATCTCATCCATAAGCTCCTGTTCTGACATGTTTTCTAAAATATCTGTTCTTGATATTGTTTTTGCACTACCTTCATCACCGGAACTTTCACTTTCATTTGAATTTTCAAAATAAAGTCTTTTTGTATCATCAAGCATCATTACTTCTTCCAGTGACATATCCATGATGTGAACAACTTCATTTTCTTTTTTATATTCCTTGATGTCATTTATCTGTTTTTCACTAAGAAGTTTAACCGGTCTTAAACTTCCTTGGTTTAAACTTGGATCATGAATATATGCTTTTCCACCACCATCTTCTGTCTGTGAAAAGTTCTTATGTCTAAATGGAATATACTTATCATCAAATATTGGATTAAAGCCTTTAATGAAAATGAGACACTTTTTATTACTCATATTTCTTACTTCATCCGGTGTCATCAGTTCCCTTCCAAGCACATCATAGTTTCTTGAAGCACTACCATGTACACCTCTTGTTTCTCCTGTTGACCTTTTGTCAATAGTACTTTTACCAAGCATTTCAGATATGTATTGATGAGTTGATTTTTCATTACCGCCAAGGTATACAAGAGTGTCACAGTTACCTGTAATTGTTTCCCATGTATCCTTAAACAAAGCCTTAATCTGTGCCAGATTCTGAATGATTATTATTGAACTTATTCTTCTACTTCTCATTGTTGAAAGTAGTGAACAAAAGTCATCAGGCAATGCAACATTCGAGAATTCGTCCATCATAAGAGTTACCTGAATTGGTAACTTACCTCCATTCCTAAAATCTGCCTGAAAATACAGTTCCTGAAAGAGTTGTGTATAAAGCATTCCTACAATGAAGTTGTAAGACTTGTCTGAATCAGGAATAATACAGAACAATGCAGTTCTTGTATGTTTGTCACCATTTACACCTATTCCCAGTTCCTCTAAATGCAAGTCATCTTTTGACAGAATTCTAAGTATCTGCGGATTTTCCAATAATGCAAGCCTTGAATTGGCACTGATTATGATGGAACGCACCGTATCTCCTGCACCTCTTATTACTTTCATGTATTGCTTATAGGCAGGATGATTTTGCTTAAGCTTGCTTGTCTTTGCAAGCTGTTTCATCTTCTTTGTAAGTTTTGAATCATTGCCTTTTGCATCAACTTCTGCTTCTGAAAGTAAGTCAAGTACTGATTGAAAATTTTTCCTGTTTGGTGGCATTTCAAGCCATACATAATAAAACAATGCCTGTAAAAACATACTTTCTGATTTTTCCCAGAAAGGATCTGTGGATGCTGTTTCCTTTGGTGTTGTATTGCTTATTATGTTTGTTACCAGCTTTACAACATCATTTTCTTCTCGTATGTATCTGAAAGGGTTATAGCCGTCTGACTTTGCCATGTCTATCAGATTAAGAACCTTCACGTTATAACCGTTTTTCTTTAACATATTTGCCGTGGCTCTTGCGATTTCTCCTTTTGGGTCGGTGGCGATAAATGAATTATTAAGCATCATTTGCATTATGTTTGGTTTTACAATAAAAAACGTCTTTCCTGCACCCGAACCACCTATTACAAGCATGTTGTTATTCAAACCGGTAACACTGGTATCAGTGCTCATTCGCACGTTATTACTTAATATTCTATTCTTGCTTTCATCCTTATCTGCAAGTGCCTTATTAACCATTCGTATGTCTGCAAATCTTGCTGTACCATATTCCTTGCCATGCATAAGATTTCTTCTGCTTGTCACATACATTAGAACTGCCATTCCGTATATTAACGAACCATAGATTACTGCTCTTAATGTATTGGCATTGTAGTAATTTCCAAATGGATTTTTTATTGCAACATTAAACTTATTAAGAATTAGTACTATATCGCCACTGTTGTTCCATACGCCATTTAGAACGTATGAAACATACATTGTAAAAAGCTCTCCAATTATTAAACAGGGAATTAATATTGAATTCTTTCTGTTCATGACTATCGCCCCCTTGGAGATCCTTTAACCGATTCTGTTTTTCTGACCTTGGGACCTGGGGTCCCAACCTTTTTGTCTTTTTGTTTCTTTTTGCTTTTACCTCTTCTTTGTTCCTGCAATGCCCTGTGTTTAACATTTACATCCACATTGTCATAGTGCTGCTTCTGTAAGTTCTGACCTGTCAGTTTCTCTGCCACCTGCCCGTCTCTGTCAACAAGTTCGTATTCCTTGTCCTTGTTAAGATATGCGAAGAAAGTCTTTCCACCGTTAATTGATACAACATCTGACTTATCAAGCCATAAGTATCTGACATTGTCACCATATGTATTAGGAACCCTTGTCTTTATGGATGTAAGATTTTCCTCTTCATAAAGTTTCCTTGAAATGGTAATATCTACTCTTGAAGGATCGTTTATCATTGCATTGTATTTAAGTTCATCTGCATACCTGTCTAACTGTTCCTTTCTTTCCGGTTCGACTTCACTGGGAGTATCTTTTAAAATGTTTTCTTTCTTAAGATAATCAACAACCTTTTCAAAATCTCCATCCTTACCGTTTCTTACATAATCCATTAAGTTCTCAATGCTTCCATTGCCTAACTTTTCGATTAATGTGTTTATTCTTGGTGTTGCCTCGGTATGAAAAAGAACTTCTGTCATTCCGTCTGCCTTGTTTATGTCCGGAAGTTTTGAATAAAGAATTCCATATTTCTTTGCAAGTTTTTTAAACTTCTTCATGTCTTCTTCCCTGATTTTTAATACCTGCAAACTACCATCCTTACTCAGCATCTTTTTCAATGATGTCTTTCCCTGAAGTTTTTCTCTTGTAAGCAGTGCATAAATGAACACTGCCAGATTTTTTGCCTGCTTCACTGTTCCACCTGTTACGTCCATTCCAAATCTCAAGCCATCAAATTCAAGTCTTATTATCTGTATTGCCTGTGAAATTTCATCTGACATATGCTCACCTCCTCTGCCCATTGTTAAGCATGATTGCTATGTCTATTATTGTTGCCATTGCCTTTTCATCTTTCTTACAATTAATCAGTGAATCAATCTGTTTTTCAGACAGTTTATTTTTTATTGCAATTTTTATCTGTTTCATCTGTGCAATTGTTAAATCTCCATCTGCCAGTCTTTCCACCAGATCATTATTATATTTTTTAGAGAAAAACAATCTCTTAATTAGGGCTACCGGTTCTCCTTTTCTGGTGTTTTTCTCAATCCTAATATTCTCTTTTCTATTCTTCTGGGCTATCTGAAATTCACTTTTAAATTCCTTTGCCTGTTCCATATAAATCACTTCCTTCTAACATGTTTTTTCTCTTGTTTTTCCTGTTTATTTTTTTCTTCTTCAATTGCTTTTTCCTCAATTTCCTTATTCTCCTGCCTTGCTTTTACTTCCTTTATGATTTTGTAACCTACACTAATTTCTTTTCTTAATTGTTTTGTTTCCTTTTCATTTGCCTGTAAAAGTTCTGTATAATATTCCTTTAATTTTTTTGCTTCCTCAAATGACAATCCCTCTTCCTTAAGTGTTGCCCTTGCTTCTGATACAATCTGCTCTGATTCCTTAAATGTGTCATCACCCATCTTATAGAAAATGGTTGCTTTCTTTTCCTTATCTATATTCTCCACTGCCTGAAATACCTTAAGGTGTTTATCCATTTCATTAACAATTACCTTTTTTGCCTTAAGCAATACTGACACCTTTTTTCTCAAATCTTTTTGCACGTCAGATATTTGTTCCACATCAGTAACGTCATACTTTGCAAGGAATAAATACTGCTTTTGTAATATCTGAAACTTCTTAACATCCTTCCTATATTTCCATACCTGTGAGTACGGTTGCTTTCTTATTTTTCCTAAACGATACATTTCCCTAAAATACTGTCTTTGCAATCCTGTCATCCTCGTTTTTCTTACTTTTTTTGACTTAAACATTCTGATTTTTGGAGCTCTTACTACCTGATTACTTCTGTAAGTATTAAGGTTTTCCTTTACAATTCTTTCTTTTAATTCATCAATTCCATAGCCTTGTCCTAACGTCTTTGTACGTCTGAATCTTTCCATTCCCGGCGGTTTTACTGCCAGATATTTCCCCTGCTTTATTTCATATCCTTCTGCTTCGAGCATTTGCAGAAACATTGAATAATCCGAAGCTCTTAAAACACACGCATCTATGTCCTGTTTAATTTGTTCATTCCATATAAACGGCCCGTTCTTTAAAACATCCCATTCTTTTTTGTCTGTCTTTTTAATTGATTTCTCCAGTGTTGAAAGATTGTACTTTTCACATATTCTGTCTATTCTTGGCTGAATATCTTTTTCCCAATCACCTTTTTTGTAATGATATTTATATCCGTCTGTGAAACGCACACTGTTCCAGATGATGTGACCATGAATGTGGTCTGTGTTGGTATGAACTGCATATACTACCTCGTAGTCGCTTTCCAGATACTCGTGAACAAATTCTTCTATAACCTTCATTGCTATATCTCCATCACACTCATTTTCTTCAAATGAAATGATGAGATGATACCCCTGTCTTTTGTCCATTTTTCCATAAAGTCTTTTTGTCTCCTTCATACACTCATAGGCATTTTCTTTTATGCAGTTAACACTTCCTGTAAGCAGACCATTCATGGTCTTTTCATCCTTTAAGATGTAATCAATTGCCACCTGCAGATGTGAGCCTTTAGAACGGTGATGGCTGTTCATGTGTAATATTCTGCTAATCGCCATACTTTTCCATAAAAGCTCCCACCTTAAGATTCAGTAATCGCATGTACTCCATAAGCCTTGTCTTATCACTGTCCATATACAAACCACTGTTATTATTGCGGACAATCTGATTAACGTTATTACCTATGTGATTGACTTCATTAATCAGTTTAAGAATATGTTTTCTCATATCAGGATTTGGCATCTTTATGTTTGAAATCGCATATCTGACATAGGCTGAGAAATTCATGTTACAGGCATTTGCATTTTCCATTACTATCTGATATTCCCTGTCATTGAATCTTATAAGTTTTGTAATGTCTCTTTTGTTTGAGCTCATGTGTCCACCTTCTTTCTGCAAAATAATGTAGGCTGGGTCTTTTGCAAGATACGCATTTGTATATACAAATGCATTCTTGTTAGGAAGAATCCTAAAACCTCTGTATCCAGCCTTCAGGCTTTGTCACTGCTACTGCTCAGGGTTATCCACTGGATAACCGCACCGTAACACTCTTTTATTTATCTGACCTTTACTTCTTCGGCTATTCTTATGTCCTTATCTGTCTTAAAATTTAAGAATTCTAACCTGTCCGAATATGCACTGCTTTTTCTAAAATCAACTAACTGCTTATCCCTCATGCTGAAATACCTCCCCTTCTCCGGACCAACAATAATGTGGTCCAGAAGAGGTATATCCATCAGATTGCAGATATCAATCATTTTTGCCGTTGTCTTAATGTCTTCCTTAGACGGTTCTAATATATTGGATGGATGATTATGTAAAATCATCATGTTTGCTGCATTTGACAATATTGCTGATTTTAGTACTTCCCTTGGTGAAGCAATTGCATAATTAATAGCTCCAATGCTTGCCAGATTAAAATTTATTGGTTGAAGCTTACTGTTAAAGTTGATTACACACAAAACTTCTCTGTCTATGTTTCTTATGTAATCTCCAACAGTCATTGCCACCTTTTCAGGAGATGTGAGTTGTTCTTCTGATAACAGTGGACGCTCTTTTACAAGTCTAATTGATACCTGATTTACCTTTTCCATCCGCTACCACCTCAACTTTTATAAAAAACTCTTCATTCTTGCCACAGTTAGCAACTTCACTTTTTATTCTCTCTGCTAATTCTTTTTGAAAATCTTCCATGACTATCTGCCCTCTCTTTCCGGGGTTGATATTGCTCCACGGTCAACGTCATCAAGGCTCTTGTTTATCGTGTCTGTTGCAAGTCTTAGTGTTCTCAAATCCTTGTCATAGCAATATACCTGATTTGAAAGGCGGTCATTAATGTCTACCTGGTCCATATTGATTTCATAAACCATTTCTGCCAATTCATCAGGTGAACCAAAATCTGCTGATACGGCAATAACTTCATGGATACTTGATGGCAAAATATACAGGTCACTTCCAATTTTTTCTGCCAATTCGTGTAGTGGCTCCTCATACAACATTGAAGCTGCTCCGAACAATTTACTTTCATTTGTTATAACGTACATTGAACGTTCATCCTGAGTTTCCATCATTACTTCTTTGAATTCTTCCTCCATTTCTCCACTAAGTTCACTGTCACCAAATATGATTTCGCTAATGACTTCGTTCATATTCTTAACTAATACAGGGAATAGTTCCTTTGTGTTTTTGTTTGCTGCATTGTACAAATCATTTTCCGTAAGACCTTCCTTCTTTGCCAAATCATTGTTAACAAGATTTGTATAAACTCCATCAGAAGCTGCTCCAATATTCCACCTGTATACTATTGCCAAATCCTCAAATTCTCTGTGCGGAACAGTATTTAACAATTCCCTGTTCTGCTCAGCATTTATTAGAGAAAAGAAAACCTTGTCTTTTAATTTTGATGTATCCAAACATTCTTCCGTAATCTGACTGTTAAATGACTTAATTCCATATTCCATTGTTTCTGCTGCCATTCTTGCAACCTCCTCGTAATCACCTATTTTCTCGTATTTCTCGTATAAGTCATTTACATACAATGTTGGTGTTGCATTTTTTAATCCCGGTATATCCAACATGTTCAAACCATCAACCTCACGGTTAGTCTTATTAACCTTTCTGATTACAACTCCACAATCCTTGTACTTTTCGTCCATATAATCCTTAATATCATCCTTAATTTTTTCCTTAAATTCTTCGTAATTTAAATTCATGTTCGTCCTCCTAAAAAATTTATAATTCTAATATTGACCCAGTTTCACTCTTACGGTGGAACAACTAAAATACTTTCATTTCTCATAAGACACCTCCTTTTTTGCAATAAAAAATGCCCTATTGAAAAACAGTCAGTTCTTAAACCACTGTTCTCAATAAGGCATTTATTTTTAATTTAAAGTTTTAAGGCTTGTTGATCTCAAACTTTATGGTTATATTTTACTATTGTGATATGGTAATGTCGAATTCTAATGTGGATGTAATTTAGGATAATAAACCGTATTTTGGTTTAAGTTATCTGCTGGATGTGTAAAAAGTGAAAGGTTGGGACACGAGGTCCCAACCTTTCACTTTGATGCTATTTCATTACTTTAACTACACTCTCAAATTTCTATTAAATATTATCTCACCATCTTCATCTTATACTAATCTATTATTAAGTCTTTTTCTAAATCTTCTATTCTTTCCTGAAGTATTGCTATGTATCTTTATGTTATATTCTTTTACAGATAACAAAATCTTTATTTCTTTTTCCAACATTCTAATTAATATTATCCTCCTAATATAATTCTGATAATTTTGCAAATAAACATTTATCTTCATAAGATATCTTCGTATTTTTCCAATATTCTGACTCAATCTCTTTGTAAAATAATCCAATATTTCTTGACGCTTTTTTATAATACACCTCATCAGCTATGCATACTACATTGTAGTAATACCATAGGATATGATACATATAAAATTTTTCTAAATCTTCTCTTTCTTCTTCTTTTTCAAAAATAAAACAACTTGTTTTTACACCTTCGATACAACATTGAACTAAATCATAATAATAATCCTTAGCTGCACAAGCCATTATGCTGTCTTGTCTATGTCTATAATTATATAGCCCTTTGTGATATACAACTATCACATCTGCCTTAGTTACAATTTGGGGTAATGTATATAAATCTTCATGAATTTTCCCCACTGGAAATTCAATATCCTCAAATAATTTTCTTTTAAACAGTTTTCCCCAAATTTCAAAACATGACTTGTATAACATATGCAAAAGCATCTTGTACGAATTGCCTATTATTAATTCTCCTGATTCGAAATGATGACCAACTTTAATAATAGACGAAATATCAGCACCGTTTTTTTCCATTAACTCCTTTAATATTTCTACCGTTTTTTCTTCAATCCAATCATCACCATCTACAAACATAATATATTCTCCAGTTGCTTTTCTTACTGCACAATTTCTTGCAGCAGATAATCCCTGATTTTTCTGATGAATAACAATTATATTTTTATACTTCTTTGAATACTCATCACATATAACTGAACTTCTATCTGTTGAACCATCGTCAACAAGTATAATCTCAATATTTTTATATGTTTGATTTATCAACGAATTTACACATTTTTTAACATATCTCTCAATATTATATATTGGCACAACAATTGATATTTTTATCATAAATCCCCTCCTTCATTAGTACTCCAAGTTTTATATTAATCACTCACAAAACACTTACATCCATATTATTATTAAAATCATCATTTATTTTTTTCAAATTACTTTGTAATTGTTCAAATATCTCCTTAACCCTTTCAATTATCGTTTCACCATATTACGCTCTTTTTTACATTATATTTCATAAATTGATTTCTTAATATGATGCTTTTTTAAACTAACTTATCAAACTCTTTTTGAATTTCTTGGATTTTTTCATCATTTAATATGTGCTGATTTTCAATCATATATTTAATTCTCGCGGACATTACATCATTATATAAAATATATAAATTAAATGTATTGTTTTATAATCTAGTCTGTCACCTTCGTTTTCACACTGTTTTCTTCAAGAACTTCATCCGTTTAATTGTTTTCCAACGGTCAAGAGATATCTAATTCCTGTGCCCGTTTTAAGACATTTGCAATGGTATTCCTTGAACACTCAATTCTATGTTCCGATTACTAAATTCCAAGCTTGATAATCTTAGTATTTGACGATATTTGCCATAATGGTGACTTCTTTCTTAATAGATTTACACAATGACTGCGCATAATTCTATTATTAAACAAGTGGCTCATTGTAACTGGAATGATGGCTTATGACAAAATAGAATCGTGACTCGCTCATACTGGGCAGATGATTTATTCGAAAGCAGACTATTCACTCTGCTATTAAAAGCATTATACTCCATTACTACGACTTCTCTATATTTCCATTTTTTACTATAAACGGTCTCTTTTCTAATATAGAAAATTGTTAATCCCTATTCTTCATTATGTAACTTTCCAGCAAAATATGATAGATTGAAACTAATTATATCATGATACTTTGAGCCACCTACCTGCATTTTGCTCAATGTGGCTCTTTGCTTATGTCTCCGACACACATAACTTTTTGACAATGTAACAATTAAATGATTTCAGTATTATTGTCTTATAATATATTCCATCAATGGCTACTTATGTAAAGAACTTGCAACACAAAACTGATGCTTTTAAACAACAAAAATAGTTGCGCCACTTTCACTGAAAAGTAGTTTTTACCACAATAATTACAGCGGGTACAGCACATTTAAATAGTCTAAATATTTTGTGTACCCTTAAATTAACGATAAAATATCGTTTTATCGTTTAAAATTTGTTTTTCTAGAACAACTTTTAAATTATTTACTGTTAAAAAAATATTAAGTTTATACAATTTATTATATTTAAATATTTCAATAGAAAAAATGGTTGTAAACCTATTTAATGCCTCTCTATATAACTTATATTCTTCTAAAAAAGACATACTATCATATATCTCATTATTTATTTTTACAGTTACAGTATGAATAGATGTATTAAAATTAATAACAATCCTATCACTTTTCTTAATGTTCTTCCTTTGAATAATTGAATTAAGAATTACTTTAAACTGTTCCTTTATTAATCCCTCATTTAAATGCCTGCCTAGATTTGAATAAATCAACTGATTATTTTTCTCATAATCAGTTCTAATTATTTGTAATAATTCGTTTTTACTATTGTAAATATATTCTTGATTTTCACTCCAATTATTATCTATCCAAATATTATCGGGCATATTAAAATCAGAAGTTTTGTATATTAAAGCTCTCTTTTTTCTTCCTTTTTTTAATTCATACATAATTAATTTTTTATATTCTTCTGCATATATGTATTGAATTTCTTTATCTTTATTATGTATGTCAAATAATACTTGATGTATCGTTTTAGATTCTTTATCTACTTTATATCTTATAATATGATTACCTTCATACTCATAGATTAGATAAATATTCTTCATAAATTTATTCTTGTACTCAATCATTTTTATCCTTTTTTGAGCATCAAAAAAATAAACTTTTTCCGAAACTTGATTATTACACTCTTTTTCTGAAATTATTTTCCCATTTTTTTCAAATCCATTTTCTTCGATATCAAATTGAAAAACATTTTTCCAAAAATCATTTGTATAAATCGCTATACATTCATTTTTTATATTGTATATCATAGTTTCTAATTTGTTAGGTTTATTTAAACAATCATCAAACTTTACTTTTACTTTTCTAAAAAAACTAATATTTATTTCATCTCCAATTGCTTTTCTACACCCATGCATTATCACTCTATCTTTTTTTAATTTATCCCAATTTTTCCACAATATATCTTTCTCCACTTCAGATAATTCGATATCTAAACATTCTAATAACTCTTCAAACAACAACGTGGTTTCTCTTAAAATATCATCTGTTAATCTATATATATATTTCTTGTTTGTATATTTCTTCTTATAATTTATTTTCATACACAAAATAAGTAAATTAAATACTTTACTTTCTAGTTTAACGCATATATCCATTATGTAATCATATTTTTTTGTTAAACTATTATTATTCCAGAAAATTACTCTTTCTTTCATAATTCTAGCAAAAATCAGAATAATTTGTATTGATCTCAAATCAATAAATTCCCTCTTCTCAAAACATATTTTTATTTTCAAAAAAATGTTTTTTAATGCTTCAAATCCATATAGAGTATTTTCATAAGTATATAAATTCAAAAAATTAGTCACTGTATTTCCACTGCAATGTATAAAATCAATAATTTGTTTTTTTAATAAATCATTATTTTTTTCCAGCTTAGTATTTGTAATTTCTATCCCATATATTTTATTATTCCCCCGGAAAAAAGCCTCTGCTATATCCATATATTTCCCCGAAAACAAACCATATTTACTTTTCAAAAAATCGGCACATAAAAATTCTTCCTCAGTATCACCAAATATCATTACCGTATGACTATTATGTTCTCTTATACTTTCATTAGACCACCATTCATCAAAATAAAAGGTATCTAAATCTGTTAATATATACCCATTTCTTAAAAGTTTTTTAAGAAATGTTATAACTTCTCTCTTACTGTTGAAAAATTTTTTATCAAATTCAATAAATTTCAAAGGAAGTATAGAATTGTCAATAAGATAATCTCCTTGTTTAAAATCACACCAATAATTATCGTCGTCGATTTTCTTATAAGACCATAATAATAAATAATTATTATATATCCAATTTTTTTCAATGCCTAAAGCTGTTAAAATTCCTAAAATTCCTGTCATATCTGGATATGTCTGAAATTTTGGTATAGAAAATTTATGTATCATTTTATTCCTCTTTCATTATTTTGGTGTAGTAAAATACGTTAATACATCATCAAATAAACACCCTAATTTCTTCTCAGAATTCATTAAGTAACATTTTTTTCCTATTTTCATAGACATCTCTTCAATGAATTCTTCGCTATTCTCTCTCTCCTTATTTTTAAATTTCTCTCTAGTTTTATCTATAGGATATACCGATATAGCAACTACACTTGTGTTAAACAAATTTTCTATGGTTAATATTGTTCTTTTTATATACTCTATCGGATCATACCTATTCACACACAATACTACCGCATCCGGTTTTACAGCCATTAAATATTCTAGTGAATGCAAAGGTATATTCTTTAAAGAATTATAACTATATGGTATCGTACTTGATTGTGTACCTGTTATAATAATATCATTATTCTTTTGAGATACTTCAAATATAACTTTATTTGCTTCAGAAATAAAATCATATCCTCCCACCTCAACTCTTGAATCATACCCGATTGTAAAGTCTGCATCTAATCCTAATAATAATGATGTTGGCTCTGTTCCAATTTGTCCAACACTAATATTTTGTTCTTCAAATTTTTTTCTCAACATATATTGAAGTGTAAACTTTCCTTGTACTGAGCTTGTTCCACATACTGCTAGTACGGGTTTGGGTATATAATGCAATTTACTTAATGTACTTCTCCCTTTTCGCTTTGTCACAAACGGATAATATACATGATTTCCATTTTTTTTAATTCTATCGGTTAGACTACTATATTTTTTCAAATCATCAAAAGCGAACACATTTTTTTTATATTTGATAGCATTATTCAAAATATTATCTATATAATCCCTATTTGTTATATTTGATAACTCATTACAATGTCCTAAAATTACAGTATCAAATTTTCCTGTCCAATCTATTTTATCTATATCCATTATTATATGATTAGATTTTGGCACAAATCGTGATGTATTTGAACCAACTTTACCTGAATATTTTATATCATAAAAATTCATAGTATATTTCAAATCTTCTTCAAATCTTATTAATGTATGCATTTCTTTATTTACAGGAAATACAATAGCCTCTTCAATTTTAAAATACTCCAATTTTGATTCATATTTTTCATCTTTAAAATCAACAACTTTTGTTGCTATATGTTCAAGCCTTTCTCTTATTTTTTCTTTTTCAGTTGTTTTCAATTCTTTTGCTAACATTTTAACAAATTTTGGAGTTGCAAAACTTGTTCCATGAACCATAATTTTTTTATCTAACCATACTACTCTATGCATTGAATCTTTTAATAATATGTCAACAACACTATTTTTTAAATAGTAAAACTCTCTTTTTTTATGTATTTCATTTGATATGTCTACACCTATGACGGTATCTAATGCTGCTGGATATGATATTGTATCAAAATTATCAAAAGCAGAAACCATAATTATCCCTTTTTCAAAGTATAATTTATTACAAATATTATTTATTTCAGCTATAGAATCAAATTCGGTAAACCCTACGCTCATATTAATTATGTCGCACTTCACATTTTCATAGACATACTCCAATGCTCGCACTAATAAATTAATATCACCTTCCATTTCTTCATCAAAAATCTTAATAACGAATAATTCATTATCTAAATCTTCATTTAATATTGCTGCAACTGCCGTTCCATGACCTATTTGATCTTTAATGTTCTCATCTATATTTATTTTACCAGCCTTGTCTTCATAAATATGTATACCCGAAATCTTTCTTCCTTCAAATTCCCTATTTGTTAAGTCTATTCCACTATCTATTATTACAATTTTTGCCATTTCCTTCTTCTCCAATATAATATTGTGCTTGCAAATTAAATAATTCCGCATATAATCCGTTTCTATCGATTAAATCTTTATGTTTACCTTCTTCAACAATCAATCCATTTTTTAAGACAATTATCCTATCAGCTAATAAACTAGCTGACAATCTATGAGATATATATATTGCAGTTTTCCCTTGAACCATATTATTAAAATCATTAAATATTTCATGTTCAGCTCTCGGATCTAATGCTGCTGTAGGCTCATCCAACACAAATATCCCAGCATTTTTATATATTGCTCTTGCAATAGCAATTTTTTGATTTTGTCCACCAGATAATTCAACACCATTCTCATCAAATATTCTATACAAATATGTGTCTAACCCATTTTCTAAGCTTTCAATTCTGTCTTTAATATTTAATTTTTCTAAAATATTCATAATATGTTTATTGTCATTTTCGCTTTCATTTCTATCCTTATTAAACATTTGTATATTATCTTTAATAGTAAAGGCATATAATTTATAATCCTGAAAAACTGTAGAGAACAAGTCTAAATAATTTTCGTATTTAATATCCTTTATATTAATATTATTTATATAAATATTCCCCTCCGTTGGATCATATAATCTCAATAACAGTTTAACAAAGGTAGTCTTTCCAGAACCATTCTCCCCTACAATAGAAATCTTTTCTCCATTTCTAATTTTTAAATTCAAATTTTTTAATGCATATACTTCACTCTCAGGATATTTAAAACTTACATTTTTAAATACAATTTCAAACTTTGAAGCTTCAATCTTTCTATTACCACTCTTTTTAAATTTTGACTTTATTTGAATAAATTCGAAATAATCTTTCAAATGCATTGAATTTTTTTCTATGTCCGTAAAAGAATCCAGCATATCATTCATACATGAGCTAAATGTTCTAACCGCAACAGCAACAGCTGAAAATTCAGCAACAGATATCTCTTTTTTTATCAAAACGCTATAGCCTAAAATAATATAAATGGCAATTTCTAAAATATGATTTCCGATGTTTATATACATTTCGCTATCAATTCTAGTTTTAATCATTTTGTTTGCTATATTAACCAAACGATGTTTTAAATTATTGTATTCATTTAACATTGCATTTTCTGTATGGTATAATCTCACTTCCTTAGCAATAGAAAAGTCTGCCGCAATATTATCAAAATACTCAATTTGTCTTCCTATTGGTACTATTTCTTTATCTACATTATATTGTTTTGCTTTTACATTTTTCAAGATATAATAATTCACAAGAATAATCCCACAAGAAATAACTAACAAATAGATATTTGAATACGCGACGATTCCTATTATTCCACTTATTATTACAACAGATGAAATAATAACTTTGAATTCTCTTGTTAAATTTTGTAGCGAACCATTTTCAAATGCTAAAGTTGCGGTTTTCATTTTTTCTTGCGTTTGCTTTTTCTGTAGTTCTTCATAATCCATAAAAAGACAAGTTTTTAATATTTCTTTATACAATATTTGTCCAATTACATTTGCTTTAAGTTCATTTTTTCCTTGAAAAAAAGTACTCATTATATTTAATAAAAGTAAAATTAATAATAATGTCACTATGTTACATATATATGCATCATACTTTGAATAATCCGTCAGCATCTTTATTGATTGTCTTGTCAGCTCTAATTGAATAAATGGAATAATCGCCAAAAATCCAATCTGTATAATTAACGTCCATAAAAAACCCTTATCTGTACGATGTAAAATTTTCACGAGTAAAAATAAATATCCAATTTTCTTTTTCAATTTGTCCATGCTAATTTTCACCTCCATAAATTGATGATTTCAGTAAAAAATACTTGCCTTTTAAATAGCGATAAAACCATCTTACCATTTATTATTTTAATAATAACCTTTATAGTGACAGCACACGATAATTTTCTTTTCACTATTATCCACCTAAATATTGTCTATTATCAAATTGACCGCAAATCATTTTTTAGTAAATAGACATTTTAAAAATATAATAATAAATTATAAAATTTTTTATTTTAATTAAAATCATTTTATCGCAATATATTGAATATAAAAGTAGCATATACTTTGTAGTATATATTTTATTACAATAATCTTAAACAAAGGCTGTCATCTGACAGCCTTTTACTTAATATTATTTCAAGATTTAGCAATTGCATTTATAGATATTAATGATCACTTTTTCTTGAGCATATAAATTTAAGTTCTTAGAACTTTTATTCTTATATAACTTCATTCCTTTTCACTCCCCTTTCCTATAATTTGCTATTCAAGCCATCCTTCTTTTGTTCCTCTTTACAGGAAATAATTATATTTAAAAAGCCATTTAATGACTTTATAGCCTCTAAACTCATACATTCATCTGGTATATCAATCTCAAATTCTTCCTCTACATTCATCATAAACTCCATAAATTCCATTGAATCTTCTATGTATTCAGTTAAATCTATATCCTCACAATTTTTCTCATCAATATTAATTTCTATGCCTATATCTTCTAGTATCATTTTTATCTTTAATATTTCATTCATAGCTTAAATCCTCTTAATTCTTTAACTCCTTCCAAATTTGCCACTTTAACAAAAAGTTCTTCTGGGATATTCTCTAAAATAGTACTTATATGCTTTTCAACATTTTTACAAGTTAACTTATTATCAAATTTATTGCACAAAATTTGATTACACATTCCATAAAAAACACACTCAGTGCAATTCTTGAATTTGTCCATATTAACTTTCATTTTTTTATAATCAATGTTTTCATTAACATTTCCTATTCTATTTTTAAGAAGAACTGTACATTTATATATGTCTCCATTAGGTTCAACCGAAAAATTATCATTAATAAAATACTGACAATTTGATCGTATCTCTAACTCCTCAAGTTGATTATAATAATTATTTTTATCATATCCCTTTTTAAAAAGCTCATTATTCACATTCTTTTCAAGCTGTGAAAATTTTTCTTTTGAAATTATATCATTTTTAATAGATTTTACTTTTTCCCCTCCCCAATCATTCACTATCATCGGTAAAAAATCAAATCTATTGTCATCCAGAAAATTCTTGCAGTACTCCTCTATTACTGATTTATAATCATTCCAACTGTCACTTGTAAAATTACATCTATACAAAATTCTTAACATTGGTGATTTTATTTTTTTACTTATCTCTTTCAAGTTTATTAAAATTTTATCATAAGTTTCTCCTCCATTACTTAATGGTCTTAATGTATTGTGAGTTTTCTTTGTTCCATCAATCGTAATTTGAAAACTGTAAACTTTCAATTTCATTAACAATTTTAATGTATTAGTATCCAATAAATATCCATTTGTTGTCATTGTAGAAAAATATAATTTTTTATTTTCTCTGCAATATTTTATAAGTTCTCTTGATAAAGCCTCTAAAAGATTTTTCTCTATCAATGGTTCACCGCCAAACCAATTAACCTTCAATGTTTTTTTATTTCTCATCAAGATTTTAATTAACTTAACTAAATTATCTATTGTTTTAATATTCATTGTGCAATTATCTTTTTTCTCATAACAATATGTGCAATTGAAATTGCACTTTTTTGTCAATGATATCGTTATCTCCAGCATATTATTGCTAAAATATTCTTCTTTTTTCTTGTTTACAAGTGTTAATTCATCAATATTTTTTTCTACTAATAACCCTTTTTCAATTAATATTTCAACATATTTATTATCACCAATAGCCATTCTCTCACAATCTGGTTTAACAATTTTTTTCAGTTCTTCCGATGAAATCTTCAGTATACTATTCATTCCTATATATGAGTTATAAACTATTAGTTCCCCATTATTTTCAACTACAAAATTATAGTTTGATAATTTGTATGTAGTAGATGCCATTCTTCTTAATCCTCTTATATATATTGTATTTTTTATACCTATTAAATATCATAATTTGTCTCCCATTTTGACATTTCGTCTCATGTTTGAATGCAAATTTCTATTTTCTCAATTCAAATAACTGTCATTTATTATACACATATTTTTTCTATTTCTTTTCATATGTCATGATTTGTCGTTTATCTGTAATAAAAGGCACAATATATATTTTTTAATCAAGATACATCATAATATTATAAGATTTCTGACATATATGTGAATAAGCCAAAATAAGTTATAAGATTTTAGACTTCAAATAAAAGATTTTATGATTCCATCTATTATTTGACTAATATGCTAAAAATAGTTTGAATAATATATTAGCTAAAATGTTTCGTATACTAACTCATAACAAGACATTTAACAAACCATCGGTGTAACAACACGATGACACTTTCCATATCAAAATAAAAAATATGCACTACCTATTCTTAAATAACTTTTCCCTTTTTTGCTTTTCTAAAATTTTTTTCAAATATCTATATCTTGATTTATTCCAACCATAATTAATAGATACAATAATTGATTTTGTTTTCTCCTAATTGATATAAAATACTTAAATTTAATCATGTGAATTTATTTGATACTTTCTATCTAACTTTAGTTCTTAATATTAACCGACTATATTTAGGTAACTAAATTTTTTAGAGTAGTGATTTTTTTAGGGTTCAGTTTAAGAGTTTTATCCTATTATCTAGTTAGAGGAGCAAAACTCAAAACTTGTTACAAAACTAAAAAATTATACGAACACTCCTTTTAGAACAATAACTACTGATTTTTTCAAGGATATGAGTGGTGTAATTTTACAAACATAATCTATTTTGTTGCCGAAGAATACTATTACAATGAATACGATGATGAATTTTTCAATCTTTGATGCACTTACCTTTTTGTATGTCTTCATATCACTTATTTTTGTTTGTCCAACTCCAAAAAACTTTTCTAGGAAAAAAATTTATCAAAACTAATAATACTAGAAGAATATCTGGAGTTACCAAACTCACTAATTAGCCCTCACAAAATACCCTCCAAAAAATCGGCCTCTCTCAACAATTTCGCTTTTCAATATAATTTTCTATATACTAATATAAAAAAAAGAGCACATATTTCTACATACTCTTCCTAAAAACAGCCTCTACTCATTAAAAATGTGTAATCTATATACTTTATTTTAAAAACTCATTCCGTATAAGTTCACTACAACCTCAAATTCTTCTCCTTTATCGACAAATTCTACATAACCATCATACTTCTTTGTAATAGCCTTTATACTTGATATTCCTATTCCATGATTATGAGCATCACTTTTACTGCTTTTACTGATATTTGTTAGCTCCTTCCCTTTACTATTGCATACTTCGATAAACAATGTATTCTTATTATGAAGCATGTCTATTTTAATCCATCTCTCTTTCTTTTTTATCTTTTCACACGCTTCTATTGCATTATCTAATATATTTCCTAACAAAATTCCAGCGTCTTTATAATCTAGATGAATAGCTTTTGACAGTTTAATATTTACATCTGTCTTTATCTCTAAATTTTCTGCCTGACTAATCTTGTGATTTATTATTGTATTGATAACCACATTAGATGTATATATTTTTTTGTCGCTTTCATCCAATTCCTTAATAATTTTACAAATTTCTTCTGAAATCTCATTCTGCTTTTTTGCTTTTCCACATATTGCTAATAACATATTTTTTAAATCATGCTTGATTTTGCGTACTTCTCTGCTACTCTTTTCTAGTTCCTGATAATATTGTTCTTTTGCTTCTGCTTCTAGTAATAACATTTCTTTTTCATAATTATCTGATAATGTATCTATTACTTTAAAAAACATTTTAAACATCAAAATATTACTAGTAATTGTCATAATAATTATTACCATACACATCATATTAACTAGATTATTTTTACTATTTTGAATAATATTAATTGCAATACAACATATAACAATACTTGAAATCGGGATAATCACCAGAAATTTACCTATTTTGAAAGATAATTTTGGAAGCTTTATTTTTTTGATACTGCAAAAAACGCAAACAATCAAATAGCGAATAAATTCACAGATGAATGAACTGCCATAATATTGAACTGGATATGGTAATATACTTCCTGAAACATTTAAAATAATGAAGCCTATTAGTTCAGCCACAATTCCAAACCCAATATACAGAATAGGCAAAACAATATGATAAGATATTCCATATGAAAAGGATAAACTGTATAAATAAATCATTAATATGCATAAAATAAGATTTATATACTGATTCTGCAACTGATTAATTACACTTACTAATACAATACAACTGAAAAAAATACTAATGCAATATTTCTTTTTCAAATTTCTTTTTTTGCCAAAGCAATTGAAATATTTAAAAATGATTAAATAATCAATTAAATTTATTATAATATCGTAAATCACGCTCATACTTGCCCCCTTAAATAATCTAAGTGTTTTTTCTTAAGCTCTTTTTTATAATCTCTACTTACATATAACATTTTCCCACCTTGTAGGATTACCTTTTCACCTATAAATCCTTCAATCTTTGAAATATTTACAATCACAGATCTATTCAATAACCCAAACATTTCAGCATCTAATTGTGACTCTATTTCTTTCAATGTCATATTAGACTGATATTTTTTATCATCCATTGTATGTATCCATACTTCTCTACCTTCTTTCTCTAAATAGCTAATATTTGAAAAAGCAATACTATAACTATTTTTTCTATAAGAAAATACAAATCTTTTTTGTGCCATACCCAAATACCTTTTTGCTTTTTCCAACATATTTTCCATTTTTTCAAAAGTCAAAGGTTTTTCGATAAAATCAAATGTTATTGCATCAAACACTTCAAATACATATTGAGAATGACTTGTCATAAAAACAATCAACGTATCCATATCTTTCTCACGAAGATTTTTTGCAAAATCTATCCCAGACACTTCTTTCATCTCAATATCTAATATAAATAAATCAAATTTTGCATCGTTTTTAGTTATATACCATTGTAATTCCTCCGTGCAAAAAAACACTTCATATTCCAATGACTTATCATTAATTTTCTCAATATATTGCTCTGTTTGTTCAATTACGTTTGTATCATCATCACATATTGCAATTTTCATCCTCTGTCTCTCCTTTAGCTTTAATAACTTTGTAATTATAACACACTTAGCAATCTAAATCAGCCTAATAAATGTACACTTTTATACTTGCCTTATGGATTTATTATATCATTTTTCTAAAATAATTTAGATGCTTTTCTTTTATGTCCATTTTACAATTTCGTGCTATATACAGAATTTCCCCATTTAGCAAATGAATTTCTTCTCTTACAATTTGATCAATCATTGCCAAATTAACGATACATCCCCGATTTATTTTTGCGAATCTATTTGTTGTAAGTTGTTCTAAAATTTGTTCCATAGTCATATTGCATTTGTACATATACCCAGAATTTGTATGAATATATGCTTTACGCTTTCTCTTTTCTATGTAAATAATATTTTGATAAGGAATAGCAAACTGATTTTTGTTATGCACAAAGACAAAATTAGTTTTAGAAGTAAAAATATAGTCAGATACTTTACATATAGTTTTTTTGAATTTTTCATACGTCAATGGCTTTAAAACAAAATTAAACGTATTAACATCAAACACATCTATAGCATATTTAGAATAACTGGTTATAAATACAATCACTGCATATTGATTTGCCTGTCTTATTTTTTTAGCCAATTCTATTCCTGATTTGTCTGCAATTTCTATATCTAAAAAGTATACGTCAAAATCTAGTTCAAACATATGACTGTAAAATTCTTCTGCTGAAAAGTACACCTCATATACTATAGATAATTCTTTTAATTGTTCTATATACGACTCTATTTGTTCTACAACAAATTTATCATCATCACAAACTGCCAAACGTAACATCTTTCTCCCCCTTCATATTAATCATCTTCACAATCTTCAAAATACTCTGAACGAAAAAACTCATACATTGTTATTCCTAAACCATTACATATTTTATTAATGGTAGCAACAGTTGTATTAGTACCAGACAATATGTTCATAAGTGTAGATTTTGGAATAGCCGCACGAGATGCTAATGTATAATAAGTAATATTTTGTTCCTTACACAAATCTGATATTCTCTTACAGATTGCTTCATTTGAAGTCATAGCACTCCTCCCATATATAGTCCTGCTACAATTTTACTCGTTTGTTTTCAAAACTAGGTCTATATATAGTGCTACTTTCGACAATATTTTATATATTTTTTGTGAAAATATTACATATAAAATACCTTTTATTACAATTTCTTTTTTTTTACATCATTTGTGATAGTATTTATCAAAATAAAAAAAGGAGGTTTCATTATGAAAGCAAATCTTAAAAAGTTAATTTCAAATGCAAATATAAAAATGCTTTCTTCATTTGCTACATTTGCATTAGTCATTACTACTGTTGCATCCAATCAAAGATGTTGGTATGTATTACACGAAGAAAAATTACCTGAAAATGCTAAAAAATTAAGGAAGTTTTAGTTATGGTAATTACAGATTATTTAGTTGACAAAATGGTAGAGAAAAAAATTATTAGCGAAAATAAGGAATTTTACATTTATGGTTTAAATAACGGTTTTATGATAATAGCAAATTTTTTAACAGCATTATTTCTTTCATATATAGTCAAAAAAACAGATATATTGCTATTTTTTCTAATATCTTTCATGCCGTTACGTTCATATTGTGGTGGATTCCATTGTAAATCGCGTTTTCTTTGCTATGTAATTTCTAACATAATTATTGTTATTTTGCTGGTTAGTCAACCATTTTTTTATAAAAATATTGTTGTTTTAATAATAATATCTTTTGCAAATTTTATTTACTTGTTTTTTACTCAAACAGAAGGAAATCAGACTCGTTGTTTGGAGAATTACGAAATTATTCAATACACAAAAATTAAACGTATAGCCTTACTGGTAATCATTTTTATTGGAATCGTTTTATTTTTTACAAAATATTTTCTATATTCTACTACGCTTTTTACATCTATTGACTTGGCAACCATTCTGGTTATTTTAGAAAAAACACTTAAAATAAAAGTTAGATTAACACATAATATCAAAGGTACTTAACAATCTGTACAAAATTGTAATCTGGTAGTATTTTACTTATTTTATCCGTAGATACTACCAGATTATTTTACTATTTTAAAAATATTTCTTTCCCAATAACCACAATTCTCCAATCATCCCCTTTCCCATTATCACAAGTAGACAACATCAGCATCTGTTCTCCGTACTTTGGCTTATTTTCCCGTCTCCACAAACTATGCTCTTCCATCTTGTCAACGAACTCGTCATACTCCTTCGCATCCCTTGCCATTACAAATTTCCAGTATTCAAACTCATGTATGTTAACACTCATCACTGCAAACACTTCATACTCTCTCTTTTTATCAGTTGTAAAATATATCTTCCTGTGCTTATTAAAAAACTTCTTATCCTTATACTGCTCCAATGCTCCAAACATTTTTCCACCGTTTATATTATGTCCGTAAATAATCAGGTTGTCTGATTTATTCACATCACAGTATGCACTTAAATATGATGTTCCATAAAAACTGTAATTCCTGTTAAAATCATGATTTAAATAAAAATCCGGTTTGTCCTTTGTCTGCATCACAGGATAACTTATTGTTGTTCCCGGTATTTGCACATAACCTATGCAGTCCTTGTTTTTCTTTACAAGACCATTTACATCAGACTTCTTTTCTGTCACGCTCTCCTGTATATTCTTAAATTCATTCTCATACTTTCTCTCTGCTCTTTTTTCCTTAAAAAAAGGGACAGCTGCAATCACAGCCATCCCCACTAAAAGAAGTATCAGAGATATTTTAATTATCCTCTTCATCGTCCTTCTCCTGTTTAAAATTGTATTTTGACCTGTCCTTTGCTCTTACGCATGCAAAACATCCAAGTGCAAGTAATAATGAAATAAGTGAAACTGCCATTCCTGCTGTCTTTTCATTAATGCCTGTCTGTGGTGTGTCAGGTACCACAGGGATTCTTTCGTCTGTAACTGTAAGTTTCTGAACTTTTTCTGTGTCCTTAATTCTTATTTTTTTATCCCTTGCAACCTTGTAATGTTCCGGTGCATCCACTTCCTTAAATGTGTAGGTTTCTCCTGCCTTAAACATGCCTTCTATGAATTCAGCTTTCTTTCCGGTTGTAAACTCATACACCTTTTTGCCCTTGCTGTCGTATACCTTGTACTTTACACCACCAAGCTGTTTCTTGGTGTCTGATGCAATCTTGTTGAATTCAACCTTAATTGTGTCATCAGCCATATTTACCTTCTGGACTTTTCCATCATTAGCCACCGTGAATTCAATACTTGTTGCTGTTGCGTATCCGTCTCTTGGTTTTGTTTCCATTAAAACATAAGTTTTTTCCACGGCATACTTTCCTTCAATCACGTGACTCTGTCCTGATGAAACCCATTCATCCATTACCTTTCCTGTATCCTTTTCAGTTACCTGCATGTGGCATCCCGGAAGTTCCTTTCCGTTTGTAATGTCTGTCTTTGAAAATTCAATCTTTGTTGTGTCATCATACATTATCACCTGATTATCAATGTTTTCATTGAAGTTGTCACCATTCTTAACAAGTACCTTTGTTTTTGCATTTTCATCATCACTTTCCATCAGTTTGAAGGTAATGTCATTTGCAATTACAAAACCGTCTGCCGGCTTTGTTTCTGTTAATGTGTATTCCCTGTCATGAAGTAAGCCGTATATCTTAACTGCATAACCGTCACCTTTTTCTACACGAACGTTATCATATCCCATCTCATCAATCTCTTCATTTAACTTAACTGATGAAATGTCACCTGTTATCCAGCTTACGATTTCGTTACCGTTTTCATCACTGATTTTCAAATGGCAGTCCTTAATCTCAACTGATGATGCAATCATCCTTTTGCTGATTACAGTTTCAGTCTGTTCTTCCTTAACCACAGCCTTTGCTGATACAACTGCAGTTTCCTGATCCTTGTATTCAAGATGTACCTGATGTTTTTCCCTGTTAATGTAATAGCTGTCACTTACACTTTCTTCAAGAAAATAGTAATCTCCTGAATTTAAGTTGCCTTTAACACTGCCATATCCTTCGTCCATTACAGGAATATCGAAAGGAACTTTTGCTCTGCCATCCTTGTCAGTTATAACAGTTGCAATCTTTTCACCTGCAGCAACAATCACATTACCATTCCTGTCGTAAATATTGTCCCTTGAATAAAATCCAAATCTTGCATTTCCAACAGGCTCATTTGTCTTTGAATCCTGCTTTTCAAGTGTAATGTCTGTCTTTACCATGTCATTGTGTATGTCAATCTTTCCATCCTTTGAGTTTTCAGAAATGTCAAACACATACTCATCATCCTTGTTATTCCACTTAAAACTTAAGTCCCAGAATGACTGTTCTGGAAGAACATAACCATACTTTGTCTTTACTTCCTTCAATGTGTATTCACCAAGCGGAACACTTAATGTCATTGTGCCGTCAGCATTTACAGTGTAGTTGCATATGCCATTACAGTCATTTGTAAACTCTGCCTTTTCACCTGTAGTAATTGTTGCCACAACTGAATCCTTATTAAACAGCACTGTTCCCTGATTGTCCTGTGACATGATGTCTTCTCTTGCAGTAAGTTCAAACACAACACCATTTAGCAATGTGTCCTTATAGTTAAATGGATTTATGGCAATGTCATTTAACTTATTGCTATCATTTACTGTTGTTTTGTCCTCATTGCCGTTTTTATTTTCCAAGCCTGCATTTGCTTTGCCATCCGCATTTTTATCTGCATAATCACTTTCATCATCCTTCTTGCATAATTCAGTACCACTTTTATTTATTGTAAATTTTCCGTAAGTCACATCATTATAATACTCACACTCTGCATACAGATATTCCTTGCCAAGCTTGTCCACCATTGTCTTGTATGAGTTACTGCTAATCTCAACCATTACCGGCTGTCTGTTCACCCTGTATCCTTCAGGTCCTTCGATTTCATAAACCCTGTATGTGCCGGCTTTCAATTTCTCATAAGTAATGATTTCTCCTGTTTCATCTGTTACAAATCTGTCCACAACCTCTATTGCATTTCCATTGCTGTGTGTCTGTGTCACAAGAGTTTCCTTGCCATCTTTATCAACTTTGTAAATCTGGTATGTTGTTCCAGCCTTTAAAACTGTCTGATTTGTTTTTGAATCCTTCTTTACGATTTTTAGATATGCGTTGAATTCCGGATTGTTTAAAAGACACTTGTATGTCTTTCCGTTTTCCTTCACATTCACGTAAAAGTCAGGACACTTTTCAGTGTTTGTAGCTCCAACAGTCTGATGAACCACATATGTTCCATATGGCATCTTCTTTGACTTTGCATAACCTGTTAAATCTGTTGTAAGAATGTCTCTTTCTGTTGCCTTTGCCTTGTCATATGAACCTGCACTTGCAATGTAAATCTGAAACTGTGCCTTGTTTTCAGGTGCAACAATACCTGCAAGACCATTTCCCATTCCCTTAATAATTGCCACGTCACCTTTTACCACGTCCTCATCAACCTGTGTTTCTGCCGAATTGTATTCGTTGGTAAACTGCTGACCATCCTTTGTGATTGTGTATACCTTGTCATTTTTAAGGTAGCCTTCAGGCGGTGTAATTTCCTTTAAGTACATGTTTACACCACATCTGTAATAATCTGTTTCAAATGTACCCTTGGCATTTGTCCTGTATGACTTTACAAGTTTTGTGCATGCTGCATCTGAATATACTCCATACACTGCACCTTCCAATGTTGCATCTCCCTGTGGTGTATTGCCTGTTTCAGAATCCTTTTTCCACACAGTCATTTTTACTTTCTTGTATTTGTCCTTAAGAACAGGCTTGTATGCAAGCTTGTAATTACTGTATGACTCTTCTGCAGTCTCGGGCCACTTTCCGTCACTGTTCTTCTTCCATGAATCAGCCTTTGTAAGTGTTACTGTAACCTTGTTTGATGACTGGCTTGTAATCTTGTTTGAACCAGAGTCAACAACAAATGATGTAAGGATATTGTTGTTACCTGATGAGATTTCCTCTATAACATAATTGTTTGAGATATCATCCATCTGGTCATTGATGTCATTCTTTATTAACTTTTGTGCTCCTGCTTTTGACAAATCTGATGCATATGAATATCCTTTGTCATCTAAAGTATCTTTTATCTCTTTCTTCTCATCATTTGTCATTCCCTTTAAATCATTGTCCTTTACATAGTAATACTTCTTTGAATTTAACTGATATGTAAATCTAAAGATAATCTTACCATTTGAATCTGTTTTAACATCCTGTGTAAACGTTGTAGCATCATCATCTACGTCTTCCTTAACTGAGTCTCCCCAACCATTGTACTGATAAGAATATAATTCTTTAATATTCTTTGCTGTAAATCTAAATGTAACCTGTGACAATGCCTTGCCATCTTCATCCTGCTTCTGTAAAGTTATTCTCTGACGATAATAGTCACTGGATTTTAACGGATAAAAAATATATTCTGTTTCTGTTGAATTTATCTGTAATAACCTCTGAACCTGATTCTTTTTTGTACTTCCTGAATATTCCCAAATATCCACATCACATGATACTGTCTTTCCAGGATTAAAGATATCTGAATATATGGTATCGTTTGAATAATAACCGGTGTTTTTCTTTACCTGGCTTATTATGTCCTTTAATCCACTTTCGCTTGTAATTCCTTCTTCAACAGCCCATATAAGACACTGTGCATATACCCAAGCCTTATTACTTTTATTCTTGCTTATGGCATACCAATATCCAATTTTAGCTTCCAACGCATCTTTCTTATTTGAACTGTCACTGCTAATTGTCTTTGTCTTTGAAATATAGGTATATCCTGTATGACATGCCAATCCCAAATCCATACAAAAAACCGGCTTTTCATTTACAAGTGTCTGTAGCCATATGCCACTTTCACTTTTCGAGCCCACGTTGACTGTTCCAAGCTTTCCTAAGGAATCCAACGATGCTGTTCCTGATGCTGCTTTTACATTACTTGTTGGCAATGTGGCTGTAAGTAACATTACCATTGCCAATAATCCTGCTATAATTCTCTTAACTTTCATTTTCACATTTCCTCCTACAAATTTCGTCTGCACGCAATCTCTACTATCGCCTCGATGTCCATTGACCACCCTATAAAATTTCGTGCAAGCACGATTTCTGTATGGTGGTTTATTGCGCAAAAAAAGAACGCCTTAACTTAATAAGACGTTCTAACTATTTTATTTACCTGTTTCATTGAGTATTTTGTCTACATTAATGTCTGAAAACAAGGCTACCCAATATGTGCCGTTACTTGATTCATAACATGCTATTGCTCCGCTTTTGTGACTGGTACTTTTTAAATTATTGTAATGTCCCGGACTGTTCTTCCACTGTTTCATGGCATCTTTATAACTAGTTGCACCCATTGCAATATTCTCACCTGAAACATATGGCTCTCCATATTCCATGCCATTATCACCTTTGTACCAATAATATTCTTCATCTATGCCATAATTCTTATGTAGAAAATCAAACGCTGTGTCTGACCATCCGTTATGTGAAAAGTTCTTGCTTATTTGCTTTGCCCTTATAAGGCAAATCTTATATAACGTATCCGACCATTCAATTTTATCTGCTCCCGCTTTGGTTCTGTAACCATTCTGCACTATGAAAGCATTTTCCGCTGCCACTCTGTCATGAAATCCTTTTTTTATTTTTCCATTGGATTTCTTAACATATGTAAGACTCTTTGTTTTCACTGTTATGGTCTTTGAAAACTTTCCCTGCTCATTTGCTCCATTATCTGTAGATTTATAAGCTCTTACCTTTAGCTTGACTTTTTCATTGGCTAATAGATTTGTCAGTGTATATTTATTATTCTTTGTTGTCTTAACGCATTTCCATTGTTTCACTGCCGGATAATAAACATATACCTTATAACCTGAAACATTTTTCATTTTCTTCCATGTTATCTTATAACCTGCTTTGTACTTAACTGATGTTTTTCTTAAACTTGCATCCATTATTGTCTTGTACTTTTTTGTAATGGAAGAAACCTTAACGTTTGTTACTTTTCCCACTGACTTGGCATTTACGGTTTTGGTGGTAAAATAAAACCCTAGTGTAACAACCAGCATTGCCATAATCAAATATTTACTTTTTTTCTTAATCATTGTTCCAACCCTTCTGTCGAATTGTATTTTAACCATTTATAACAAATCTCCATCATTCTTAGTGTTGTGGTAATTCCACCAAGAATTTATAAATATATTCTATCATAGTAATCTTCGATTTCAAATTCTAATGTGGTTGAATTTCGACTCTTTCAACCATACTCTGTATTTTAAACATTGGGACCCGGTGTCCCACTTTCTAATTTGCAAGTTCCGGCATGTCATGTTGCACTCTTGCCTTATAATAACTGTCAATTGTTGTTGGTGCATTATAAAGTGCTGCCAACAGGTATTTCTTGATGTTTTTTATGTTTGTTGTATTATGATTCATACACTCTAACACATACTCAATATGACTGATGTCCAATTTTGAGAATCTGGACTTTACAGTCTCTTTTGGAAACTTTGTACTTGAAATAATAATATAATCATTTTCACTGATAATGGTTTCAACAATAAGATTAACCATTCCATCTATCATTGACTTTTCAAGATAATGTCTACTAATTAAAACATCATAGTCTATGTTATCCTTTACCATTTTTGTATATTTTTCAAAAATTGATTCTTCTTCTCTTCCCATCACATCAACTGCATTTTTCACCATGGGATTAGATAAGATATTATTACTCTCTTTAGTATTATTTATATTAATATTATTACTATTAGTCTTACTAATAAGCGGACCACTTTTGGTTACTTCTTGAAGTTCACTTTTTACACCTCTTGATGTAACCTGTCGTACACTTTTAGAAGTTTCCACATCTCCACTTCTTGAAGTGTAAGTTCCTACACCTCTTAAAGTTTCCTTCTGTACACCTTTAGAAGTTTCCATATCTACACTTCTTGAAGTGTGAGTTCCTACACCTCTGGAAGTTTCTCTCTGTATACCTCTTGAAGTTTCCATATTTTCATTCAAATTGTCATCTTTTGCTACATCATCAAAATCTGTGTCATCAGGCTCCGAATGGTCCTGAAACACAACAAAATTCTTTACATATAAGAGGCTTGGAAGTCCCAAACCTCTTCTTTTCTTTTCAACCAATCCAAAATTTTCAAGCTCATTTAAATATCTTACAGCTGTCTTTTTACTAAAGTTAAAGTCCTCCATTATTTCTGCAATTTGATAAATTATGTACACTCTGTTTTCTGAATCGAACCATCTGTTCTTCATTGACAGGTTCATTCGGTCAAGCAAAACTCCATAAAGAAGTTTTGCATTGACTGACAAATCCGCAAACATTGGGTCCACAATCATTGCTTTGGGAATTCTTATGAAATTAAACTGCTCTGCCTGAGCTCCATAATAATAATCAAATGTCATAACCATCACTCTTCCATTTCTCCAATAACTGGTAAATTATGTTCTCCATTTCCGCCTTTGTATAATTTTCAGGAAAATACTGATTAAGTTTCTTTCGGGATATTGTAACCTTTGCACTCTCCTTAGTTTTCTCTTCCGTTCTTTCAATGAAGTCTGTTGATTTTTCCTTATTTTTAATTGCCTTAATCTGCTCTAAACTAACCTTATATCCAAGATTGAAATAATCTAAAATATCCTGCTGTTCATTCTCTGACAATTCTGCTATTTCCACTGCAAGTTTTATGGCAATCTTTTTTTCATCTACCATTTCAAGTAACTCCGGTAACAGATTAGTAAGCTTTATGTATCGTGATACCTGTCTCCCTGACAAGCCATTTGCCTCTCCTACAACTTCCCTGCTTTCTGCTCCTTTTATTCCTTTATGGTGAATCGCTTCAAGTTTCATTTGAAATGCATAGGCTTTTTCACTTGGAAGTATTTCTTCCCTTTGAATGTTTGAATCAACCATTACTATTGTTGCATCGTCATCACTTAATTCTCTTATAATAACCGGCACTTTTTCAATTCCTGCAAGCCTTGCTGCATGTGTTCTTCTATGCCCCGATATTATCTCGTATTCTTCGTCATTTGTTTTCCTAACCAATATAGGAAGAAGTACGCCTCTTTCCCTTATTGACTCTGTTAATTCTTCCATTTTTTCATCATCCGACACCTTAAATGGATGATTGCTAAAATCATGTAATTTATCTACATCTATTTCTTTTAATCCGTCTGTTGTTTCCACTTTCAATAATTCATCGTAACTTGTTAATTTTATTTTTTCTCTTACTTTACTCATGTACAAGCACCTCCTCTGTTAATTCTTCATAACTTCTTGCCACTTTTCCCTTTGGATCATGAATATATATACTCTTTCCCTCAGCACTTGTTTCTGCAGCTCTCACTGACATTGGTATTCTGCTGTCAAATATTCCAATTGTTTCTCCGTAGGTGCTCTCTAATGCCCTTAATATGTCCTTTGTATAGTTAGAACGCATATCTACCATTGTCATAACCATACCTTCTAGTTTTAGTTCCGGATTTATTTGTTTTCTTACTCTGCTTATCGTCTTTATTAACTGTTGTAATCCTTTTACCGGTAAATACGATGCCTGAACAGGAATTAGTACTGAATTGGCACACACAAGTGCATTAATGGTTATCATTCCAAGACTTGGCATACAGTCAATGAGAATATAGTCATAGTTTTCTTTTATATTAGAAATAAATCTTTTCATTACTAATTCTCTGCTCATTACATTAACCATAGAAACCTCTAATCCTGCCAACTCTATGTTTGCCGGAATAAAATCAATATTTTCTTCATGTTTTAAAATTATTTTTGCATAATCGATTTCTTCCTCATTTACAACATCCATTAACACATTTGCCAATGAATACTCAATCTTGTCTGGTTCATCAATTCCAAGACTTACTGTCATGCTACCCTGTGGGTCTGCATCTATTAACAGAACTCTCTTCCCCTTTCTTGCTAATCCAATACCTAAATTAACTGTTGTGGTAGTTTTTCCTACTCCACCCTTCTGGTTTGCTATTGCAATTACCTTACACATTTCTTTCTTCCTCCTTATATATTTTTTATATCTCCTACAAGATCACAAATGTTGAAAATGTAAATAAAAAAAGACACCTTCTAAAATTTTTTTTTAGAAAGTGTCCAAATTTTTTATTTAATTATTAAGTTAACGTACTATGACATATTATCGCGTAAAATTTCTACGTCCTTTTATACGTCCTTTTGCTTTAATTAGTGATTTGTAATTACTAATAACTTGCTACAATGCCCATAAATAAAGGGGTTCTACAGTTTTTAAAAATAAATTATTTATCCAACTGCTTCATTGTTGGGAATAATAAAACATCTCTGATAGCTGCTGCGTTTGTAAGCAACATACACATTCTATCAATACCAAATCCGATACCGCCTGTAGGTGGCATACCAATTTCAAGTGCGTTCATAAAGTCTTCGTCAGTTGTATTAGCCTCTTCATCACCAAGTGCTAATAATTCTTCCTGAGCCTTAAATCTTTCTCTCTGGTCAATTGGATCGTTAAGCTCTGAATAAGCGTTAGCCATTTCCCAACCATTCATGAAAAATTCAAATCTTTCTACATATTCAGGGTTTTCAGGTTTCTTCTTTGTTAAAGGAGAAATTTCAATTGGATGATCCATAATAAATGTAGGCTGTACTAAGTGTTCTTCAACAAATTCTTCAAAGAACAAGTTTAAGATATCACCCTTCTTGTGGTGTTCTTCAAATTCAACATGATGTTCTTTTGCAAGTTCTCTAGCCTGTTCAACTGTTTCAACTTCATTCCAGTCAACACCAGCATACTTCTTAACTGCATCAACCATTGTAAGTCTTTCAAAAGGCTTGCTTAAATCCATTTCAATGCCATTATATTCAATCTTAGCACTTCCACAAACTTTTTCAGCAAGATGTCTGTAAAGATTTTCTGTTAAATCCATCATACCATGGTAGTCTGTGTATGCCTGATATAATTCCATAAGTGTAAATTCAGGGTTGTGTCTTGTATCAACACCTTCGTTACGGAATACTCGTCCAATTTCATAAACTCTTTCAAGACCACCAACGATAAGTCTCTTAAGATAAAGTTCCAATGAAATACGAAGCTTAACATCTTCATCTAAAGCATTAAAATGTGTTTCAAATGGACGTGCTGCTGCACCGCCTGCATTGTGTACAAGCATAGGTGTCTCAACTTCCATAAATCCCTGTCCGTCTAAGTATTTTCTGATTTCACTGATAATCTTTGATCTCTTAATAAATGTTTCCTTAACTTCAGGATTCATAATAAGGTCAAGATATCTCTGACGGTATCTAAGGTCTGTATTTGTAAGACCATGATGCTTTTCAGGAAGAATCTGAAGACTCTTTGAAAGAAGAGTAACTTCTGTAGCGTGAATACTCTTTTCACCTGTCTTTGTTACAAAAGGATATCCCTTAACACCAACGATATCACCGATATCCATCTTCTTGAAATCCTTGTATTCTTCAAAAGGTTCATCACCTAATTCATTTCTTGCAACATAAACCTGAATATTTCCTGTTTTATCCTGAACATTACAGAATGAAGCTTTACCCATTACACGCTTAAGCATAATACGACCTGCAATTGAAACAAGCTTTGCAGGATCTTTAACAAGCTTTCCTTCTTCATCATGTTCACATTCAAACTTTTCAAAGTTATCCTTAATCTCTGCAGTATGGTTTGTTACATCATACTTTGTAATCTGGAAAGGATCCTTTCCTCTTTCCTGTAAATCAGCAAGCTTCTCACGACGCACCTTTAAAAGCTGATTAACGTCAACCTGCTGTTCATTCTTATTCTGCTGTGCCATTTTCTTAAACTCCTTAAAGTAATTTATATTCAATTAGCCCTAGGCTAATTACAACTCTTTACTATAACTATAACAACTGTGCACCTTAAAAATCAGTGACAGAAATTATTTTTTCTTCTTAATATCAAGAACTTTATATTTTGATACTGTATCGCCCATTTCAACCTCTACAATATCTCCAACTTCGTGTCCAATAAGTGCATGACCTAATGGTGATTCGTTAGAAATCTTTCCACTTAAGCTGTTTGTCTGTGTTGAACCAACAATGCTGAACTCAAGGTCTTCATCATATTCGAAATCATGAATGATGATATGACATCCAACGTTAATCTTTGTATCATCAATATCAGATTCAGCTACAACTTCAACATTTTTAAGAATCTTTTCAATATCTTCGATTCTTGCTTCAATGTCTCTCTGTTCATCTTTAGCTGCATCGTATTCAGCGTTTTCTGATAAGTCACCCTGCTCTCTGGCTTCCTTAATCTTCTGTGCTACTTCTTTACGTTTATTTACCTTTAAATCTTCTAATTCTGCTTCTAATTCCTGAAGACCTGCATATGTCAATATATTCTTCTTTGCATCTGCCATTTTTACTTCCTCCATCTACATGTTCGTTCATAGTTTTACACTTTATAATAGCCCAACCACCATTTATTGTCAATGTTAAAGCCCCGAAAAAGTGTACAAAAAGCCTATAAAACCTTATAATTTTGATTTAATTAGCTCCTCTAGGGACTGCCAGTCCACAATCTCATTGCATCTGCGTCTAAGCTCTGCAGAATGTGGCAAGCCCTGTGTATACCAGGCTATGTGTTTTCGCATTTCCCTAACTGCCGTATATTCACCTTTGTAATCAATAAGCATTCTTGCGTGTTTTAAAACCATATCGCGTACTTCTGTTGAAGACGGTTTATCTACAATAATTCCATTTTCAAGATACTCTTTTATCTGTTTAAAAATCCATGGATTTCCTCTTGCGGCTCTTCCAACCATTAACCCGTCACATCCGGTATATTCTTTCATTGCCTTTGCATCTTTTGCAGAAAAAATATCACCGTTACCAATTACAGGAATTTTCACAGCCTCTTTTACCTCTTTAATCACGTCCCAGTCTGCTTTTCCGCTGTAATACTGCTCCCTTGTTCTTCCGTGAACGGCAATTGCTGATACGCCACAGCTTTCCGCAATTCTTGCAATCTCAGGTGCCTGAATTTCACCGTCTTTAAAGCCCTTTCTAACCTTTATTGTAACAGGCTTATTTATTGCCTTAACCATTTTTGTAAGAATCTCTTCCACAAGTTTAGGCTGCGTAAGCAAATAAGAACCTTCATGATTGTTAACAATCTTAGGCACCGGGCACCCCATATTAATATCAATAAAATCACAAGGACCTTCTGCAACCTTTGCACCGATTTCCGCCATAATGTCAGGATCAGAGCCAAAAAGCTGAACAGCTATTGGATGCTCAGCCTTATCAATATTTAATAATATGTTTGTATTTTTATTTTTATACAAAATAGCTTTGGCACTTACCATTTCCGTGTAAAGCATGCCACATCCCTGCTCTTTGCAAAGCAGACGAAATGGCAGGTCCGTTACACCTGCCATTGGTCCCAATGCCAAACTATTTTCAATTTCAACATTGCCTATTTTCATAATTAATCTCCAAGCTTATTTATTATTCTTGTTCTTCTCGTAAATAATTCTCATTCCCTGAAGAGTTAATTCCTTGTCATATATGTCTATTTTGTCTGTATTCTGCCATATTATTCTTCCAAGGCCACCTGTGGCAACAACCTTAACATCTGTAAGACCGCTTTCCTCTTTCATCTTTTCAATAATATATTCTGTCTGACCGATGTATCCATAAACAATACCTGCCTGCATACATGAAATTGTATCCTTAGCTAAAATGCTTTCAGGCTTTTTGATTTCAATTTCAGGGAGCTTAGCTGTTTCATTCCATAAAGCCTTTGTGCAAATCTTTATTCCCGGCGAAATAACTCCTGCTTCAAAAGTACCGTCAGCTCCAACCAAATCATAAGTTGTAGCTGTGCCAAAATCTATTACAATACAAGGTCCGCCATATAATTCATATGCTGCCACAACATCCACAAGACGGTCTGAACCAAGTTCCCTCGGATCAGTTCTCTTAACTCTTATTCCTGTCTTTGTCCCCGGGCCTACAATTATAGGCTTTATTCCAAAATACTTAATAATACCATTATTTAAGGAATACATAACTTTAGGAACTACCGATGAAATAATAACATCCTCAATCTCGTTAATATTAATATTCTTTCTCGCTATTAATTCGGCTATTGTTGAACCATATTCATCAGATGTTTTCACCATCTGGGTATTCATTCTAAATGTGGCAAATACCTTATCTTCCTTAAATAGTCCAAGTGTTATATTAGTATTTCCAACATCAACAGTAAGTAACATTATATTTCTTCTCCCAATACAAAAACTTTATAGTACATTTCTAAAGATTCCAATAAATCTCTTTTTTCCATTTGCATCTGTCTTATCTTTAGTCCACAGCCAATATCATCATATAACAAATCTCCTTCATCAGCTTCTGTTATAATCTGAAGATTGCCTTCCTCATCATATTCTAGAACAAGTATTCCTCCAACTTCCTCCGTAAAAAGAACACACATAATCTGCAATTCCTGTTTAATCTGTTCCGGCAGGTTGGAAAACTGCTCATTTAAATAATATTTTTTGTCGTATGCGTTAGCACCGCACAATACCATTTTCTCGTTAAACATATTTCTTCCTTATTAGTAAAAATTAAATTAAGTCTTAATCCTTAATAACTTCAGCCAAAGCCTTCACTGAACCGGCAATTCCCTGAATTTCAGATGGAATAATAATCTTTGTAGCCTGACCGTCTGCTGCTGCTGCAAAAGCTTCAAGACTCTTAAGTGTAAGAACTGCCTCATCAGCTCCTGCTTCCTTAATGGCTTTGATACCATCTGCTGTAGCTTTCTGGACACTAAGAATAGCCTGTGCCTCACCTTCAGCTTCAAGGATTCTCTTCTTCTTTTCTGCGTCGGCCTTAAGAACTGCTGCCTGATTGTCAGCTTCAGCATTAAGAATAGCTGCTTCTTTCTTACCTTCTGCAATAAGAACTGCTGATTTCTTCTCACCTTCGGCTCTAAGAATCTGTTCACGCTTTTCACGTTCAGCTCTCATCTGTTTCTCCATTGCTTCCTGAATATCTCTTGGTGGAATAATGTTCTTAAGCTCAACTCTGTTAACCTTAATTCCCCAAGGATCCGTTGCAACGTCTAATTCTGTACGCATCTTAGCATTGATTGTCTCTCTTGAAGTAAGAGTTTCATCAAGTTCAAGATCACCTACAATATTTCTAAGTGTTGTAGCTGTTAAAGACTTAATAGCCACAATTGGATTTTCAACACCATAAGCATAAAGCTTTGGATCTGTAATCTGATAGAAAATAATTGTATCTATCTGCATTGTAACATTATCTCTTGTAATAACAGGCTGTGGTTCAAAGTCTGCAACCTGTTCCTTCAAATTAACTTTTCTTGATACTCTATCCAAAAATGGAATTTTGAAATGAAGTCCCACTGACCATGTTTCTTTGTAAACACCTAATCTTTCAATAACAAATGAATGCGCCTGTGGCACAATCTTTACACATGTTGAAACCAATACGATTGCCAACACGATTAAAATAATAAAAAATATCATATTCTACCTCCTGGTATACTAGGCCTTTCTGACCATAGCTTTTACCCCTTCTACGGACACAACTGTAACTAATGAATCTTTAGGAATAATCTCTCCATCTACACTTCTGGCTGTCCACTCCATACCGTCTACCTTAATCATTCCTTTTGCGTTAATGTTATCAATTTCCACAACAACTTTTCCCTGTTTACCTGCCATTGATTCAACATTAGTCTTTTCAGCTTTGTTGTTTACATATTTAATGGCAAATGGTCTTATAAATATTAATACCACCATGGTAACTACCAGAAAAACAACTGCCTGAACAATCCAGTTTGCTCCAAGCAATGCTGCCACACATCCGGCTAAAGCTCCAATGGCAAACCATATACAGGTAAGGCCAAGTGATACCAACTCAAGTGCTGCAAAAACAACAAACACTACAAGCCAAGCAATATAGCTCATACTCATCTTCCTTTCATTTCATTTTATGCAATTTTATCATCTAAACGCAAAAAAATAAACCCTAAGTATATTTTATTTTATACATTATACTCAAGATTTATTATCCTACATAAATATTAATCTGCTGATTGGGCAAACTCTGCTTTGATATAACCATCATTACCCTGATAGTTGACTAAAACCCAGTCCCCTTCTTTTCCAAGAACGTAGAACTCATCGCCTGTTGATGCCATTCCAAGCACTGAACTGTCTGCTGAAGCTTCCTCTCTTACATACAACGTATCTGCCGTAATCTTAATTCTTCCGCCTAATTCAAGGTTATTTTCCCCTGTTGTAATGGTTTCAGGCTCTGTTGTTGTCTCAGCTTCGACTGATGTTGTACTCTCAACTGCCTCTTCTGTTGTAACTACCTTCTTCTTTGATTTATTGGTTGTTTCCTCAGCCTTAGCTGCAACCTTGTCTGTATTGCTATTGTTAACTCTGATTGACTCTGTTGATGCCATCTGAGCTGTATCTACATATTCAATCTTATTATTTCTGCTAACTGCTGCAGCTATTGTAATAATTGCTGCCATAACAAAAATACCGGCGTACATAAGATTATTAACATTTCTGTATAATCTTCTCTTTCTGTTTCTCTCTATTCTCTTTTTTCTCTCTAATCTATTGCTATCCATTAATGGTTCCTTCTCTGATTTTTCGAATTTTCCTGTCAAATTTCGTCATCGTCTTTAAAAATTGTAACAAATATTACAGTCTATGTCAATTTTTTGTCATATATTTTATACCTAAAATGCTTAATTTTTTTTAGCTAATTTTTTTCTTTTATTGTTAGATTTTAACATTTAACTTTTTAATTAAATTTTTATTAACCAATTCCTTATTAAAAGCATATATTAGTTAATATATCTTGTAATATTTTCATAAACTTTTTCCCAAAGATTGCATATTTTTCACAAAAGTTGTATTATTGTGAGGTATGCATTTATTATTTTGGTTGATAAATTTCTTAACTTGACATTACGGACTTAGTATCGACCTACCATTATAATTAACAAATATATAAGTTAATTGTAAATTCGGGATCTGTATTAAATATGGAAGATACGGAAATTAGTTTTCCCGAAAGTTTGTTAAGGAGGAATTTTGTTATGGCAAACACAAAGAAAAAAACAACACCTGTTGCTACTAAGAAAGACAATACAGTAGAGATTCCTGTAGTAGCAGCAATGACTAAAGCTGAACCTAAGAAAGAAGCTAAGGTTGAAGCTAAGAAAGAAGCTGAAGTAAAAAAAGCTGAACCTAAAAAAGTTGAAAAGGCTGTAGAAGTTAAGACTGTAGCTAAGAAAGAAGATAAGGCACCTGCTAAGGCTGCTACAAAAGCTGCTGAAAAGAAACCGGCTGCCAAGAAAGCTACAACTACTAAGAAAGCAGCTACAACTGCTAAAAAGGCACCTGCTAAGGCTGCTAAAGTTGAAAACAACATTTATGTTCAGTTCTCAGGTATGGAATTTGATACTGCTGCAATCGAAAAGGCTGTAAAGGCTGATTACACAGCAAAGAATGGTAAGAAGGATATGAAGTCAGTTTCTATCTACATTAAGCCTGAAGACATGAAAGCTTATTACGTAATCGACGGAATTATTGGTGACGTAGCTTTATAATTCCTACATATACTAAAGATATCAGGAGAGTCGCATTTGTGCGGCTCTTTTTTTCACTAATTCATGCACCGCTTGTAGTAACGCGTAAAATGATAAAATCAATGTGTTTGAAGGTGTTTTTTCTCTGCCGACACAATATAAATCAAATAAAAAGAGAGCACAACTTGTATGCTCCCTTCGATGTTCTTTAGATATGTTTCTATTATTCGCCGTCTACGCTTACTACGAAATCATTTAATTTCTTTGCAAGTACATCTGCATCCAGTCCGTGTACAATACATGCATCTTCCAATGTTTCTCCCTGTGATGCAGGGCATCCTACACAGTGCATTCCTTCATTTAAGAGGATTGGAATACAGCCCATGTTTACGTTTATGATATCTTTGATTATCATGTCTTTTGTTATCTTTGCCATATTTTTTACTTCCTTATTTTAATTTTGTTCTGATTTTTGCCTTTTCTATAATTATTTTTCAATAATTATGTTTTTTAGCATTTTTCAGGTTCCGGATAGTCTACTCCAAATGTTTCTACTGTTACTTTTTTCATTACCTGTGGTTCTAATGGTTTGTCCATTCTGTCTGTTGCCACGTCTGCAATTTTGTTTACTACCTCTATTCCTTCGATTACCTTGCCAAATGCAGCATACTGACCATCAAGGTGAGGTGATGTCTGGTGCATTATGAAAAACTGAGATCCGGCTGAATTTGGCATCATTGTACGTGCCATTGAAAGTACGCCCGGTTCATGCTTTAAGTCGTTCTTGAAGCCGTTCTGTGTAAATTCGCCCTTAATTGAGTATCCCGGTCCGCCAATACCTGTTCCTTCAGGATCTCCACCCTGAATCATAAAGCCTCTGATTACTCTGTGGAAAATAATTCCATCATAGTATCCTCTGTTTACAAGGCTGATAAAGTTGTTAACTGTGTTAGGCGCAACTTCAGGATAAAGTTCAGCTTTCATAACATCTCCGTTGTTCATTTCAATTGTTACTATTGGATTTTTTTCTGCCATTTTAATATCTCCTTTAACTTTTACATTTTGTTCATATTTCTTTTACACGTAAAACACTCTTTTTTCACGTTTTAAAATTATAATACAAACATAAACAAAAGAAATTAATCATTTGTTTATGTTTTTTCATAATTTTTTTGAATCGGATTTAATCCGATTCCCTCCCTTTTTTATTATTAGAATATATTTGCGGAAAGGATGCGTGCGTTGCATCCTTTTTGCACGGAAAGAGTTTCACGAAACGTGAAGCTCTTTTTTCATTTTTATCCATAAATCTGTCTGCAAATAATGTATGCCATATAGAATGCATAAATTATTACAAGAAAGATTCCTTCTTTCTTCTTAATTGTTCTCTGTGTTGATGCAACAATAAACACGATAATTGTGGCAGCCAATGAAACTATTATGTCCACGAAGTTCATTGCCGTAACTCCAACTGATGAAATTGCCGCTGATAGTCCAAGTACTAAAAGAATGTTTGAAATGTTTGAACCTACAACATTTCCTATTGCAAGGTCTGCCTCTCCCTTGGAAGCTGCAACTGCTGATGTTACAAGTTCAGGAAGTGATGTTCCCATTGCTACAATTGTAAGTCCTACCAATGTTTCAGACATTCCTGCTGCAAGAGCCAGACTCTTTGCGCTGTCTACAACAACCTGTCCTCCTACCGCTATGGCAATTGCACCGCCAACTATGAAAATTGCACTTTTTCTTTTTGAAAGCATTATAACTTCATCGGTACCATCTTCTTCTGTTCTTTCTTTTAAAGCATAACTTACAGTCCAGGCTATAAATCCTACGAAAAGTACAAGCAATAATATACCATCAATTCTGTTAACATTTCCTACCATTGCTGATCCATTTTCAAATAGGAAAATGTTGTTTTTCTTAATTATTCCTCCAAACCATAAAATATCTCCTGCCAAAAATATTAACAGTACTGATATTATAAGCAAAAGTGGCATTTCTCTTTTTAGTATGGATTTTTTTACTAACATATCTTTAAATAATGCAGTAATACCAATTACCATCAAAAGATTAAATATGTTAGAACCTACCACGTTTCCAAGTGCTATGGCATTAGAATGTTTAACTGCTGCAAATGTACTTACTGCAAGTTCCGGCAGGGAAGTTCCAACTGCCACAATTGTAAGTCCGATTACTATTGATGGTACTCTAAGTCTCTTCGCCACTGCACAACTTCCGTCTACAAAATAGTCTGCTCCTTTTATAAGAAGCACAAATCCTACTAATAATAAAATAATATCTAATATTGTTTTCATTTATTCACCTTTTCTTTTTAATCGCATAGATATTATTTTATACAATTATTGGCATTTATGCAACAGATATAGCTCATTATTTCACCTTTATCAATCACAGGTGAAATAAGATTTTTTAACTTTATAGCACAAAAAATAGGGATACCGTCTTTACTCAAAAACAGTATCCCTACTTTATTTGTATTGCTCTAACAAAATTATTCTATTGTTATTGCCTTTTATTTATCGATTTCATATACTAAATCACCGTATGTAGGCATTGGCCATACTTCCTTAGGCATAATTACTTCAAGCTCATCTACAGGCTTTCTTAAAGCTGCCATAGCTGCCATTACGTCGTCCTTGTATGATATTGCAATTGCCTTGCTGTCATCCTTAGCTTTTGCTTCTTCTACAATTTCAGCAAGTGCTGTTGTAGCTTTCTTTGTTTCAGCTAACTTAGCTGAGATTTCTCCTAATAATCCAGCCTGAACTGATGCGTCAGCTCCTGCTTCCTTAACAGCGATAACTGTATCAGCAAGATCCTTTGTATATTTTGTAACTGCCGGCATAATGATTCTGTTTGACATTTCAACCATTGTTAATGCTTCAATGTTACGTACGCCTGCATACTGTTCAAAAAGAATTTCTTTTCTTGCTTCCAATTCAGCCTTTGATAAAATGTTGAATTTCTCATACATTGCAACTGTTGTATCGTCTACTAATGCAGGGATTGCATCAACGATTGATCTGCAGTTAGGAAGTCCTCTCTTTTCAGCTTCAATTGGCCATTCTTCTGAATATCCGTTACCGTTAAATACGATTCTTGCATGTTCTTTCATTAACTTAGCTGTATATTCTTCAACTGCCTTATCGAAATCTGCTGCTCCTTCAAGGGCATCGCAAGCTTCGCTAAATGCTTCTGCCATCATTGCGTTAAGCACTGTATTTGTATCACCAATTGAGTTAGATGAAGCAACCATTCTAAATTCAAATCTGTTACCTGTGAATGCAAAAGGTGATGTTCTATTTCTATCTGTAGGATCTTTTTCAAGTACAGGAAGTTTCTTAATACCAAATTCAAGTGTTCCTGATGAAAGACTTGAAGTAGCCTTACCGTTCTTAAGAATCTGCTCTACAATATCTCCAACCTGATCACCAAGATACATTGAAATAATTGCTGGAGGTGCTTCGTTAGCTCCTAATCTGTGATCGTTACCTGTATTTGATGCTGCAAGTCTTAATAATACTGCATGTCTGTCAACTGCTGCCATTGTGCAGGCAAGTACTAACTGGAATAATTTATTTTCTTCAGGTTTCTTACCTGGCTTAAACAAGTTAATTCCGTCATCAGTTGTAAGTGACCAGTTATTATGTTTACCTGAACCATTGATTCCATCAAATGGTTTTTCATGTAATAAACATACAAGACCATGCTTTGTAGCTGTTTTCTTTAATACGTCCATTACTAAAAGGTTATTGTCTAATGCTACATTTGAAATCGAAAAAATTGGTGCAATTTCATGCTGAGCAGGTGCAACCTCGTTATGTTCTGTTTTTGCTGTAATACCTAATTTCCATAACTGAACGTTAATATCTTCCATAAAAGCTTTTACTCTAGGCTTAATTGCTCCAAAGTAATGGTCGTCCATTTCCTGTCCCTTAGGAGGCATTGCTCCGAAAAGTGTACGTCCTGAATACATAAGGTCAGGTCTCTTTAAATATTTTTCTCTGTCTACTAAGAAGTATTCCTGTTCAGGTCCTACATAAGAGAAAATTCTCTTAGTATCCTGATCACCGAATAATCTCATAAGTCTTACACCCTGCTTACTTACTGCATGCATTGCTTTAAGTAATGGTGTCTTTGTATCAAGTGATTCCCCTGTATATGAGCAAAACGCCGTTGGAATACAAAGGGTATCTTCTTTAACATAAACAGGTGATGTAATATCCCATGCTGTATATCCTCTTGCTCCGCAAGTAGCTCTTAAACCACCTGAAGGGAAAGATGAAGCATCAGGTTCACCCATTAATAAATCTTTTCCTGTAAATGTGTTTTCGATTTTTCCATCTATTGGAACAGAAGCAAATGAATCATGTTTTTCAGCTCCTACTGAAATTACATATGGCTGGAACACATGTGTAAAGTGTGTAGCACCTTTTTCCAACGCCCATTCCTTCATTGCCTGTGCAACCACATCTGCTAAATCTTCTGTGATTTCACCGCCTTCGTACATAAGTTTCTTAACTGTTTCGTAATCGCTCTTTGGTAAACGAACTTTCATTACTGCATCGTCAAATACGTTTTCCCCAAAAACTTTTTCAATGTTTACTCCCATAGTTCTGTTCCTTTCCTATACAACAAATTTTTCGTCCGCTATAATAAATATAATTAACAATTTCATCTTAAAGTTTTATAAATGGCATTTATGATAGTAAATACACTAATGAACGTCACTTATAAAAAAAGGACACTTCTCCAAACTTCATTTTTGAAGAACGTCCTTGTCCTTAATCTCATTTAGCGGTTGAGCTTTTTTGCTCTGTACGTGTCATAACTTACATCATTTCTTTACAAAAATCAATAGCATATGAGTATTTATCTAATTTTTTAAACCTTTTTCTTAATAAAATTAAGTAAAAGTCCCTAATCCACAACTTCTTCCCCTCTGTACATACAAACAAGCTGTCTGTTTCCATAGTCGTCCACACATGTTGAACACATAATAATCTTGTCATCCGTCGTTGGCTTTCTTGTATCAAACTTGTATGTGCTCTTGCTGTAAACTCTGTCAATCCAGCTTTGGAAATCGCTTTTATTTTCAAAACCATACTGGTAAATCTTCTCATCAACGTCTTTTCCCGAAAAAACAGAGAAAACATAATAAATGTAATGCTTGCGACCAATATAAATATCAAAAGTCGGATGTTTCTTGCAGAAATCCTTATCTCTAAAATTCATAATTTCTTTAAACATAGAACCGTCAAGCATATTGTGCCCATACAAAATACACATATCTCCTTCAAGACCTGCTGTTCTATAGTCAATAAAAATCGCACCTGCTCCATTATAAATCTTGTCTGCACCATGCTTTAAATAATACTTGTTATCACTATGTTCAAAAATCGGATACTGTATTCTTGTACCGTCTAACTTAATATACCCCTTTGCCTCATCATTATACTTAAGCATGGCATCATAGTTCCAAACCCACTTCTTGCTATCAGCACTGTAGTTTAAGATGTCTGAACTTGAACTGTTTGAACTTGTGGTGCTTGAGCCTGTGTTTGAAGTATTGGAATTTGTGCTGTTGGCAGTTGAATTGCTGTCTGAACCCTTGCTATTATTTAAAGCTGTGTTTCCATTTAAACCGGCACTACTATCTGAGCCTGTATTCCCATTAGCATCCTGTACAAACATATCATTAAGACTTGCATACTTCTTCTCATCATCCTTGTAATTCAAATAAGATTCTGTCAGGCTGTAAGACGCATAAATCAAGGCTACTCCTGCCGCAATAATCACAAGAAATCTTACAGCATTATAAATCTTTGCAAACTTTTTAGACTTAGGTGATAATTCATCCAAGCTTGTTTTTTTGCCTCCAATTGTTGTAGAATTTTTTTCATCTGTTTCAATTGATTTATTATTTTCTTTTTTTTCAGATTCTATTTTTGTATTCTGTTCTTTTCCTAATTCTTTTTTGTTAGTTTTCATATCATAACCTTTCTTAGTAAAGTATAAATACTTTTTAAACTTTAATCAAGAATTATATAAGTTATTTTTGATTATATTCTCTAACAAAAAAACTTAAGAATCTCCTCCTGCCAAAAGAAAAGCCCCGGCTTTTGCCGGGGCATATATTCTTGCTTTATTTTTGTATGGATTATTCAGCTTTTCCAACTGAACCGAAAAGTTCCATTTTTTCTTTTACTGTTGCTTTGATTGCTTCAGCACCTGGTGCAAGTAACTTACGAGGATCGAATCCCTTTCCTTCTAAGTCCTTACCAGCTTCGATGTATTTTCTTGTAGCTTCAGCAAATGAAAGCTGACATTCTGTATTAACGTTAATCTTTGAAACGCCAAGTGAGATAGCTTTCTTAATCTGGTCTGCAGGAATTCCTGTACCACCATGAAGAACTAATGGCATATTACCAACTTTTTCACTAACTGCTGCTAATGTTTCAAAGCTTAATCCTTCCCAGTTTGCCGGATATTTACCATGAATGTTACCAATACCTGCTGCTAACATAGTTACTCCTAAATCAGCAATAGCCTTACATTCATCAGGATCTGCACATTCACCCCTACCGATAACACCGTCTTCTTCACCACCGATTGAACCAACTTCTGCTTCAAGTGACATACCGTGTTCGTTAGCGATTTTAACTAATTCTTTAGTCTTTTCGATGTTTTCTTCGATTGGATAATGTGAACCGTCGAACATGATTGATGAAAATCCTGCTTCAACACACTTTAAACATCCTTCATATGAACCATGATCTAAGTGAAGAGCAACTGGAACTGTAATTCCAAGTTCTTCCATCATTCCGTTAACCATTCCTACTACTGTCTTGTATCCTGTCATGTACTTTCCAGCACCTTCAGATACACCTAAAATAACAGGGCTCTTTAATTCTTCTGCTGTTAAAAGAATTGACTTTGTCCATTCAAGGTTGTTGATATTAAACTGACCTACTGCATAGTGGCCTGCTTTAGCTTTTTCTAACATTTCTTTAGCTGATACTAACATAATGTACCTCCGTAAAATTCATTCATTGTTAATTTTTAAACAACTGCTTATATTATAACCCATTTTAGTAGTATTGCAACACTAATATTCGCTAATATAACTATGTTTTTGCACTTTTATAAAATTATTGTGAAGTTTGTTCTCTACTTTAGTTATTAGGATACAAATGAGAAACATCCAAATAATCAGGAATTCCTCTCTCATACTTAACAACCGGTTCCCCAAGAATAAGCGGATATGCGTAATCAACAAAATCCTGTGTTACATCATTTCCTCTTTCGTTAATCCATTCTCTTGGAACATGTTTTACAAGGCCTGCCACATTTTTAACATCTGTGTCTCCCATTTTAACACTATATGGTTCGTTAGCTTTTCTGATTGCTGTAACCATAACTCCTGACTTGCCTTCAAGTGCAGTTTCAACTGCGTGACGCCCAAGTCTGAATGCTTCGCCAATATCTGTAATAGAAGACATATGTGCAGCACATCTTTGCAAAATATTAATTTCAACAGAACGAACCTTTACCTGAAGATTCTGCTTAATAATATATTCTAAGCTCTTTCCTGTTCCGCTTAACTGGCTGTGTCCAAAAGTATCTTCCACTGCAGATGTTGCACTAATGTACTTTCCTTCTGCATTT
>OGYH01000326.1_pt1 | contig 51083 bp, 47 predicted proteins | sample 1576511 | NCBI WGS metagenome assembly OGYH01 (sample SAMEA3541522, study PRJEB24748) | human gut metagenome | biome: human gut; feature: human-associated habitat; material: faeces | place: China | collected 2012
TGTTTCCTTCAAGGACTGAGAGGCCGCTTCCCAGTTAATAAATTAAATCCCAATTACCCTAAATACACAACCTTATCTTCCGGCTCTGCGGCTGGTTCCATATCGATCAGATACAATACCGGCTGTTTGTTTCCAAAGGAACTTACTGCCTCGTACTCGAATCTTGCACGGATCTGCATCCAGGATTTTGTCTTTGCATCAATTTTCATTTCTGCCTTACATGGATATCCGTAATAACGTACATCGTCCGCACAGCAGGTCATGATCTCTCTGACCGGAACGAACATATTGTCCGGCATCCCCTTCGGCCGAAAGATCTGTCCTTTAAAATCAATCTCTTTATGAAGATATAATTCCGGATGATCATATGCATCCACATACCATACTCCAAAGTCAACATCGTCCAGCACAATCTTATCACCTTTTACGTCATATGGAAGATCTTCTTCAGACGGTTCTATGATCTTACCCTGCATATCTTCAAAAAGGAGCTGTGCCATCGGGTTCTGCACTTTCAGTGCCCGTCTGAATCCTGATCTGTTAACGCCGTCTGCACAGCGGTTTACAACGATCAGTTCTGATTCTGTCAGCTGTTCCATCAGCATATTTCTCATATTCATCAGATACATATCCAATGTCATACCATTAACGGTTGAATATACGCCCTGCAGCTCGAAGCTTCTTGGATATCTGATCGAAAGCAGATCTTCCAGTTTCCACATCCCGTTATATTCAATAACGATCTGTGCCGGATGATAATTTCTTTCACAGTTTTTGAAAAATACAGTGTTCAGCTGTTCGAATTCTTCGATTTTCAGAACTGCCATATTCTTTTCTTTCAAATATTCTTCCGGATACTCTTCTTCTCCTTCTTCACAGAGAAGCAGCAGTGTAAGTCCCGGTTCGATCCATTCCTGTTCCATCAGGGTATCTTTTATCATGGTGGTTTTACCACTGTCCAAGAATCCCGTGACGATAAACATAGGTGTTGCCATACCCGCACCTCTTTCCTTTTCTTTCTCTATTTCCTGTCTTATACGTGGAATAACTTCAGAAGTTCTTCTTCCTTCAGATCTGTTCCGATTACGCAGATACGTCCTGTATAATCCGGCTGACCTTCTCTTACTTCGTATTCTTCCGGTACTAAATCAAACTGTTTCCATCCTCCGTCTGTCATCTGAATGATACCTTTTGAACGAAGGATTGTTCCATACGAAGTGGTCTCCGACAACGCTTTCAGCAGATAATCCAGTTCTTCTTCGGTATATTTATGAACAGTCTCTTTGCCCCAGCTTGTAAACACATCATCTGCATGATGATGGTGGTGATGATCGTGATCGTGTCCACAGCAGCAATCATGATCATGGTCATGATGATCGTGGTCATGATGATCGTGATCGCAGTGATCATGATGGTCGTGATCGCAGTGATCATGATGGTCGTGATCGCAGTGATCATGATCGTGGTCATGGTGATCATGGTCACAATGGTCGTGATCGTGATCATGATGATCGTGGTCACAATGGTCGTGATCTCCATGTTCTTCAAACAGGCTCTCAATCTCAGCTCCCTTTGTCAATGCATGGCTGATTGCTTCTCTTCCAAGTTCATCCCATGGAGTGGAGATGATGGTTGCTTCTGTATTTTCCTCACGAAGTGTGTGCACGCACTCTTCTACCTTTTCATCAGTCATCATCTGTGTACGGCTCACAACAATTGTAGATGCATGCTCTACCTGATCTTTGAAGAATTCTCCAAAGTTCTTCATGTACATCTTCGCTTTTTTACCATCTACAACAGTGATTCTTCCATCGATCTCGATATCTGCATCTTTCTCTACTGCCTCGATTGCTCTGGCTACATCGGATAATTTACCTACTCCCGACGGCTCGATGATAACACGATCCGGATGATACTCGTCCAGTACTTTTACCAGTGCTTTGCTGAAATCACCTACCAGGGTGCAGCAGATACATCCTGAGTTCATCTCTGTAATCTCGATTCCTGCATCTTTCAGGAATCCTCCATCAATACCGATCTCACCAAATTCATTTTCAATCAGTACAAGTTTCTCTCCTGCCCATACATCGCTGAGCAGCTTTTTGATAAATGTAGTTTTTCCTGCTCCGAGGAATCCTGAAATAATATCTACTTTTGTCATCTTTATTGCCTCTTTTCTATCTATTTTCAAACATTAATAAAAGTCCCGACACATATATTATCACAAACAGCTGGGGGTTGCCAGTCCCTCAATTCTATTATTTTTCTCAACTTTCTATAAATCATCCATAAAATTCTTCCAAATACATAAAATGAAAAGAGATATCTGTACACATCACTTTGGTACAGATACCTCTTTTCATTTTTATGATTCTTCCTATAACAATCCGCCAATTGACAGGAACAATGGTGCGAACACCAGTGATACAACTGTCATCAGTTTGATCAGGATGTTGATAGAAGGTCCTGACGTATCTTTGAATGGATCACCAACAGTGTCTCCGACTACAGCTGCTTTATGAGCTTCACTTCCTTTTCCACCGTGGTTACCGTCTTCGATATATTTCTTAGCATTATCCCATGCTCCACCTGCATTGGACATGAAGATTGCCATCATAACACCTGTTACGAGCGCTCCTGCAAGAAGTCCGCCAAGTGCGGAAGGTCCAAGAAGGATTCCCACTACCAGTGGTGCAAGCACTGCCATAACACCAGGAACCAGCATCTCTTTTAATGCTGCTGTTGTTGAGATCGCAACGCATGATTTATAATCCGGCTTTTCTGTACCTTTCATGATTCCAGGCATTGTCTTGAACTGACGTCTTACTTCTTCAATCATCTGATATGCTGCTCTTGATACAGATGACATTGTCATAGCTGAGAATAAGAATGGAAGCATTCCACCGATCAGCATTCCGATGATTACACGTGAGTCAAGGATATCAATTGTCTTCAGATGTACTGCCTCTGCATAAGATACAAACAGGGCAAGCGCTGTCAGGGCTGCAGATCCGATAGCGAAACCTTTACCCATAGCCGCTGTTGTGTTACCAACGGCATCCAGTTTGTCAGTGATCTGACGAACATGTGGATCCAGCTCAGACATCTCTGCAATACCCCCGGCATTGTCCGCAATTGGTCCATAAGCATCTACAGCTACTGTAATAGCGGTAGTAGAAAGCATTCCTACAGCAGCAAGTGCGATACCGTAAAGTCCGCATGTCTGGTATGCAACAAAGATACCGACACAGATCAGAAGAATCGGAATTGCTGTAGACTTCATACCTACTGCAAGACCACTGATGATGGTTGTTGCAGATCCCGTCTCTGACTGTTCTGCAATTTCTTTCACTGATTTGTAGTCTCCGGATGTATATACTTCTGTAATGATACCGATCAGAAGTCCCACGATCAGACCGGCTACGATAGCAATCGCTGCTTTAAAATCTCCAAAGAATACTTTACTGAATACGCAAGATACGATCAGTACCAATACACTTGCTACATAAGAACCTGTCTTTAATGCTTTATGTGGATTGGAATTCTCGTCACCCTTTACAAAAAATGTTCCGAGGATAGAAGCTACAAGTCCAAGTCCTGCGATCAGGAGTGGGAAGATAGCTCCCTCAACTTTATAATATACGATTCCAAGTGTCAGTGCCGATACAAGTGCGCCTACATAAGACTCAAAAAGGTCTGCTCCCATACCTGCAACATCACCTACGTTATCCCCTACATTATCGGCGATAACAGCCGGGTTACGCGGATCATCTTCCGGAATACCTGCTTCTACCTTACCAACAAGATCGGCTCCTACATCGGCAGCTTTTGTGTAGATACCACCACCAACACGTGCAAACAGAGCAATGGAAGAAGCTCCTAAACTAAAGCCTGTAATAATATCAACATTTTTAGTCAGGATGTAAATGATGCTGACACCAAATACCCCAAAACCGGCTACACACATCCCCATTACAGCTCCACCGGAGAATGCAATCGAGAGTGCTTTGTTCATTCCTTTTTCTTTTGCTGCATTCGCAGTTCTTACATTTGCCTTTGTAGCAACTTTCATCCCGCAGAAACCTGCAAGCGTTGAGAATAAAGCTCCTACTACAAAGCATACAGCAGTAATCCAGTTACCGATTCCGAATCCGATAAGTACGAATAATACCGCAACGAAAATAACCAGAATCTTGTACTCTGCCGTCAGAAATGCCTGCGCACCATCACTGATCGCTGCGGCGATTTCTTTCATTCTGTCGTTTCCGGCATCCTGTCTTCCTACTCTTGCTGCCAGATAAGCTGCAAAGAGCAGTCCAAGGATTCCAAATACCGGAACAAGATACAATAACATTTCCATAATTTTTCTCCTTCCGTCCAGCTTTCTCAACTTTATGCTGGACAGATGTATTTTAACATATTCTTGTCTTTTTATGGCGGTTTTTTTCATTTTTGTATGTTATTCCGATTTTTTTCTGTGTATTGTCCAAAATGCCGACTATTTATTGATTATTTATAATCTATTTTTACCAATACCAGTCCGTTTGGCAATGCTGTGGCCCCTTCTGAAGTATGGACTTTGGCTTCCAGAATCTCTTTTACTTTTTCTGGAGTATAGAACCCTCTGCCGACCCGGATCAGAACACCTGCGATAATGCGGACCATGTTGTACAAAAATCCATTTCCTGTGATTCTCAGCACAATCTCATCACCTTTTTTTTCAATCGTCAGATCATATACTGTTCTCACTGTATCCTGTGTATTGGTTCGGATATTACAAAAACTCACAAAATCATGCGCTCCGATCAGATATTTGGCTCCTTCTCTCATTGCACCGATATCCAGCGGAAACGATACAAATGTACAATATCGTGTCTTTAATGGATTCGGCATCTGTGCATTGTAAATATGGTACTCATATGTTTTAGAGATATTATCCTGATATCTCGGATGCCAGTCAAGCGGCACTTCATCTGACTTTACTACCACAATATCTTCCGGAAGCCTCTGATTTAATGCATAGGAAAATCTTTCCGGCGGAATCGGAGATTCTGTATCAAATACTGCCGCATTGCCAAGCGCATGCACTCCGGAATCCGTACGGCTTGCCCCGATAACCCGGATGTCTTCTCCGGTAAGTCTGTTTAACGCTTTATTCAGTTTTTCTTCTATTGTAATTCCATTCGGCTGGATCTGCCAGCCGCAGTAATTCGTCCCGTCATATGCTACAAAGATTCTGATTCTTCTCATGATATTTTTCTTTCCTTTCACGTGATCATATCCCGGAATAAATCAGGGACGGAGTTTTTCCCCGTCCCATTTTCTGATGCATAACTGTCGCTTATCCTCTAAAATATCCATATATGCAGTGGTACAAATCTTCCGATTAAAACAACGAGAACCACATACGCAATTACAGTAATATAAGCTATTCTGTCTTTCCTGCAGTATTTTAACGGCTTCATCTTCGTACGTCCCTCACCACCATGGTAACATCTTGCCTCCATTGCCATCGCCAGATCATTCGCTCTCCGGAACGCAGACACAAACAAAGGAACCAAAATCGGAATCATACTCTTTGCTTTCTGGATCATATTGCCGCTTTCCAGATCGGCACCTCTTGCGATCTGCGCTTTCATGATCTTATCCGTCTCTTCCAGAAGGATTGGGATGAAGCGGAGTGCGATTGACATGATCATTGCAATCTCATGTACTGGAACACGAATCTTGTTCAGTGGTCCGAGTAATTCTTCAATTCCATCTGTCAGTTCATTCGGGGTCGTGGTAAATGTCATAAGTGACGAACCGATGATCAGATAGATCAGCCGGATTGCCATATATACCGCTGTCCTGAGACCGCCTTCTGTGATCGTGAAAATCCATGCATGGAACAACACTGCTCCATCCCTCGTCAGAAATAAGTTGAACAACACCGTGATCATCAAAAGCATGATGACCGGTTTTAACCCTCTTACAATAAAAGAAAACGGTACTTTTGATATCCTGATAACAAGGATCAGAAACAACGTCGTCATCACGTATCCCAGAATACTGTTGAATAAAAACAGTGAGATCAGGTAGAGCAGCGTTCCCACCAGCTTTACTCTTGGATCCAATCTGTGTAACACACTCTTTGCCGGATAATATTGTCCGATTGTTATATCTCTTATCATATCTTCTTCTCCAGTGCCCGCATAATCTCATCTGTTGCTTCTTTCACAGTCGTCACATTTACCTTTACTGGTAAACCTTTTTCTTTCAGGTCGTGCATGATATATGTTACCTGCGGAGCTGCAAGACCAATCTTCTCCAACTCCTGATAATGCGCAAACACCTCTTTCGGTGCGCCATTATACATCACTGCCCCCTTGTTCATCACAACGATCCGATCCGCATATCTCGCAATGTCTTCCATGCTATGCGACACCAGAATCACTGTCATATCGCTCTGCTTATGAAGATATGCGATCTGATCCAGAATATCATCTCTGCCCTTCGGATCAAGCCCCGCCGTCGGCTCATCAAGAACCAGGACCTTGGGATGCATTGCCAGAACTCCGGCAATCGCTACTCTTCGTTTCTGTCCGCCCGAGAGCTCAAATGGAGAAGATTTATAATATTTTTCTTTTAACCCTACCAGTTTCAATGCCTCCAGCGCACGCTTTTCACACTCTTCTTTGCCCAGTCCCTGATTCTTCGGACCAAAACACACATCTGTCAGTACATCGATCTCGAACAACTGGTACTCCGGATACTGAAATACCAGTCCGACCTGATTACGGAGTGCACGCATATCATACCCATTTTGGTAAATGTTTTCTCCATTATAATATAATGCACCATCTGTTGCCTTTACCAGGCCGTTCAGATGTTGGATCAGTGTCGACTTTCCTGATCCAGTATGCCCGATTATCCCCACAAATTCTCCATGTGGGATTTCCAGACAAATGTCTCTGAGTGCATGTTTTTCATATGCAGTCCCGGGACTGTATATATAATTCAAATGTTCTATCTTAATTGCAATGTCTGTCATTTCTTCTCACCATTTTCACTTGTCAAACGTTCCACTGCCTCTACCAGTTCTTCTTTTCTCAGAATCCCTTTCGGAATATCCAGTCCGCGTTTTCTGAGTTCATCTGCCAGAATCGTCACTTGCGGCACATCCAGCCGGTAACTCTTTAATTCATCTACTTTGGAGAATATCTCTTTCGGTGAGCCTTCCATCACGACTTTTCCGTGATCCATCACGAATATCTTATCTGCATCTACTACTTCTTCCATGTAATGTGTGATCAGTATCACAGTGACCTTCTTCTGCTTTCTAAGTTTATGAACCGTCTTTAAGACTTCTCTCCTTCCAACCGGGTCAAGCATTGCAGTCGGCTCATCCATAACGATGCATTTCGGTTCCATTGCCACGACACCGGCGATTGCTACTCTCTGTTTTTGTCCTCCGGAAAGCTTATTCGGAGAATGATGCCGATATTCGATCATCCCAACAGCTTTCAGACTTTCTTCCACCCGCTGCCAGATCTCATCCGTCGGAACGCCCAGGTTCTCCGGACCAAACCCCACATCTTCTTCTACTACAGTGCCAATGATCTGATTGTCCGGATTCTGAAATACCATTCCCGCCGACTGTCTTACATTCCAAAGTTCATCCGGATTACTCGTATTCTTTCCATTCACCCATACGGAACCTTCTGTTGGCATCAGAATTGCATTCAGATGCTTGGCAAGAGTTGATTTTCCGGAACCATTATGTCCGAGAATTGCTATAAACTGTCCTTCTTTTGCTTCAATATCTACTTCATCAATAGCACGCGATGTTCCAATCACATTGCCTTCTTCATCACGTTTTTCATATTCATATACCAATTTTTCTGTCTGGATCATTTCCATCTGTCGTTTTCCTCCGCGTCATATGTGTTGGAAATTTACATACAGCGATCAGACGTATCTGATCGCTGTATGCCTGATTGCTATGATTCTGCCATCTTATACCTGTACGGTTACTATCTGCCGCCGTTTTATGCTTTCTCCGGTTCCGGATACTCTGTTCCCATTGTATCAACAGTTACCTTCTTCATCTTCTGTTCATCCAGTGGTCTGTCGCTGTAATCTGTATCTGTCTCAGCGATCTTATTCACAATATCCATGCCTTCGATGATCTTACCAAATGCAGCATATGAGCCATCCAGATGTGGTGCTGCTTTATGCATGATAAAGAACTGTGAACCTGCTGAATCCGGATGCATTGCCCTTGCCATAGAAAGCACTCCTTCTGTATGTGCCAGTTCATTTGCAAAACCGTTCTGAGCAAATTCTCCTTTGATCGAATATCCCGGGCCGCCCATTCCGGTTCCGTCCGGGCATCCGCCCTGGATCATGAACCCATTAATAACACGGTGGAAGATCAGTCCGTCATAATACCCTTTTTTTACCAAAGAAACGAAATTATTTACTGTATTCGGTGCAACTTCCGGATACAGTTCTGCTTTCATAATATCTCCGTTTTCCATCTCAATTGTAACGATTGGATTTGCCATTCTATTTTCCCCTTTTCTTTCTTAATTTAACTACTTTTTTAAAAAGCGCCGGCAAAAACCGACGCTTTCATTTTAGCGGATAAATCGTTATCCGTAAAGACTTCCATATGATTTTTATGGATTATTCACTTTTTCCAAAATAAAATCCTTCAAAATTATACTTAAATACACGGTAAATGAATTTTTCATAATCCATCTTATATGTTGCGATCGCCTTATGATCCTCATCATATTCCGTAAACGTTCCTTTCAGTCCGGAATCTGTAAGCACGTTATCCCCAATATCCTGCGCACTGCTGACGTATCCGGAATATGGAACTTTAAATGAATCCACCAGTTCAAATGTTCCTTCATTTTCGTCTACCAGATATTTGTAATATTTGGAATTCTTTCCGTCCACTTCCGAACTGGTCTTAAGTCCGATGGAAGACCAGTCATAATCTGGTCTTGTCTCGCTGATTCCGATATTATTATTAAACATATACAGATAATATTGTCCATCCGCAAGGCTTTCATCCGTCTCATATGTAATTGTATGCTGACCGCCCTGGATTGTAAAATCGCCTTTTTTATTCAGCAGACAACTTATGTAGGATGTATCTTCCCAGAAATCCTTCTCACCGATCATGTAAGCGATCGACGGTTCATCATAAAGGTTGTCCACTTTAATGATCGTAGACGTCTCTCTGGAGCTTAACAGCACAGATCCATTTCCCATGTACTGGATCGTATTAATATGCATCCAGTCCAGCTCATCCGAGGAATTCTTCACACAGGTCTTCTTATAATCACCAAGCAGGTCTCCCAGATCCAGTACCTTTGTCACTTCACCTGAATTCACATCCAGCTTCAACACGATATCCTCCACACTGTCCTGTGTGGTATCCGTTGCCAGGATCAGCATATTGCCATTTTCATCAAACACATAATCATGATGCAGACTGTAATCGCCAAGACTATACACCTTTGTCACCTGTCCGAGACGGTTCACCTGTGCCATCTTCTTCTCAGAAATACTGTAATACATGAAATTATCGTCAAAGATCAGCCTGTGGCTTCTGTAGCCAAGAAGCGGCACCTCACCTCTTAATACTCCGCTGTTATCATAATAATACATGAAATCCATAGAACTGCTGTCATTGCCTAATATCACATAAAGTCCGTCTTCCAGCTGATCCGCACTCTGTTTTATATCGGTATCAAGCTGTACCTTTTCCTCTCCGTACAGGCTTCCCATTTCGTATACGATTTCCTTTGTATTTGTAGACCCATCTTCATTTGTCACATAAAAGGTAATTGTATTCTCCGTATCCGGAATCAGGCCAATCACCTGAAATTCATGTTCTGTCTGATACTCCTCATCCTGATATACATCTCTGCTGAAATCAGAAATGCCATCGTCTTTTACATGGATCATGTAGGATATCTTTACCGCTGCATCCGTTTTAAAATATACATACAGTGACTGTGTATTGGTTCCGAATGGATTATATTCAATCAGCATATTGTTCAGATTATAATCCTGTGACGCTTTCTTTTTCTCTAATTCTTCCGCAACTTTTTTCTGTTCTTCCTCTTTATAGGTCAGCTTGATCTTTTCGTAGATCTTTTTCTGTTCTGTAGTCATTACATTTTTTTCGTTATCCGATTTCTTCTGTTCTTTTTTCCCATCTGATTCCGAAGTGGAAGTGTTCTCTGTTTTGGTTGTGTTATCTGCTTTTGTGCACGCTGTTATTCCCACCGCAAGTATCATAGCTAACATTCCTGCAGTCATGATTCGCTTTTTCACTTTTTCTGTCCCACCTTTTCTTTTACTTTTTCACGATTATGAATAATTATAACTTAAACATGTGTAAAAAATATGAAATTTGGTCATTTTAATTCTTTTAATTCTTTTTCTGCTCTTTTATCTCATACACTACGATTCCACCCTTTTCTTCACACCCGGTTTTCCACAAATCTTTCAGGTTCAAACGGACTTTTTCCCCATAAGTAGCCACATCAATCCATGTTTCATGCTTCTCTTTTTCATATCCGACCACCAGGAACCAGTGCCAGATAAAATCTTTGTATTTTTCAATGTTCAAATGACGGAGCATCAGATATGGAACCGGAAGTTCTTTATCAATCTGTCCGCATATAATACGTTCTGCCTCGTCTGCATCTCCTGTTCCGTCGAATTTTTCCATATGGATCTGGTAATCTGTTCCACATCTTTTATTCACGTCTGAAATATATTTTTCCAATCCCCCGATATACCACTCAGGCTTTTTTACTCCCTGAACTCTCGGCCGTATATACGGCTTCATAAGCTGGCTGAATTTTTTATAGGCTTCTTTATCCATCTGTTCCAGATCAAATGGATATAGTTCTTTCATTCCTTTGTATTTTGCCAGATAGATGCAACTGTCACAGGCCGTTGCTGCCCCGCATCCTCCGACATTCATAACAATATTGGTAAACCAGTCCTGATTTCCGCCAAATTCTCCATCAATCATAAAATAATCCAGTTCTTTTTTCATCTTTTATTCACCTGTCCTGTTTTCTTCTAAATGTTATTCTAACACAATTCTTCCCAAATACGAATAGACAACACAAAAAGCAGGAACTACAACTTCTCTGTAATTCCTGCTCCGTATAGATATTTTTATTATTTAAATATATTGATTATAAACTTCTGGACATCTCTTCGCAGACTTTCATTGCTTCGATGATAGAACTTCTGAATCCAAGTTCTTCTAATGTACGAACAGCTTCAATTGTTGTTCCTGCCGGTGAGCAAACCATATCTTTTAATTCTCCAGGATGTTTTCCTGTATCCAGAACCATCTTTGCGCTTCCGAGAACTGCCTGTGCAGCAAACTGATAAGCCTGTTTTCTTGGCATTCCGCCTGAAACTGCTGCGTCTGCCATAGCTTCGATCAGCATGAATACATATGCCGGTGAGCTTCCGCTTACTGCTGTCACAACATCCATCAGACGCTCCGGAACGATCTCTGCGCGGCTGAAGCTTTCCAGAAGACTCTTTACATATGCGATCTCATCTTCTGTAAGGTGCTCATTCGGGCAAACGGCTGTCATACCTGCTCCAACCATAGCCGGTGTGTTAGGCATTGTACGGACAATCTTTACTTCTTTTCCAAACTGTTCTGCAAGCCATGCAAGTGTCTTACCCGGTGCAATTGTAATGATAATCTGGTTATCTGTTACTACATCTTTGATATCTGCGATTACGCTTGCATAGAACTGCGGTTTTACAGAGAGGATGATTGTCTCTGCTTTTGAAGCAACTTCTTTATTATCTGCTGTTACATTGATTCCATATTCTTTCTGCGCTCTTTCTCTTCCAGGTGCAAAAAGATCTGCTCCAATGATCTCTTCTGCAGGAATTACATTATTCTTAATAATTCCACCCATGATTGCTGATGCCATGTTACCTGTACCAATAAATCCTAATTTCATCCTTAATTACCTTCCTTTTCCAATATGATATTGTCTTATTAATTGTTCCAGCGCATGAATGATGATTTATGATTTGTAATGGATATTCTTCATGTGCTATTTGTATACGTTTTTTTAATTTGTATACAAATCTTTTCTACTGTGACTATAACACTCCTTTTCAAAAAAGTCAACACACAACCTTGAATTTTCTTTAAAAACACGTTATAATTTGTATACAAATATAAAAAATGTATACTTTTTATCTTCACATCCATTTTTTCGGAACGTATACCAAAAGGGGGAATCTGACATGGCAGAAAAGAGTCCGTCTCTCGCCACACAGGCTTATGAAACGATCAAAGAAAATATTATGAATCTTACCTATCCTCCGGGCATGGTCCTCACCGAAGCCATGCTCACCAAAGAACTTAGGATGAGCCGCAGCCCGGTTCGTACTGCGATCCAGATGCTGCAGGTCGAAGGGCTGATCGTTTCTGATTATTATAAATCTATGACTGTGAAAGAAATTACAGAGAAAGATATCAATGAAATCTATCAGTTAAGGGAATTAATAGAGGGTCCGGCTTTCCGCCTTATCTTTACATCAGGCCGGTATGAAGAATATTCTTACCGCATAGAGGAAAAGATTGTGCGCATGTGTGCCGTTGCCGGTGATCTGTATGAATGGGAAATCGCAGATACCGCAATGCATATGGAGATTATCAGTATTCTGGATAATGAACGGATCAACCGGATCTATGAAAATAATCTGTCTGAACTCATCCGTATCGGACAATACTCCATCCGTAATGGAATGGGAATTTCAAAGACAAATGAAAATCTAAAAAAAATGGTTGCATATATGCGAAAAGGAAATTATGAACAGGCGTTTGAAATACTGAAAAATGATCATTTCAGTACCGGACGCAATACTGCTTTGAAAATGCATTGATCTACAGAATAAGAACCTGCCATTGGCAGGTTCTGTGTATTTATTATCTTTTAAAATGTTCCAGCATGACCGGCATACATTTTTTCGAATACTCTCTCAGTGAATACTCTCCCTTATTCAGACACCAGTCCGAAACCAGAGCCCTTTCGCACATGGAATAATATCTGACCAGTTCGCTCACCGGGACTTCATCCAAGATCTCGCCACGCTTTTGTCCTTCATCGATCACACTGCTGATCAACTTATAATATGTCCGGTTCTGATCCAGCAATGATCTGTGTCCCTGTGCCACAAGCTGTGTAGAATACAGAGATGCCAGAAGATCAATGTTGATCTTTTCTTCTATCATAGAATGTGCTTCATAATTCAGATACAGTAACTTATCATAACTGTTCATATCCGGATCCATTTTCTCTTTCAATATTTCATAATTATCATCCAGGATCATAGACAATGTATTCAGAAGTTCGTCCTTTGTATTAAAGTAATAATAGAAGGAACCCTTGGATGTTCCGGACAGATCAATGATATCATCCACCGTTGTTCCATTATATCCTTTTTCATAGAACAGCTGCCACGCCGCAGCTACAATTCTTCCTTTTACGCTCTTTTGATTTTCAGTTTCTATCGTCATTTTTCTTCTCCTCGTCCACCCTCATCTTGAATACTTCCAGTATAACATATTTATCTTTCAAGTGTATATACCGAATCACTTTTCCCGTCCTGTAAACTTAATATTTCACTTCAAAACTGCTTTCCGTTTCTGTTTCCTTCTCTTCTGTATCGATCCAGTCGATCTGGATAAACTGATTCCTGTTCAGTCCTTTCATCAGTTCGAAGATCATTGCTTCTCTTCCCTGTACTTCCATCACTACGGTTCCGTCATATTCATTTTTCACCCATCCGGTCAGATTCATTGATCTTGCCAGATATTTGGCAGTATAACGAAAACCTACTCCCTGCACTCTTCCATGAAATATCATGTGTTTTCTTACATCAGCCATCTCATCTTCTCCTAAACTATTAGAAACACGCTCTGCGAGTTTCTCGGGTTATCGCGACAGTCGCCAAGGTCTCGTGCAAGCACAGACTTTTTCTCGTTGTTCGCGTAAATAAGAATCAGGGTACTGCTTTTGCACAACACCCTGGATATCTTCTGCTATATAATCTGTCTTTATGATTCATTCCTGTTCAAAAATCTTATTCACCAGTCTGGTATATTCTTCATAAGCCTCTACACCTTCAAACGACTCCTTCAATGCATCCCGGATCCCAATATAATACCAGCCGATAATCCCTTTTTCCTTCATTCTGAAACGGTTCCACAATTCTTCTCCGTATACCGGATAATCTCTGTCAATATCCCTCATATTCGAAAGTTTGTCTGCAAGTCCTACCATCTGCACTTCTTTTGGTGCAGTACGGATATGCTCGATCGTTGCTGATTTCCGTTCCATCCATGTCTTGGATTTGTCTTCGCTTTCCTGTGCCACAATTCCTGCTACCCGTTCTGAAAATTCTTCTGCCAGAAGCTCTCTTGATACTCCTGCACAATCTTCGATTGTATCATGAAGAACCGCTGCACTGATGATCTCCTCGTCCTTCGTCATCGTTGAGACAATATCTCCCACTTCGATCGGATGCACAATATATGGTCTGCTTGTCCCTTTCCTGAACTGTCCTGCATGTGCTCTCGTGGCAAATTCAATTGCCTTATTAATCATAATGGTACCTCTCTTTTATCACGTCTGGCTTTTGGAACCAATCTTCTACGGTCCGACTGGTTATTGTTATATAAATAATATCACCTAACACTTTAAATGACAATGATTTCAGTATATAATAGAAGAAAAGTTAATTGATCAGGGGAGAAAAATTATGGAACAAAAGACTATTTTAATCACAGGGGCTTCCCGGGGTATCGGGAAAAGCATTGCTTTACGATTTGCATCGCGCGGATATCACACATTTTTAAATTGTTCTTCTTCTGTAGATGAACTGAAAAAGCTCCGCGCCTATATCCGCAAAAAATACCACACACCTTGCACGATCGTTGTCGGGGATGTCGGCAATCCTGACCATGTAAGAGCCATATATAACCGTATCTATCATGACTGTTCACACCTTGATGTTCTTGTGAACAATGCCGGAATTTCTCATATCAATCTCTTATCCGATATGACAGATGAAGACTGGAATCATATTATTCAGACCAATCTTTCTTCTGTATTTTATTGTTGCCGGCAGGCCATCCCTCCGATGGTATCAAAGCGTTCCGGTAAGATCATCAACATTTCTTCAATGTGGGGTCTCTCGGGTGCTTCCTGCGAAGTTGCATACTCCGCATCCAAATCCGGTATCAACGGATTCACAAAAGCTCTGGCGAAAGAACTCGCACCAAGTAATGTCCAGGTGAATGCAATTGCATGCGGTGTCATCGATACTTCTATGAACGATCAGCTCACACCGGAAGAACGAAAAGCCCTGGAAGATGAAATTCCTGCCGGACGTTACGGAACTCCTAAGGAAATTGCCCAGATGGTATGGAATATTGTACATGCTCCGGAATATATGACCGGACAGATCATCGGGGTTGACGGAGGCTTTTTATAAAACTCTTTATCTTTTTAAATATGTGGAGCTGCCGCAAAAACAGATTGTTTATCTACTTTTGCGGCAGCTCCATATATTTTCCATATGATTATAACACTGTCGGATTACTCTATATCAAGTTCTACCGGACAATGATCCGATCCCATGATCTCCGTGTGAATGACGGCATCTTTCAAACGTGGCTGCAGGCTCTCTGATACACAGAAATAATCAATACGCCACCCTGCATTCTTCTTTCTTGCACTGAATCTGTAGGACCACCATGAGTATATTTCTTCCTTTTCCGGATAGAAGTAGCGGAACGTATCAATAAATCCCGCATTTAAAAGATCTGTAAATTTCCCACGTTCTTCATCTGTGAATCCTGCATTTTTACGGTTTGTCTTTGGGTTCTTCAAGTCTATTTCTTTGTGTGCTACATTTAAATCCCCACAAAAAATGACCGGTTTCTTCTTTTCCAATTCTTTTAGATAAGTAAGGAATGCATCTTCCCACCGCATTCTGTAATCCAGTCTTGCAAGCTCACTCTGTGAATTCGGTGTATACACGGTAATGAAATAGAATTCCTCAAATTCCAGCGTGATCACCCGGCCCTCTTTGTCATGTTCTTCGATTCCCAGACCATAACTTACTGATACCGGTTCTTTCTTTGTAAAAATCCCGGTACCCGAATATCCCTTCTTCTCTGCATAATTCCAATACTGATGATATCCGGGCATATCCAGTTCTAACTGTCCTGCCTGCATCTTTGATTCCTGAATACAGAAAATATCTGCATCTAATTCATTAAAAACATCCATAAATCCCTTCTGTACACACGCACGGATTCCATTGACGTTCCACGATATAAACTTCATATATTCCTCCCGGCTTTTTCCTGTCCTTTTTTGCGGACAGTACTTTTACTTTTTCTGACATATATCCTATCTGTTTTATTCTATTCTTAATAATATACTTTTCTTAAGAATAATCCCCTTGCCGGAGCCAGAAATCCTGCAAGGCTTCTGTCCTCTGCCGCAATTACGACCGGAAGCATGGACGCATCCCTCTTGCCTGCACCTATCTCCAGAAGCGTTCCCGTCAGGATTCTTACCATGTGATATAGGAAACCGGTACCATAATAAGTAATTCTTACCTTTTCCCCGCTCCTGACGATCTTAATATTCGTAATCTTCCGAACCGGATCTTTACATTCCTTGTCATCTGTAAAGCTGGTAAAGTTCTTCGGTCCGATCAGATATCTGGTCGCATCACGCATTGCTTCGATATCCAGTTTTTCTGGATAATGATAACAATATCTTCTTGAAAATACATCCGGCTTTTCACGGCAGTCGATGTAATATTCATATTTCTTACCTTTCGCACTTTTGCGCGCATGGAATCCATTCTTTGCCAGTTCTACTTTCACAATACGGATATCTTCCGGAAGATATCTGTTCAGCGAATCTTTCAGTTCTTTCGTATCGTACAACTTAGACAGTTTCACACTTGCGACCTGTCCACGCGCATGTACACCTGCATCTGTTCTTCCTGATCCATCTATATGCACACGGTATCCGACTAATTTACCAATACTCCACTCCAGAATATACTGTATCGTATTGTCTGTTGTGGCCTGTCTCTGCCATCCCTGATACCTGCTTCCGTCATAGGAAATAGTTAACTTATATGTTCTCATATTATTTCACCCAATCTATTCTAACAAGCTATTTTAAATACACATCTATTTATAACAAATCTGATTCTCTTTTGAAAAAGGGAGAAGCAAATACTTTTGCTTCTTCCATATCGGATTTATTTTAATATCTTTTTTAATTCGTCCATAAATGTACTGACATCCTTAAATTCTCTGTAAACGGATGCAAAACGGACATATGCAACCTCATCCAGCATTTTCAATTCATCCATAACGGCCTCACCGATCGCACTGCTCGGAATCTCTTTTTCTTCCATGCTAAATACTTTTGTTTCTATTCTGTCGACAACTTTCTGGATATCTGCCGTTGCAACAGGTCGTTTATAACAGGCACGAACCACGCCGTTCTCTACTTTCCGGCGGTCATACTGTTCTCTGGTATTGTCCTTCTTTATTACTGTCAGCGGAATTGTCTCTACTTTTTCATATGTAGTAAAACGTTTCCCACATATATCACAAGAACGGCGGCGTCTGATACAGCTTCCGTCTTCCGCCGGTCTGGAATCAATCACTCTTGTATCCGGATTATTACAATATGGGCATTTCATCTGATTCGTTCCTTTCTGTCCTTTATAGCAGTTCAAATACAGTATATCTTTTTCAAAAAGAGAAGTCAAACACATTTCCGCCCTATTTTTTGTTATTTTTCCTCATGTATCTCTACCAGAATTAAATCAGGGCCGATTCTTTTGATGCAGGAAAATGGTATGATATACTCTGTTCCATCTCCAAAAAAGTTACACCATTTCCCACCTTCCGGGACTACAAGTGCTTCAATACAGCCTTTGCAGTCATCAATGATCAGGTCATCGATATATCCAAGCTTCTTGCAGTCGCAGCAATTGATCACTTCTTTTTTGGACAGTTCGCACAGCCGGATTTTGGACATCTGTTTTCCACCTCCCTGTCGGACACAGCATAACTTATCCACATTGTAAAGTTTCTGTTCCTTATACTATATGCACCTGCTCCTTATTCTGATTGTCTGTTAAAATACAAAAAAACCCGCACATTCACAGCTTTCACTATGTCTGTGCAGGTTTTTATCCTGCTTTTGAAGGCAGCCGATTCTTCTGATCTTGTAACTTTTTATCTGATCAGTGTACCTGTCTTTCCTTTGAGTGCTTCATCCAGCTTATCAAAAGATGTGATCAGTGCACTTCTTCCTTCTCTCTTTTCAAGAAATTCTACAGCTGCTCTGAACTTCGGATACATGTTATATTTTCCGAAATGTCCTTCTTCCATATAGGCTTTTGCCTGATCAACACTGATCTCTCTCAGTTCTTCTTCCTCCGGTCTGTCCATGTTGATCTTAACTTTTTCAACACTTGTAAGAATGATGAGTGAATCCGCATCTGTCTCTTCTGCCATCTTTCCGGCTGTCAGATCTTTTTCGATTACTGCACTTGCACCTTTCAGACGGTGATCCTGCTCTAATACCGGAATTCCGCCTCCACCGCATGCAATGACAACCTGATCTGCATCCAGCAATGCTTTGATCGCATCAATCTCTACGATGCTGACCGGATTCGGAGCTGCAACGATACGGCGGAATCCTTTACCAGGTTCTTCTACAACATAGTTTCCCTTCTTGCGTTCTGCACTTGCTTCTTCTACATCCATATAACGTCCAAGTACCTTGGTCGGTGTATAAAATGCTTCATCGTACGGATCAACGATCACTTGTGTCAGGATCGTGCTGACTGTTCTGTAGATTCCACGATCCATTAATTCTTCGCGGATTGCATTCTGAAGGTCATATCCGATATATCCCTGACTCATGGCAGAACATACCGACATTGGGGCTGCCGTGTAATCTTCATGCTCTTTTGCGAATTCATTCATTGCAGTATGGATCATACCGACCTGCGGCGCATTACTGTGTGTGACCGCAACCTGATATCCCTTTTCAATCAGATCACCGATTACTTTTGCGGTCTTCTTAACTGCTTCTTTCTGTTCTGGTAATGTCGTACCAAGTGCTCTGTGTCCTAATGCAACTACAACTCTTTTTTTCATAATCTATACCTCTGCTTTTCTAGTATTTTTTCAACGAAATAATATAAGAGAATTATAGTATTTTTGCATATAAAATGCAATATTTTTCTGATTATAGTCTGTCAAAATCTATATTCTGCAGTTCTGTAAATGCCTGGATCGACGGATATTCTCCTTCCACTTCTCCAAACCCATATGACGCAAAGATCATCGGTACTTCTGCTTCCTTACATGCATTGGCATCCCCCTGGGTGTCTCCTACATACACTGCTTCATCCAGTCCGTTTCTTTCCATAATGATACGGATATTTTCACCCTTTAACCTGCCTGTATAAGCCGGACATGTAAAATCTTTGAAATACCCGCCCAGTCCGGAATTCTTAAGAAACGCTTCAATATATCCATCCTGACAGTTACTAACTATATACAGTGGATATTTTTTACTCAGTGCTTTGATTGTCTCCGGTACACCATTGTAGATCACACATGGACCAACCGCTACCAGTTCATTTTCATATGCCATCATCTTACCTAGAAGTTCCATCCTGTCTTTTTCAGACATTTCCGGAAAGAGACTTTCTGCAATCGCATCCATCGGCTTTCCAAATTCTTTCTGCAGCCCTTCTGCGGTTAAGATCTCGTGGCCTTCCATCTCATCCTGCAATACTTTATTCCATGCAACCGCAACTTCCCTTGTCGAATCCCACAAAGTTCCGTCTACGTCAAATATAATTCCTTTCATTCGTGCCTCCATTATCTTTTTTCATAATCACTTTTTCATAGTATACTATTTTCATGCCTTTCCTACAAGAGCAGACTCTTATGAATCTTTCTCTTGAATTCTTTTTTATTTATACAATGTTTCCTGCCGTTTTCAGATTTCTTCATATCCACAAGATAATTGCTGTGTTATACTGGTCTTAGTTTATAGCAGTTCCGGATATACCGCTATAAAAATACGACCGGACTGCGAAAGGAGAATGGATATGAAAGTTATTGTAATCGGACCCAGAGGGAAAATGGGAAAATTAATCACACAGGTCGCTGCCAGCCGTGATGATATGAAACTCGTCGCCGGGATAGCACCAAAAGGACGTGACTATGTAGGAATGGATCTCGGAACTGTCGCAATGACAGGATCAGAACTCGGCGTTCCTGTAACAGATGATCTGGCAGGTGTGATCGACTCCTGTGACGTCATCATTGATTTTTCAACAAAAGAAATGGCTATGGAGGTCCTGGATCTTGCCATCGCACATAAGAAAGCACTGGTATGCGGTTCTACCGGATTCTCCGCCGAAGAGATGAAACGATTTGAGGATGCCGGAAAGCAGATCCCAATGCTTTATGCCGCCAATACTTCTAAGCTTGTCAATATCATGAACAAGCTTCTGGAACTGGTAACCACAACATTAAAAGATGAGATTGATATCGAGATTCTGGAAATGCATGATCAGTGGAAGAAAGATGCTCCAAGCGGAACTTCCAAAGAAATGGGTGAAATCATGGCGCATGCTCTCGGCAAAGAATTAAGCAACATTGCCGTCTACGGACGCGAGGGAGAATCTCCACGTGAACCTGGAACAATCGGCTATCATTCTCTCCGTGCAGGTAATATTCCAAGCAGCCATACGGTATTCTTCGGAGGCATGGGAGAACGTCTTGAGATCACACATCATTCCTATAACTGGGAATGCTTTGCGAGAGGTGCCTGTGACTGTGCAGCTTATCTTGACGGGAAAGCTCCTGGATTCTATTCTATTAAGGACGTACTCGGACTTTAATACTTTTGTATACACAAAGCGGCTTCACCATCCGGTGAAACCGCTTTATAGATTATCCAACAAGTCCTTCAACTTCTTCTTTAGACATCACACCCATGTCTCTCTTTACAACTTCTCCTTCTTTAAACACAAGGAATGTCGGGATAGACATTACACGGTACTGTCTTGCAAGTTCCGGTTCCTGATCTACATCAAGCTTGCACACTTTGATATCTGCGCACTCTTCTGCAATCTCTTCCACCAGCGGTCCCATTGTCTGGCATGGTCCGCACCACGTTGCCCAGAAGTCTACCAGTACCGGCACTTTTGATTCTAATACTTCTTCCTTAAAGTTGTCTTTTGACAAATGTACAATTGCCATATCTATTTCCTCTCTTTCGTAATGACTGTTATCATGTAACTACATGCTTATTATAACCGATTCCCCAAAGTTATCCATATATATTTTATAAAATATTCTGAAAAAATTATTCAACAACGATTCTATAGGATGCCTCAAATTTCTCTCCTGCTGCCAGTGTATTTTCCCAGTCTCTGTCTTTTAATTCTCCCTCAAATATCTCACTGTCACAGCGTCCATACCATGGTTCAATACATACAAACGGTGCCTGTTTTTTCGGCGGTGACCAGATTCCGACTAACGGTGCATCAAACTCCACTGCCAGATATTCCTTCTTCTGTGGATCCATTAGTACTACTTTCTGAATCTGGTGGTCTTCGATCACCAGTGCATCTCCGTCAAAGAGATGTTCATCCATCGGAAGGCATCCGTCTGTCAGCTTATATTCTTTTTTCTGCGTCGTAACGACACCACCTTCTCCAAATACGGTATTCACCAATGCTTCTGGTACTTTCCCCTGTCCATTACGGAATCCCAGACAATACTCAGACTGTTTCTCACCTTCATGAAGCGGACAGAAGAATGCAGGATGTGCACCAATTGCAAAATGCATCTCCTTATCATTTATATTCTTAACTTTCCACATCACACTGACCGAAGCATCTTCCAGTCTATATCCTATCTCCAGATGAAAGTGAAATGGATATACTTTATATGTCTCTTCTGTATCTTCCAGTGCAAACCATACTTCATCTGCGCTCTGGTTTACCAGTGAAAACTCCATGTCTCTGGCAAATCCATGCTGATTCATCGGATATTCTTTCCCCTCATATCTGTAAACTTTATTCTTTACTCCTCCTACAAATGGAAATAATACCGGTGATGTACGTCCCCAGTATTTCGCATCTGCATTCCAGAGGTATTCCTGATCTGTTGCTTTTTTCTTCAATGACCGGAGTTCCGCTCCGTGATAATTCACGATAACTTCAATCTGATCATTTTCCAATTTCATCTGTTCTGTATTTTTCTGCATGTTCCGATTCTTTCCTTTCTTTATTTTTTTATCTCTTTCCCGTTCAGCACCGCCGATATCAGACCGTCATGTCCGTCATAGACCAGCTTCAGCGAAAAGAACGGTACTTTCTCAGCGAGCAGCCGGAGGAAGATCTTGTCCCCTTCCCAGATGTGTAATGATTCAATCTTATCGATATCCACCCATTCCAGTTCACCTTCGTCACATGCAATCGGTTCTCCCTCGAATCCATCTGCAGTGAATAAATGCATGTATTCCGTCACACCATTTCCAGATACAAATGTAACGATTCCGCAGAACCGATAGGACGTCAATGTATATCCTGTCTCTTCTTTTACTTCTCTTAAAATGCATTCTTCCGGACTTTCATCTGCCTCAAAATGTCCGCCGACACCAATCCATTTATCCTTATTTACATCATTCTTCTTTACCGTACGGTGAAGCATCAGATATTTTCCATCTTTTTCGATATAACATAATGTACTGAGTCCTGTCACACTTTTCTCCTTTCCCTTACATATCATCCACTTCAGCCTTTCCTATATATTCTGCCTTTATTTTCTTACATGGATTATGATATGATAGATATCTACAATCATATGTATTATCATTATACGCTATATCACAGGAGAATTGCAATGAACCGTACGATACAATATACAATTACAGAAAAAGACAGTGGACTGCGCATCGAACAGTTTTTAAGACGCAGAGGGTATTCCGGACAGAATCTTACTGAAATCAAACGCATGCCCAAAAGTATTCTTGTCAATGGCGTACATTATTATATGCGCCAGATACTGACTGCCGGGGATATCCTTCAGGTTATCATCTGCGAGACAAAAAATTCCGAAAAGATCCCGCCGGTTGAGATTCCACTGGACATCATTTATGAAGACGAGGACATCATCGTAATCAACAAACCTGCCGGTATGCCGATTCATCCGTCCATGAACAATTATTATAATTCCCTTGCCAATGCGCTCGCATGGTATTATCAGGAACAGGGAAAACCTTTCATCTTCCGTTGCTGTAACCGTCTGGACCGGGACACTTCCGGTCTGACTGTCGTATCCAAGCATCTGGTCAGTGGAAGTATTCTTTCTACTATGACCAAGAACCGCGAAGTGCACCGGGAATATCTTGCCATAGTAAAGGGCAGTGTCACACCTGCGGCCGGAACCATCTGTGCTCCGCTTGCCAGAAAAGAAGGCACCATCATCGAACGCACGGTTGATTTTGAACACGGTGAAGAAGCCATCACACATTACCGACTTGTAAAAGAAGCCAACGGACACAGTCTGGTCTCTCTGAAGCTTGAGACCGGCCGGACACATCAGATCCGCATCCATATGAAACATCTGGGTTTCCCACTGATTGGAGATTACTTGTATAACCCGGATATGGAACACATAAGCAGACAGGCACTGCATTCCCATCATATGGAATTTGCCCATCCGATTACCGGAGAATGGATGTCATTTACAGCTCCGCTGCCTGCAGATATGGCAAATATTATGACAGATAAATGATAATAAAAAAGAGCACTATGATATGCCGCATTTTTATTTCAACGGTATATCTGCTGCTCTTTTTTAATCTTTATCATGATTTCTTATTCTTTTTTGACGCTTCATACACTTTCAATTCATCCAGTGCCTGTCCACCCATCAGATACAGTGCTCCGATATTGAAAATGGTCATCAGCCCGATTCCGACATCTCCCAGATCCCATACAAATGTATAGGTTGCAATTCCACCGATGAACAGCATCACAAGTGCGAGCACTTTATATGCTGTCTGCCAACACCATTTATCACCAAACAGATAAGCCACATTACTTCTTGCATAGAAGAGGATTCCCAGGAATGTCGAGAAACTGAACAGGAATAAAGTTACTGCAATGAAGATCACTCCAAATTCTCCCAGATGATACTTCATCGCTGTCTGTAAAAGATCCATTCCTTCTTTTCCTGCCAGCAGTTTTTCCGGTACCAGAAGCATGATCATGGCCGTACAGCTGCAGATCACAATCGTATCTATAAATACCCCAAGTGCCTGTGTAAATCCTGCCTTTACCGGTTTGTCACATTCTGCTGCCGCTGCCGCACATGGTGCGGAACCGGATCCGGCTTCATTTGAAAACAGTCCGCGCTTTACTCCATTCATCAACACTGCTCCGAATCCACCCGCTACTACCTGACGGGCTCCGAATGCCTCCTGGATAATCCTTACAAATACTCCAGGAAGACTTCCGATATTCGTTACGATGATGAAGATTGTAATAAAGAAATAACATACCGCCATAAACGGAACCATCAGATCCAGCACTTTCACTGTGGCATTTTTACGAAGTACAATGACAGCCGCAAGGATTACCAGCACAATCGTCGTGTAAAGCGGCGGAATCGAAAATGCATTTTCAAAAGAAGCGGCTACCGAATTACTGATCACCTGGCTGATCCCACACCAGCAGATCAGTCCGGAGACAGCAAATAACACCGATACCAATACATGGTTTTTCTTTTTTCCTGTCCTGCCTTCTATATAATCATGGATATAATATGCCGGACCTCCGCGGAATCCACCATACAGGGGATCTCTTTCTTTATGCATCTGTGCAAGCGTTGCCTCTATGAATGCAGTTGACGATCCGATCAGTGCCGTCACCCACATCCAGAAGACAGCTCCTGCGCCTCCGGCCGATACTGCCGCAACCACACCTACCAGATTACCCATACCGACACGGGTTGCCGTTGATACGATCAATGTCTGGAAAGTAGACAGACTGTTATTATCATCCTTTTTACCGGTCAATGCCACCACCATATCCGGGAACAGGCGGATGGGAAGTCCCCTTGTGCGGATCGTAAAGTAGATTCCCGCCGGGATCAGCAGGATGATCAGCAGTGAGATTCCGACACTTCCGCCGCCCGGAAGCGGTATCTGTAACAAATCTCCCCACAAAAAGCCATATATCCGTTCTATCAAATTAACTATCATAGTATAAATATCCTTTCAAATTCTCAGTACTTTAAAGCACTACACTTTAAAGCCCTGAATCATATCATACTATATTTTGCTTTGTATTGCAAATTCAAACTGTATTTTCATCGCTTTTTCTGCGATTCTTCTCTAATCGATCAGATCATTCTGAAATCTGGACAAGTGCTCATACGGCAGGATCAGACGTCCCCGGTAAAGTCCACATCCATCATTAATCAGACTGTTATTAACCGCAGAGAACATATTCACATCCAGTTCTGCAAGATCCAGATTCAGCAGTTTCGTTCCTCTCTCATAGGCCTCATCAAAATACTGACATTCACCCTCCGGGACTGCGTCTCTCCTTGCCCTGTCATGCTCCTGCTCTTTCTCATATCCAATATGATTTGCCGTACCGATCTCTGCCACATCATCCATCATTTTTGTCCTGAGCTGTACCTCCATATAACACCTGGAGCTGTTATCATAGAAGGTGATATGAAGAGACTGATAATTATTCAGGCTGCTGCTGCAGATATAATCTCTGTAATATGGTTTCACCGACTCGTTCAGAAGCGGGGATGTACTCTCCTTAATCCCCATAGCCGGTTCCGCACTGAATCCCTGTTCCTCCAGGAAACCAGGAAGGGCATTTGCAATCTGATATAGATATTTCCGTTCCTGTTCTTCCCTGTCCTCTTCACTGTTCAGATGACATCTCGGAACAGAAATAATGATCCTGTAAGCAATTAAATCTCTAAAGCAACGTAATCGTTTCTTTAGTTCTGCTACACTTGGATACTCCCCATATTCCTCATAATAATCATAGATGAATTCCACAATATATCCGTTGAATTTCTCTTCTGCACGGATCAGAGACTTGATTCTTCCCTTGAAAGTAAATGCCATAAACGGATATTCCTGTGCCATGTATTTGTAGAATTCTCTCATCTTCTGCGACTGGGCTGTCAGGAAGTCATTATGTTCCAGTAATTCCTGAATCTGTAAAAGGAAATTACAATGAATCATGTCAATTTCATTTCCTGTCATTTTGGCATCTTTTCTCAGGTCTTTGATGTAATTATGAAGAATCCGGAGTACTGTATCTCCTGAATAGAGATAATCATTTAATGATACCATGTCTGTCACCTTCCTCTTTTGTCACTTTCCTTTAACGCTTCTGATACATTCTCAATATTCGGATCAGATTCTCCGGATCTACCGGTTTGGATATATATGCATTCATTCCCGCCAGACTGCAGCTTTCTTTACTTTCTCTTTCCGACTGTGCGGTCATTGCAATGATCGGGATTTCTTTTCCCCCATTCTTTTCCTTGCGCCGGATATTCCTTGCGGCTTCTATACCATTCATCACAGGCATCATGATATCCATCAGTATTGCACTGTAATACCCCTTTGGTGTACCTTCATATTTCTCTACAGCCTCTTTGCCGTTCCATGCTTTCTCTACGATTATTCCTGCATCTGTCAGATAGAATTCTGCAATTTCCATATTGATATCATTATCTTCTACCAATAATACACGCATTCCTGCTAGGTCATCTTTCGCGTCTTCCTTATTATCAGCCGCCTGCTGCCTTTCCTCTTCTGCCAGACGAAATGCCAGCCGGAATGTGAATTCACTCCCCTCTCCCGGGGTACTGCGGACACTGATCGTACCATTCATTCTATCAATCAGACCTTTAACAATCGACATTCCAAGTCCGGTTCCTTTATACTGCGTTCTTGCATCTGCCTTTTCCTGCGTAAACGGCTGGAACAATTCATGTTCCATATATTCCCTGCTCATACCGATCCCACTGTCTGCAATCCTGAATTCATACAAAACATTCTTACCGTCACACGAAATCTCTGTCACATAAGTATCTATGGTTCCATTTTTTTTATTGTATTTGACTGCGTTGCCAAACAGATTCATCATAATTCTCTGCAGCTGAAGCGCATCCCCTTTCAGCATAGTATGTTGCATATTTTCCCTGTGCTTGCGGTGTATAATTCCAGTTTCTTCCAGCTGTCCCTGCATCAGTACTGCCACTTCTTTCATAAGATCTTCCAGATCAAACGGTTCTTCATGCACTGTCAGATGTCCCGATTCAAGCTTACTCATATCAAGTACATCATTCACCAGATCCATCAGATGTCTTGTCGAAATCTCGATCTTATCTACCGAATCTTCCAGCTTCTCCTGATTGTTCCAGCTCTTTCGGATCACATGTATCATTCCCAGGATTCCATTGATCGGGGTTCGCAGATCATGACTCATACGATTCATGAATTCTGTCTTTGTCTTACTTTCCATATCTGCCTTTTCATAGGCAATCTGCAATTGTTCTTTTTCTTTCTGATCCTTTTCGTGGAATTCCGAAGTATTCCGGAACATAATGATTCCGCGAACCACTGTATGCTCCCGTTCTTTCTCGTTATCATAGACTGTATCCTGCGACATCAGCACTGTCTTCTGGATCCAGATTTCTTTTCCGTCTTTGTTGCTTTCCTGATATTCCACAGTCACCTGCTTCTCACCGGCATAAAAACGATCCAGAAGACTCTTTGATGTATCTATGATCTTATACGTTTCCAATGTATCTTCTGTAATATGCTGCCGTATTTTCCTGCAATATCCATCATACGAACATGGAAGTTCTCCCTGAAAGTCAAATATACGCTCTTCTTTCTTTCTATGATGAAATATCTGTTCCAGACGATCCTGTGTCAGGTTCACTGTATACAAAGCTTCCGCTGTTTCAAGAAGCGCTTCTATATAATTACTATTTTCCAGAATAGACTGCTTCATCTGCTCATAATACTGTTCCAAGTGCAGCCTCTCATCTTCCAGGACCCGCTCCATGTCATGAAACACTTCAAATCCAACAATAAAGTGATGCAGCTTCCCGGCTGCCGTATCATCCAGACGCAGAAATGTCATACGGCCTCTCTGTATCTCTTTTCCATTCTTCCTGCAATAAGGAAGTTCATATTTTGCACTTTCTTCTTTCTTTTCCGAAAGATTGGAAATGATATATGGGATCTGCAGCCGTTCCCACATTCTTTTTCTTGATGAATCATCTGCAAGTTTCTGCACGATCTGTTCTACCGCTCCTGAATAACTTCCATCTTCTGCAAGGAAGAAATTCGAGCTTGCACGTAAAACTGTATACTGATCCTGCAAAGCATCACAATACAGGCAGTCCGAAAATTGAAATCCCTGCTGTCTGATTCCATCCAGGATCTGAATATGAAGTGCCCGGCGGTCCGCTGCCTCTTTTATCTTCGCCTGATTCTTATCTATATACATATTCTTATCGGCATGCCGGAAGAGTTCCCGCATCGTACATCCTTCAAAATCTTCCGCCAGTGCATATCCTACCGCATAACTGATCGGCATCTCCGGATGTTCCTGGGAATATCCGGCAATTTCCGAACGTATTGTTCCCAATATTTCCCGTACTTTTTCATGATCCACACACTCAAGTACAGCAATAAACTCATCTCCGCCATCCCGCCCTGCAAAATATTCTTCCGGCAGCGCTTTTCTTAACTGCACCGCAAATGAGCGGATATACGCATCCCCTTGATCATGTCCGAGCCTGTTATTAATAATACGCAGATTATTCAGATCGAATACACACAATGCTACTGACCCATCCGTACATTCCGGCATTTCTCCGTCTAAGATCTCCTCACAGCGGTTCTTATTCGGAAGTCCGGTTGCCTCGTCCAGATAGACTTTTTTCTTAAGTGCTTTATTCTGCGCCGCGTATTTTACAGCCTTAATCAGTTCATATGCCAGAAGACACACCAGACCGATAATATCTGCGATCACAATCTTTTCCAGCCGTTCCAGCGCAGTTGCTTTCTTCTGTGCATACTTTTCCGCAAGCCCGGTCGCTTCATCACAGATTCCGAAGAACGCCTCGCTTTTTTCTATGATTTCCGTATTTTCATATCCCTCTTTACGCACTTGCCGGATCTCTTTTTGCAACTCCTGAAAATGTTCATCCAGTTCTTTCATCTTATTCTGAAATGCATGATCATCCAGACGGACCAGATTCTGTTCATCACTTCCATACCGAAGTCCTTCTATAAACGAAGATACCGATTCAATCATCTCATCCTGCGGTTGTTTTGCATCCTCAAGTTTGATAATACGCTGCGTCTTTCCGCGGACCAGTCCGGCATAATTTACGACACGGGCTGTTCCCTGAATCTTACTCACCAGACCCATGATCGTCAGGAACAGTGCAATCAATATGACTGTCAGAACCGTCATCAGTCCTCTTGTTATTTTTGAAATCTTTTTATCCATATCTCCCCTAAAAATCACATCATTTTTATTCTCTTGCTTCCATTCTTTTCAGCTCCGGCAGTACCGTACAAAGCATCGTGATAAAGCAGATACTTCCACCGATCACATTCGAAACCGGTTCTGCAAGAAATACCCCATCCGTTCCCATATGCAATGCATACGGCATGAAATAAGTGAGCGGAACTACAATTACCACTTTCCGGAGTATTGAGAAAAAGATTGCCTGCTTCTTTTTATTCAATGATTTGAATACTGTCTGCCCCATATACTGCAGATCCATGAAAATAAATGCGGCGAAATACTGTCTGAGTGCAGGTACCGCATCTTTTAACAGCATCTTATCAGAACTGAAAATACGGATAAGAACTTCCGGAATTACAATAATACTCCCCCACATCACAGCAGTATAGAGAAGGATCATAACTGCAAGCACTACCATAGCTTTTCTCACACGTCCGGGACGGCGTGCGCCGTAATTATAACTCAGGATCGGAGATGTACCTTCATTTATCGCACTGATCGGTGTCTCCACAAGCTGACGCACACTGCTAATAATTGTCATAACCGAAATGTAGATATCTCCTCCTGTAACGGAAAGTACATGATTGCAGCAGATTGATACCAGACTGTTCGTAAGCTGCATAATAAATCCTGCCATTCCAAGACTTACAATGTTTCTGGCATATCCGCTACATACTCCAATCTCTTCCCTTCGCAAAAGCCGGACTTTCAATTCTGCTCTTCTTGAAAGGAAGAAATATACAAATATTGCGGATATCGTCTGTGACAATACTGTTGCGATTGCTGCTCCTCTTACACCGAGTCCGAGGATAAAAATAAATACCGGATCCAGGATCAGATTTGCAGCTGCTCCGACAGCAACCGAAGACATCCCTATCAGCGAGTATCCCTGTGCATTAATGAACGGATTCATTCCCACCGCGATCATTGAAGGTACTGTACCGATCAGATAGATCATCATATATGGATATGCATAGACCATTGCATCTTTGGAAGTTCCGAACAGAATCAAAACCGGATATGCAAAAAGGAATCCTCCGATCATCAGCAGTACTGCACTTGCACAGATCATGGAAAATGAGGTATTCATAATTCTGACTGCCGTCTTCTCTTCTTTCTTTCCTCTGTAAATCGAAAACAACGGTGCACCACCGCCACCGAAGAGATTTGCAAAAGCAGTAATGATCACAATTAACGGGAAACAGATCCCGACTGCCCCAAGTGCTGCCGTTCCCTCATGCGGAATACGTGCAATGTATACACGGTCTACAATGTTATACAGCAGATTTAACAGCTGGGCAGCAAGCATCGGAAGAGCCACTCCAAGAATGTTCCCTGTTACTGTTCCATTTTCGAAATCTATCCTCTTCATTTTCCCTGCCTCTCAAATCCCTATCTGTTCTGTACAATTGCAGCATCCACCACATGCTCTAGCAGAATAGAAGTCGTTACCCCTCCGACTCCACGCGGAACCGGTGTGATCGCGTCTACAATCTTCTCTGCTTCCTCAAAATTCACATCTCCACAGAGTTTTCCTTCTTCATTCACATTAATTCCGACATCAATGACGATCTGTCCTTCTCTCAGATAGTTTCCATCGATAACTCCGGCTTTTCCGGCCGCTACAACTACAATATCCGCCTCTTTTACCACGGACGGCATGTCCACTGTTCTGGTATGGCAGACAGTTACTGTCGCATTCTTCTTCAGCAGCATCATGGCTGCCGGTTTTCCGACTACCAGACTTCTTCCGATAACTACCACTTTTTTACCCGTGCAGTCTATTCCGTAATGCTCCAGCACCTTCATGCAGGCACTTGGCGTACATGGTGCGTATCCCATATCTTTTCCCATGAAAACTCCTGCCATAGAAAGATCCGTAATTCCATCTACATCTTTTTCTACCGCCAGCGCATTGACAATCCTGTCCTCGTTCAGATGCTTCGGAAGAGGTCTGAACAACAAAACGCCATGAATTTTATCATTCTTATTTACCTGACTGATCGTCTTTAATACCTCTTCTTCTTTTACATCTGCCGGAAGAAGGAATTTCTCATATGCTACGCCAAGCGTCTCACATCGTTTTGCTGCACTTTTTTCATATGCGATATCGTCTTCTCTTTCGCCGATACGGATAATTCCAAGCGCCGGTGTAATATCCTGTGCTTTTAACTTTTCTACTTTTGCCTTGATTTCTTCATTAATAGAAGCATTTACTTCTTTTCCTAATAGTAATTTTGCCATTATTTGTCCTGCTGCTTTCTTTCTACTTTCTTTTTCTTTCTTGCACTGTCTTTACCGGATGCGGCTGCTTACTTCCGCAAATATACGGTCTGCTTTTGCTTCATATTCTTCCCGGAGGGAATCTGCCAGCTGATTGAGTTCTTCCGCTCTTTTTCTGTCTTTCATTGATTTCGTATTGATGTATACATTCAATGATGCGCCCTGCATGGCAGATTTTAAAAGTGTTGCTCCGACTCCAGCGTCACTTAATGCGATCCGGCTGCCCTTTGCAGCAAATACTTCGACAAGGTCAATGCCTCTGGCACAGGTCTTCATGATCTCGATCGGAACACCACATGCCACATTCAGTGCATTCTCCATGATCTCTTCTTTTTCTGCAATCTCTTCCGGCGTAGACTTCGGAAGTCCGTATGCTCTACTGAGCGGCTCAAATGCTTCCGCATCCTTATCCATCAGTTCTAAGAATTCTTTTGCGATCTCATCCGCCTCTTTCTTGCATTCGATAATTTCATCTTCTACATCTGCATATGTTTTCTTTCCCACTGTCAGGCTTCCAACCATATTGCCCAGCGCAATTCCGACAGCCCCGGTTAAAGCGGCCGCTCCGCCACCTCCCGGAACAGCCGCTTTACTTGCAAGCACTTCTATAAAATCTTCACACGTCTGTAATTTAAAGTTTCTATTTGAATCTTCCATGTTATACCTCATTTTCTAAAATTATGGGTACATTATACACTGCGGGCTCTTTTACTGCAATATGCTAAATTATTCCATCTATATTCCGAGAATAATCTTGATCATCAGTAATACGAGCACAAGTAAGATAATCGGCTTGATGACCTTTACCCCGTTCTTCACAACCATGTGTGCACCAAGATAATGTCCTGCAATGCTGAATATGGATGCCGAAAGTCCCAGTACCCATAAGATCTTCCCTGCCAGAATAAATGTAATTAACGCCGATATATTTGATGTCAAATTGACAACTTTTACGTTTCCTGTTGCTTTCTCCATATCGAGCTTTCCTAATTTGGTAAATGTAAGCAGTAAAAATGTCCCGGTTCCCGGTCCGTAAAATCCATCATAGATGCCGATCACGAATGAACAAGCCGCCATGATCAGATACTGTTTCTTTCTGGTAAATCCTTCCGGGATCACCGGCTTCAGATTTTTGTCACGTAACACACAGAACGCCACAACCGGAAGAACAAAGACCAGTACCGTCTTTAATACTTTGTCACTGATGATCAGTGCCAGGTTCGCGCCTGCGATCGAACCAACGAACGCACATGCTACCGTTCCCGGAACCAGAAACAGATCCACACATCTGCTCTTCACAAGATGCCATGTCGACACTGCCGTTCCCGTTGCCGATGATAATTTATTCGTCGCAATTGCATTGTGTACCGGAATTCCTGCGAACATATAGGCCGGCAATGAAATCAGGCCTCCTCCTCCGGCAATCGCATCCACAAAACCGGCAAGAAATACCAGCGGGCATACGATAAAGAATTCATGTAAATTCATAAGTTTCTCTCCTTCATACTCTCTAATCCATAAATTAATCTATCGCATCGCTGTATTCATGTCAAGTTTCTGAATCCTGATTTCTTATGCTCCGATATCTACATTGTAAATTCTACTTCTATATCCCTGTTTCCCGGAATCCGGTACTCCTCTTCCACATCCGATCCCCAGCTGTCGATTCCTCCGACACCCCGGACTGCACCATAAATGCATAGTACCGTTCTCCTTGCCGGCGGCAGCTCTTCCTGATGCGTTGCATTTTCAAGTTCTTCTGAAGTATACGGAAGGCAGGAGAATGCAAATTTCGAATGGCTGATCTCATTTCCGGCACGGAATGTCAGTTCACTCTGTTCCATGTGTCGTTTTCGGTTATCCAGAACCTTACTTCTTTTTACTTTCACCCATTCGGTATCCACATGCATTCCACATTCCTGCGGAACCAGATATGGTGTGACCGGCAGACCTTCCACCTCATAGATACCATGAACTCCTCCGGCTTTTCTGTCCGGATAAGTCTCGCCCGATAAGCCTTCATAGACAAACCCATCTGCCTCTGTTGGTATGATAAAGCGTATACCGAATGCCGGAAGTTCCGGAAGGCCTTCTTTTCCGTAATAGTGTGCTCTCACTCTGACATTTCCATCAGAAAATACCAGATACGATACTTTTACCTGTGTTGACGGAACAGTTAATGTCTCATATGTAAATACAATTTCTACACGTTCCGCAGTTTCTTTATCCGAATATTTATTATTTACCGGTGCAATTGGTTTTTCTATCCTGATTCCGTCTATCTGCACCTGGACATCCACACATTTTTGAAACATATCTGCGGCCAGCCACATACCGGATCGGAACGGAAATCCATTTCCCCGGTCATTGTCTGTTGTTGCCCTCCAGAATGTCGGCTTTGGAGTGCGGTATAGCCATTCCTTTCCGGACTTCACCATGGACTCCAGTCCTCCTGTCTGATAAGAAAAAATCAGATGAAAATCTTCTCCGTGCACCCCGATTGTCACATCTCCATATACAATCCTTAATTTCCCTCTATCTGCGTAATCCATAGTAATGTCTCACCTCCTGCATAGCCGGCTTTTCTGTTCGGTCTGCAAATAGAATACCGTTTCCGGAAAATTCATAATCAGACGGTCTGTCATCAAAATCACCGCCATAACGCAAAACTTCTCGTCCTGTCACTTCATCTTTCACCCAAAGTGCCTGATCCATATAATCCCAGATGAATCCCCCCTGATAATTATCATATTGGTCCAGTAACCGGATATAAGATTCCATTCCTCCCAGGGAATTTCCCATATCATGCATATATTCACACAAGAGAAATGGTTTTTTCGGATTATTCTCCAGATATTCCTTTACATTCTCCGGTGATGTATACATCTGGCTTTCCATATCTGAAATCACATCTTCATATGAACGGTTATGGCAGACCCCTTCATAATGTACCAGTCTGTCCGGATCTTTTTCCTTATAATATTGGTTCATCTCTCTTAATACATTGCCTGCATAGGATTCATTTCCCAGTGACCAGAATAATACAGATGTATGGTTCTTAAATGTCTCAAAATTCGAAACGGCACGGTCCAGAGTGCATGCTCTCCAACATTCTATATTTCCCGGAACATTCCATGACGGCTCTGTTGCTCCCATCTTCTGCCATGATCCATGTGTCTCCAGATTTGTCTCCGCCATCAGATAAATTCCAGCCTGATCACACCTGTAATACCAGGAGATATGATCTGGATAATGACAGGTTCTGACTGCATTGATATGATTGCGCCGGATGCATTCAATGTCCCATTTCTCGTCGGCTTCGGTAATACATCTTCCGCTCCGGGCATTCCATTCGTGCCGATTCACACCATTGATGATCAGGCGCTTGCCATTCAGCAGCATCTTTCCATCTTTTAACTCAATCTTGCGGAATCCGATCGGATAAGGTACAACTTCTACCGTTTCGTCTTTTTCATTCTGTACTTCTATCAAAAGTTCATACAAATATGGATCCGTATTACTCCACGCATTTACCGTCTTTTTTAACTCATAACGGAAATGCAGAACATTATTCACCGATCCTTCGACCGGGAGATTCGTCTGAATTGCCGGATCATCCAAATTCTCCGTCTCATCCAGTAATACTGTCTTTGTCTCGGCTGCATTGTCTTTCAGCGAAACTTTTATTTTTCCCCGGATATTTTTTTCTTTCTTTTTTTGTGACAAACGGATATCCAGTTCTATTTCTGCCTTTCCGTCCTCCGGATGATAGATTGGACGTATCCACAGATCTTCTATATGAACTGCCGGAATTCCATACAGATTTACATCCCGGAAAATTCCAAAAAAACGAAAGAAATCCTGATCCTCCAGAAATGCAGCCGTACTTCTCTTGTGTACTTCTACCGCCAGCAAATTGTCTTTCTCTTTTACATACGATGTGATATCAAATTCTGACACTGTGAAGCTGTCTTCTGCATAACCGACAAATTCTCCATTCACCCACACATAAAAGGCCTGTTCTACACCTTCAAAGCTTAATATGATCCTTTTTCCCTTTAATCCATCCTGCAGATCAAACTTTCGGATATAAGAACCTACCGGATTATACTCTGCCTGGCTGAACATGCCTTTTCCTTTTTCTTTTCCTGTTTCCGCCGGTCTTCTGTAGATATGGCCTTCCCACGGATACATTGTATTGATGTAATGAATCTTGTCATAGCCTGCCAGTTCAATATGCTGCGGAACTTTCATTTCATCAAAACTCCTGCACTGAAACCACTTCTGATAAAAATCAGCCGGACGCTCCATTGCATTCTCGGAATAACGGAACTTCCAGATTCCATTTAACGATTGCTTCAACCGCTGTTCTTTCTTTTCATAATCTTCTTTATTCTCATAAAACTTATGATCACTGTGTGCATCCAGACGATTCACCCGGAATACCTGCGGATCGTCTAACCATCTGATGTCTGCTTTCATTTGTCTCTTGCACCTCCATTTTTTTCTTTTCTGCCGGTCAGATATCAATAACTAAGAGCCTCTTTCCTCTCCATCCAGAAATGAATCCCTGTCGTGGAATCCATCCATCTGTCCTCATTAAAATCTTTCACCTCGACCCACTGTCCTTTTCTGTATACAAAATTTTCATCGACCAGCGACCAGGCTTCTTCAAATTCTTCCGTCTCATCAAAACTTTTTATCGAAAGCACCTTTGCCTTACTGCAACGGCAGGATGGACGTGTTGCCGAAGTACGCTTTGCATCAGCAGGAATCAGAAGCTGTACCACCCTGTCATTCACACATTTCTTATATCCCAGGATTGGTCCGGTCTCCGGGCAGTGCATACGGAACCACTGGGTTGTATGATCGGACTGAATGCCGTCTAACTTTGCATGCTCAAGTACTGCTCCATAAAGGTTTGCTCCCCTGATATTGCATTCACGCATATCGCATTCACGAAATGCTGCTGTCTTCATATTCGCATTCTGAAAATCTGCACCATGCAGGGAATTCCCGTCAAACAATGCATTTTCCACACTGCTGTTTTTCAAATTCACATACTCCAGATTTACATTCTGAAACGAACTTAATGTGAAGTCCATATTATGCAGATCTGCTCCGCTCAGATCCATGTCTTTGAATTCACATTCCCGGAACGCCGGACGTTCTCCGGTATCTCTTAATTTTAAAGCTTCCAGAAGTGCTTCTTTTGTTATCTCTTTCATATGATCACGCCTCTTCACTCCCATTATTATCTATACAATTTCCATTTTTTACTGATAGTTTTATTATACAACAATTTCCAATAAAAGAAATCCTCAAAATACCAGGTATCGTCTGATATTTCGAGGATTCTATAATATCTCTGCTATTCTTAATTCAGGAAATCTGCATCATCAAAATAGTTGATTCTCATAGCAGCCTTTACATCCTGCAGTGTCTCTGCTGCTTTTGCCTCGGCTGCTTTGCTTCCTTCTTTCAGTATTGCGAATACTTCCGGAAGCTTCTGCTCCCATTCTTTTCTTCTCGCACGGATTGGTGCCAGCTCCGCCTGAAGTACCTTGTTCAGGAACTTCTTAACTTTGACATCACCAAGACCTCCTCGCTGATAGTGTGCTTTTAACTCATCCAGATTCTTATATTCCGGCCAGAATTCTTCAAAATATTCATCTTTGCAGAATGCATCGAGATAAATGAATACCGGATTACCTTCTACCTGTCCCGGATCTTCTACACGAAGATGGTTCGGATCTGTAAACATAGACATCACTTTCTTCTTCACAACATCTTCTTCGTCAGAAAGATAGATACAGTTGCCAAGTGATTTACTCATCTTGGCCTTTCCATCGATTCCCGGAAGTCTTAAGCATGACTTGTTAGATGGAAGTACGATTTCCGGATCTGTTAATGTCTCACCGTATACACTGTTGAACTTGTGCACGATCTCTTTACACTGCTCGATCATCGGCATCTGGTCTTCTCCAACCGGAACTGTTGTTGCACGGAATGCTGTAATATCGGCAGCCTGGCTAATCGGGTAACAGAAGAAGCCTACCGGGATACTTGCTTCAAAGTTTCTCTGCTGGATCTCTGCTTTTACCGTAGGGTTTCTCTGCACTCTGGATACTGTAACCAGATTCATATAATAGAATGTTAATTCTGTAAGCTCAGGAACCATTGACTGGATAAAAATGTGACATTTCTCAGGATCGATTCCACAAGCCAGATAATCCAGTGCTACGTTCATGATGTTCTGACGTACTTTTTCCGGATGTTCGGCGTTATCTGTCAGTGCCTGCGCATCTGCGATCATAATATAGATCTCATCATATTCTCCTGAATTCTGTAATTTTACACGTTCTTTTAATGAACCTACATAATGACCAACATGAAGACGTCCTGTCGGGCGGTCACCTGTTAAAATAATCTTGCTCATCTTACTTATCTCCTTAGCATATATTTTCATAACCTGTATGGAAATACAGATTCTTTTTCCTAATTATTTTATTATAATTCTTTCTAAAGAGAGCGTCAATACAGAAAAAAATGCATCCTTCTACCTTTCCGGATCCAAGCTGGATTCTTCTGATAAAACAATGCATTTATTCTATATTTATATTTAAAATTTATGCTGCTCCCCGGCTTCCGTTCCTGCATGCAGCTTCAAATTCTTTTAATTTTCTCTTAGCTTCGTTACTGAGATTCTTTGGTACATCTATCTGAACAGTCACATACTGATCTCCATATCTTCCTGCATCCTTCATAGACACGATTCCTTTGCCTTTTAACCGGATCTTCGTTCCGGACTGCGTTCCCGGATTGATCTTGCAGACCACTCTTCCGGTAAGTGTCTGTACCACTGCTTCTCCTCCCAGCACTGCCGTAGTAAACGGAATCGTGACTTTTGAATATACATCCATATCTTTTCGTTCGAATCCCGGACGTTTGCCGACTCTGACTTTTAATAACAGATCTCCTGCTTTGCCTCCGGACACTCCCGGCATTCCTTTTCCTCTCAGACGGATGCTTTTTCCGTCGCTGATACCTGCCGGAATATGCACTTTCAATGATTTTCCTGCCACATTGCTGCCCTGTGCATCTGACAGCCGGATAACTTTATCTCCACCGAATGCAGCCTCATCAAATGTTACATCTATTTCAGCTGTCACATCGGAACCATCCTGCCGGAAATTTCCGCCACCGCTAAATCCTTTTCCGAATCCTCCAAATCCGTGAAAGCCGCTTCCTGCTCCTTCCGAGAATCCACCGCCGAATATATTCTTCAGGATGTCATCCATATCGCCGCCTTCAAAATGATATTCATGAAAGCTGCCATTTGGTCCGTTATAGCTATAGGTGCCGCCTCCCGGTTCACTTCCATAACCGTAGGCTCCACTGCCCCCGGCACTGCCGTCAAAAGCTGCGTGGCCAAACTGATCATACAATTTCTTTTTTTCCGGATCACTCAGCACATTATAGGCTTCCGTTGCTTCCTTGAACTTCTCTTCCGCCTGTGCATTTCCGGCATTGGTATCCGGGTGGTATTTCTTGGCCAGTTTACGATATGCTCTTTTGATCGTTCCCTTGTCTGCACTCCTGCTGATTCCAAGAACATCATAATAATCTCTTTTTGCCGCCATTGTTCTCCCTCCCGTCATTTGCTTTTCTATATGTGTTTTTATGATATGATACCCCACAGGCTCAATACCTGTGGGGTACCATCACTCTTTTTTATGTCTATGAGCTTTCATTAACCTTCAATTGAAATGTAATGTTTCTTCTCTTCTACCGGTTTTGCTTCCTCTTTCGGAACACTGAATGAAAGGATTCCACTTTCATATTTCGGGTGTACATCCTCTACCGTTACATGTTTTCCTACATAGAAGCTTCTGCTCATGCTGCCCGCATAACGTTCTTTTCTGATATAGTTACCTTTCTTATCTTCCTCATCTTTATCCAGTCCTTTAGCTGCACTGACGGTAAGTACACCGTCTTTCAGTTCCATCTGGATCTCATCTTTCTTAAATCCCGGAAGATCAATATCAATCTCGTATGCATTTTCGGTCTCTTTTACATCTGTCTTCATCAGATTCTTAGCATGTTTTCCATACAGTTCTTTGTCGACATTCGGAAACGTCGGGAATGAAAAATCATCCATAAAGTCATCAAATAAGTTTTCTCCAAAAATACTAGGCATCATCATAAGTCATATCTCCTTCCAAATGATAAAAAATATATTATTTGCACGTTCGGAGAATTCCGAGGTGTTGTTTACTAAAACTTCAGGATTCCAGATTTCGAATCATCTATGAATGCTGTCTGCTTCATATCTTTGATTCTTTTTCTCTCTTCCTTTGTTCTATCTGTACTATAGCACCTAATATTAGCACTGTCAAGAGGTGAGTGCTAATATTTTTGTTATTTTTTTGCAAACCCTTTAAAATCAGTGGTTTGCAGTATCTTATTTCTTTTGAAATTGTGATTTTTCTGTTTTGACACCAATTTGACACCAATTTTTCTTTTTATGGTGTCAAGCATTTAACACCATACTATCTAGTCTTGCAATCTCATTTTCAATCCTTGTCAGCTCTCCAATATGGTTATACACTTCCATTGTTACATTGGATAAGATTTCCGAAAGTGGCAAAAGTAGGTGCTTTCATTTCGTCGAGAAGATACATGTAACGAATGTCATTGCGACATAGTTTTTCGATTTCACGCAGCGAACAATATCTTGATAGGTCGATGTGATCCATAACCTCACAAAAAGTGTATACCGGATCAGAAATATCAATTAATTTTTCGATTTCTAATGGTAATTTCAGCTGACGAGCTGTATAATTATCATTGGTATTTTGATTTAGTAGCATAATTCATTATACCAAAAAATCGCTCAGACTCCACGGTCTGGGCGATTTTTCTATTAGGGAAGTTTTTTTACACCCCCTTTTTTCATGGAAATGTATAGGGCGACAGCCCTACAGCGAGGGAATTCTTTCCCGAGCTGTGCATGGCGTAACATTCTCTTTCGCACTCGATTTTCTTGGTTTGACCACATTTTTACGACAAATTCTTGGAAAAATATATTTGTCTGATTTTCTTACTACTCCTCATCTCTTTTATTATTAGATTTCAGGCATACTTGCTAATTTCTTCTATTCAGCCTTCCCCTCTGGGAAAATAATTTTAAACACAAAGAAAAAAATCACCATGGAAACTCCACCTGTAATAATTGTCACAAGCATGTTATAGACTGCCGGTGCCACATATGCAGATGCAACCGGCATCCACAGATTATTAAATCCATTACAAATCAGTGAGATTACCACCCATGCAACAAAATACCAGATTGCCTGATATACAGGATTTCCATGGCTTTTAAAAGTAATATTTCTCTGAAGCGGAAAATTGATACACTGTGCAAGAAATGACCCCAATTCATAACTGATAAAATAGCCAAGTCCACCACCGATCAGTATATTTCCCGTTGCATCACGCAATACATTATACCCCAGCAAACTCCATGTAAATTTTACTCCAAACAGATTCATGGAAACCTTTGGCCACATAAATTCTGTACCAGCCAGACCAATTCCCAAAATCCCTGGTAAAAATGTAAATACAAGATACTGGAATACTGTCACGCCCATACTGAATATAACAAAATAGAATATCTGATAAAGCCATTTTGCAATAGCAGAATGTTTCTCTTCAAAACATTTCCATATATTTTTTATATGATTCATCTGCACTTCCCTCCGGCTCCTTTTAATAATTTTTCATATTTCTTATTATTTCTTCTGTTTCTGAAATATCCGCCAACTACTTTTTTTACTCCAAGCATAAAATGGCCATTCACAGCATCGACAATTCCATATACCATTTCCATACTGACTGCCCCACCGGTCATCTTGGCAATCCCTCGAAACGGCATATTGTAAATAAAAAGAATATTCAGATCCGGCTTTCCCTGTGCCTCACTCTTCTTTTTCATTTTTGTGAGACATCTATATATCAGTCTTGCAAGTCTGCTTTTTGCATAATACATCTGGCAGATTGCATCATTGATTTCCAGATTTCCACTCCATCTTCCATTCGGTATCTCATGACCAAGAAGTTCACGAAATTCCTCATCTGATATTTTCTGCACGATTCCTGTATAATAGTAAGGCATTTTTGCCGGATTATAAGGATACCCTTTACTGTTTCCTGTTCTTTCGGTCATACCTGTTAAACGAATATCTGCAACACTGGCTCCTACCATAATCTGATAAGTTCCTGTTTCTATTTCCCACTGTCCCGTTTTTATATTCCAATAACGGAATGTCTTATCATCAAACGGAATCCTGAGCTGTCTGCTTTCTCCTGCCTTTAGATAAACTTTTGCAAAACCTTTCAGTTCTTTTTCCGGTCGGAACACGATTGCATTAGGAAGTCCTACATACATCTGAACAACCTCTGCTCCATCTCTGTCACCTGTATTGGTAACCGAAACTTTGATTCCATCCTCTTCTATGATAAGATCAGAATATGTAAATTCCGTATAGGAAAGCCCAAAGCCAAATGGATATTGCACCCGGACTTTTGAAGTATCATAATAGCGATATCCTACATAAACACTCTCGCGGTATTCCGATGTTTTCTCATTACTTGGATAATATCGGAATGCCGGTGTCTGTTCATAAGATATGGGATATGTTTCTGCCAGTCTTCCTGATGGATTCACTTTTCCGGTCAGAATATCCAATGTTGCAGAAGCGCCTGCCTGTCCATTCAGATAGCCATGCAAAATCGCTTTGCAGCAGGTGTGCCATGGCATTTCTATCGCAGATCCTGCACTCAGTATTCCAATAATATTTTCATTCACTTTACTGATATCCTGCAGAAGATCTATCTGATCCTGCGGAATACGCATATGGGTTCTGTCCAGTCCTTCTGATTCACTGATCTCATCAAGACCAAAGCAGAAAATCACAATATCCGCGTTCATAGATAAATTTAATGCAAACTTTCTATCATTCTCATCTACATCTCCATTTCTCTGATAGCCTCTTGTCATTCCCAGAATATTCAGGTCATATTGTTGCAAAATTGATGACATATCTTCTACTTTTGTTGGATTGACCATAGAAGATCCTGCCCCCTGATATCTGGGTGAAAAAGCAAAATCTCCAATAACAGCGATGGATTTTTTGGTATCCAGCGGAAGAATCTGTTTTTCATTTTTCAGAAGAATCATGCTTTCTGCTGCTGCTTTCCTTGCCAGTTGATGATGTGCATTTCTGTCAAAGTTTTTATCTGAAAGCTTCTTCCCTGATGTCAGTTCCATCACTGCATCCACCAATTCTCCAACTCTTTCATCCAAATCCGCTTCCTTCAGCTTTCCACTTTGGACAGCAGCAATCACTTCTCTTGCAGAATCGTACCCACAGGACGGCATCTCCAGATTTGAGCCGGCAGCAACACCTTTCACATGGTCATTGCTTCCGCCCCAGTCTGTTACTACAATTCCATCAAATCCCCAGTCTTTGCGCAGGATGTCTGTCAAAAGATGTTTGTCCTCATTAGCATAAATCCCATTAATCTGGTTGTAACTGCTCATGATTGCTTTTGCGTGTCCTTCTTTAACAGCTATCTCAAAACCGGTCAGATAAATTTCTCTTAATGTCCGTTCGTCAACAACTGCGTCCATTGCCATTCTCCGAAGTTCCTGACTGTTAACCGCCAGATGCTTCGGGCAGGCATAAACGCCTTTACTCTGTATTCCACGAATATATGACGCTGCCATCTTCCCGGAAAGATATGGATCTTCTGAAAAATATTCAAAATTTCTTCCACATAATGGGCTTCTTTTAATATTTAATCCCGGACCAAGCAGGATATTTACATCCATACTTGCTGCTTCCTCTCCAAGAGCCTGTCCGATTTCTTCCCCCAGGTCCTGATTCCAGCTGTTAGCTATTGTCGCTGCTGTGGGAAAACAAGTTGCATTCAAGGATGCATTCAGTCCCAGATGGTCTCCTGCTCCTGCCTGTTTTCTGATTCCATGCGGTCCATCTGAAAGAAAGATGGACGGGATGGAAAGCCTGTCAATTTCTCTGGTCTGCCAGACAGTTTTTCCACTGAGGATCGCTGCCTTTTCTTCTATTGTCATCTTTTCAACCAATTTTTGCTGTTTCATAACTGTTTTCCATCCCACTTTCATCCTTATTCAGCACTCTTTCTTTTCTTATATCCTCTGATTACCAGTACTTCCATTCCTGCCATGAAAAGTGCTATTACAATGTCGATACCAATTCCTGCTTTTTTCCAGTTTTCCATACCTGTTTCTTCGTGTTCTCCATCATAAGCCCAGCTGCTTACAACTGTATACATGACATTTTTGCAGGCATTTCTCATCTGAAGTACAGATGTTGGATGCTCCGGATTGGCTACATTGTTCTCTTCTCCGTTGAATGTGGACAACATTGCATCTACTCCATTCGCCAAAGCTGCATCTGCATTCATAAATCCATGACCATTGTTTCGGAAGAAGTCTGTAAGTGCCATTCCCCTGAATCCCCATTCATCTCTGAGAACTGTATTCATAAGGTTACTGCTTTCTCCAGTCCATTTATCTCCAAGGAAACTCCAGGAAACCATAACCGCATTTGCGCCACCCTGTTTTACAGAAATTTCAAATGGTTTCAGATAGATTTCCCGGATTGCCTGCTCATTTGACCAGACACTTACCATCTTTGCATTTCCCTCATACAGAGCAAAATGTTTGATATAAGAATAAACTCCATATTTTCTTGCTCCTTCTACTGCTTTTGCTCCCATATTTCCTGCAAGAACTCCATCTTCTGAAAAGTATTCATAGTTTCTTGCTCCAAATGCGGTTCTATGAGTATTCATACCTGGTGCATACCAGCCCTCTGCACCCATTTCCTGACTGATCTTGCCCATGCATTCACCCCAGGCCTGTGCAAGTTCCTTATTCCATGTGGAAGCAACCACAACTTCAATTGGAAATCCAATAGAACCAACTCCTGTAAAGTTGTTATTAATTGCTGCTGGTCCATCGAAATCAAGTGTAGCCACTTTTCCCACAGAATCCATGGCTGCTGTCTGATAACCAGCCATTGCAATCATATTTGCCATTTCATCAACAGTAAGCTGATCCAGAAGTTTTTCCCAACGAGGATCGTCATAATCAGCATCACGCATATCAGCTAATGTAAGTCCATTATCTGCTCCCGTTGTCGGCATTACATCCTCATCATTGAGGTATGTAGTCTTATCAAAGTTGCTGTTCAGATGATATTCAGAAACATATGGCTCACCCAGCTCTGTAGATTCCGGTGCTGCTGTAGCCTCTTCATAATTTGCAAAATGATCTGCACGTGACAGATATGTTATATCTCCTTTTGCATCTTCAAATACATTTATTGCAGCAGTATCATCGGATGCTCTTTTATTTTCTCCCTTATATACTACATCAGCATCTGCAGTATAAGTTTTCTGATCCAGCACAGTGTGTGAATCGCTGTTAATAGAGATTACATAGTCACCTTTTTCAAGAACATATGCCTTTGCATTATTCTCATCATAAGAGGCCATATCTTCTATACTAAATGTAACTGTAACAGTCTGAGATTCTCCCGGCTGAAGCAGATCTGTTTTTGCAAACTCGATCAGATTTGCAGAAGATTTCTCAATTCCGCCATTTGTATATGGCGGTTTATAATACACTTCTACTACATCTTTTCCGGCAACATCTCCGGTGTTGGTTACTTCTACATCTACAGAAATCTGTCCGTCTTTTTCCTCCAGTTCACCCATTTTCTGTTCAAATTCCGTGTAACTCAGACCATATCCAAATGGATACTGTACAGTCTTATCGTAATCAATCGCACCTTCCTGTGCAGCTGTTTCATAGTACTTGTATCCTACATAAATACCTTCCACATAATTGGTAAATGCCGGAGCATACACCTGCGCAGTTCCTGCGTTCATTCCTTCAACGGCCATATCTGCCAGATTTGTATACTCCGTTTTTTCTGCATTATTCCACCACGGAGCAGTCGTCATATCATAAATAAATGTATCCGGTGTTTTTCCGGAAGGATTGACTTCACCTGAAAATACTTTACCAAGTGCATTAAATCCCACATTTCCCGTTCCGGGGCACCATACAACAGATTTAATCTGAGGATATTCATCTGCGAAACCAAGTTCAAACTGATTTGCTCCATTATAAATCACAATCACATTATCAAAGTTTGAGCAAACCATATCCACCATATCTCTCTCAGTTTGTGAAAGCTGTAAATAATGCTCTCCCTCAGGAAAATCATCATATTCATCTGAATTATTATCATATGCTGCTTTTCTTACATCCATAGGAATATCATTATGACCTTCACCTGCTTTTCTGGAAAGAACCACAACTGCCACATCAGAATACTCTTTCGCACTTTTAATAAGTTCATCACTGTAAGTATCTACAGGTGGCTCCGGTAATGTCCAGCTCTGTTTCTGGATAGACATTTCCGGATTATCTGCACCATAATTGTTATAAAAATCAACCAGTTCCTGGTTAATAGAAAATCCGGCATTTTCAAGTCCCTGATTCAGACTGACAATATCATACAGATCATTAATTCCACCGGAACCAGCTCCTCCGTAAGCCGGATTAATAGATTCCCAGCCAAAAATATTCAGTTTTTTTGTTTCATTTAAAGGAAGCAGGCTTTCATTCTTCAGAAGAACAATTCCGTCTTCCATAATTTCTTCTGCTACTTCCGCAGCTTCTTCATTTGTTTCATCGCTTAAAGTTCCATTTCCCGTTGCCAGTCCAATCAACGTAGCCATTGGTCCAAAACAGATCATATTCACGCAGACAACAACTGCAAGAACCATTGCGATCGCAGCTTCTCCTCTTATCAGAAATTTTTTGCCCCTGGACATCCTGCGGCATGCGATCATAATTACGATTCCAATTACAAGTGCAGCAATAATACCGATAATATACGGTTTGCATAATTGTAATACCGCCAGAACATCTTCCATTTCAACACTGATCATTCTCTTTTTTCCTCCTTTGACTCTCTCGTCTTTTTCAGGTATCATTTCCTGTTGACATTACTATAACATGGTTATTATTTCGTGCCGTTTTTGGCACAAGATGCAGCAAATATGGCACAAAATACTAAAAAAGGTCCACCGGACCTTTTTATCGTATGCTTGGCAACAAAAATACCCAGAGCATTACAATACTCTGGGTAAAAGAATCTTTAATTCAAACCAGTTCTGCTGTACTCCAAATACTACAGAACCATCATATTTTTCTACAGCTTTACGAATACTCTTCAATCCAAAACCATGGTTTTTACTATCCTTTTTTGTTGTTGTAATCAGATTCTCTTCATTTTTGGAAATTTCTGCTTCACAATAATTCTCTATCTTGATGAACACAAATCCTTTTTGAGCGGATACTGTCAGATGGATCAGTCTTTTTTCCGGATCTGGAATTAAAATTACATGTTCAATCGCATTATCCAAAGCATTTCCAAATATAGAACATATATCTGTTACATGCATATGATCCAATAATTTTCCATCTGCCACACAGGTAATCTGTATATGATTTTTTCGACAATGGAAAATCTTAGCTGCCAAAATCGTATCAAGTACCTGATTCCCCGTTCTGCTTATATTTTCAAAAGCAGCGATTTCCTTTTCCATGGAATCAATCCATTTTTTTCGTTTCTCTTCATCTGATTCCGCACGAAGTCCCGTTATCTGGTGTTTCAGATCATGGTATTTCATTTGTATGAGATCCAGGCTGTCCTGATAATTTCGATATTGATCATACTGGCTTTTCAGCATCACGTTCATTACTGAAAGTTCTTTCTCGGCAACATACTCACTGATCCTGCTCTGATAAGCATGCAGGATTGCAATTCCTCCAAAATCGATCAGTGTTCTGATAGAAAAAATATCTGCACGTTCTCTGCTCGCAAATGGTGCATTTTCATTTAAAAAGCTCAGATTACTAAAAGCAAAGATTGCAACAGCCATGATTGCCGCCGCTGCTACTTCCTTTACTGTCATCTGTTCAAGATAATTCTGCTTCAGAAGATCTTTTTCTAAATAAATATCAATAGTAAAGCAGCCTCCAAAAACAACCATCGTGATCAGAATTTCAACCCAGAGGCTCTGATTCCCCCATGCCTGTACAATAGATACCATCTGCCACTGCAGCGAAGCTGCAAACTCAGCAAGAACAAATGCACGGGCACAGCAATAAGCCGCTCCCAGAGGCTTCATATTTCCTCCGACCATAAGAAATCCATACATCATACCTGCAGCGATTATCATACAGGGAATCCACAAAATTTCAGTTACGCTACCTGTCAAAGTCAGAAAGATACTCTGCATTGCCAACATGAAAAGACTGCCTGTAAGAAAATGTACAGATTTCATGTTTTCTTTTTTTAGGATATAAAGATAAACCAGACATGATCCCCACTCTGCTATTGCCGTATAAATTCTTGGAATATCCTGATATAACATAGTATCCTCCATTTCGCATGAAATCATTCCATATTGAGGTTTTGCAGAAGCAGATTCATGAATTCTTTTTTTCTGGTTCTGCTGACAGGTATATGTACATTATGGATCACACAATCAGAACCAACAAATCCCTCTACATGATTCATATTTACCAGATATCCCTTTGCACATCGAAAAAAATTATGTACCGCAAGTTTTTCTTCGAGTTCTTTCATCGTAATTCTTGAACAGTAATCTCCTCTCGAAGTATAATAAATTACATTATGTCTCTGCCCCTCAATAAAATAGATATCTGCTATATCTATTTTTACAACTCCTTCCCCAATCGGAATCGTAAGAAATTCTTTGACCTCAGAGCGCATACGTCCAACTGCTTTGTCCAGTTTCTGCGAAAAAGAAAAGTACTCAACTGGTTTTACTACATAATCCATTGCATCAACTTCATATCCACGTACTGCATATTGAATCATATTTGTAATAAACATAATAATTACTTTTTGATCCATCTGACGGATTTTTTCTGCTGTTGTCATACCGTCCATGAACCGCATCTGAATATCCATCAGAATAATATCAAAACCGCCTCTGTAATTCTCAGTGATATCTTCTCCATCACCAAATACCGTAACCTTTATTGATCTTCCCCTTTCCGTTTGATATTTCCGGATATACTCTGTTAATTGTTTTACGTAAATTTCTTCATCTTCCACAATTGCAATCTGTATCATCCTATACCCTCCACAAGAATTGCATTCTTTGTAACTGTTCAATCACACAATATAGTTCCAGGTTTTTATTGTTATTTTATAAATAACTTTTGTTCCAGTATATCACTGCATCTCTCTTGCGTCAAGTGGATGTAATATTACAAATTACACCTGTATAATCTGGTTTTCTTTTATCGTATATCCACAGTTATCGCATACACTGTCGCCAACTGTTTTTCCATCTCTCACAAATACTTCTATATCTGCACTACATTTCGGACATTTAACTTCTTCAATTGAAGTCATGTTTCTGGCGTCCATACATCCTGAAAAAAATCCCATCTTTTCACCTTTTTCCTGTATATATTCTATTATTTTCTTAACCTAATTTTTCTTTTATTTTTTTATCTCATCTACTGCTGTCTGGCTGAAATCATAAAGAGAACCTCCCTCTCTCACAGTCCTAGCTTCTTTACAATTTCTCCCAGTGCACTTCTGACCGGAGAATCTTTCGGAAGCTGTATGATCGGCTTTCCATCACAGTCATACTGATAAACCTGGTTATCATGAGGCACCACTCCCAGCAGCTCCAGTCCCTGATTTCGGATTTCTTCCAGAGTTCCGGCATCCAGTTTTCCATCCGGAACACGATTCACGATTAATCCAGTTTTCTGTGGTTTAAAGTTTAACTCCTTCATCAGCTTTGCAATACGTCCGGCTGCCTGAACACCTCTTCTGGAACAGTCACTTACAAGAATCGCAACTTCCATCATTGGCAGGATTCCTCTGCTGATATGTTCCATACCTGCTTCGTTATCAACCACAATATATGGATAATGGCTTTGCAGTTTCTGAACCTGGGTCTGCACAAGACCATTTACAAAACAATAGCAGCCCTGTCCCTGGGTTCGCCCCATTACCATCAAATCATAATCGTCTTCTTCTGCAATTGCATCGGAAAGACGCATTTCCAGATAAGCCTGTTTTGTCATTCCTGCCGGAATCTGATATCGTGGATCAACTCCTGCACGTTCAATCTCTTCTCTCAGTTCTCCGAGTGTAATCTCCGGTTCAACGCCGAGCACTTCATTCAAATTCGCATTTGCATCTGCATCTACAGCTAAAACCGGATGTTTTCTATTTTCACATAAATATTGAATTAACAATCCACAAAGGGTTGTTTTCCCTACGCCACCTTTTCCTGATACGGCAATTACATGTCCCATGTTTTTCCTCCTAAAATTCTGAACAATCTGTTGACTTTTTCTTTAAACCTCATTATAGTTGTTACTATATAAATTACAATAATCAATCTGTGAGATTTGTATGGTTACTCAACACATCAGAAAAATTGTTGAGAAATTATATGATACTAACTAATACAGGAGTATATAATGTCAGAAAAAACGAGAAAACAAGATCGCCGTACCCGCTATACCAGGCAAACCATAAAAGATACGTTCTTAGAGTTGTTAAATCAGAAAAGTTTTACGAAAATTACAGTTACAGAGATCTGCAAAAATGCTGAAATCAACCGTGGCACTTTTTATCTTCATTACTACGATATCCATGATGTATTATCAGATATTTTTAATGATATGACTCAGGATATGTTAACAACGGTAGATCATTTATTCTGTCTAAATCAAAAAAGCTGTTCCTATCCGTTCTGTCAGAAAATACAGATGGAATCACAATACAGGGCACTGTTTCTGGATGATGCAATTGCCCCTATTCTTCTGGAAAAAATAGCAGAAAATACAAAAGAAGGCTATGTGACCTGGCTTA